>Ga0315279_10001569_pt1 | contig 37580 bp, 29 predicted proteins | sample YL17G06_20_MG_FD_203694 | JGI IMG/M metagenome (GOLD analysis project Ga0315279, IMG submission 203694) | Sediment microbial communities from Yellowstone Lake, YNP, Wyoming, USA - YL17G06_20 | ecosystem: Environmental > Aquatic > Freshwater > Lake > Sediment | place: USA: Wyoming | collected...
CTGGAAGGTGACGGTGTTCACCTTGGTCAGGTTCTGCTAGGGCGCACTCTGGCTGGTGCCGGTGTTGTTGTCATTGCCGGCCGCCGAGTCAACGTAGTAGGTGGTTGCCAGCGCATCGGACATGGCCGGCAGACACAACGAGGCCGCCAGCGCCAACACACAGAGCGCCACCAGCCTCGCTCCGTCGCCAAAGCTAGCGAGCGTCGGCGACTTCCCGCCAAACCTGCTCATCACCAACCCCCTTTACACAAGTACGGCGGAGCGCAGCGGCTAGGCCTCCGGCCGCCGTGGCGGTCGGGCTTGCCGACTTAGCCACTCCGCTGCCTCGTGAGTCGTTTCGCCCGCCGAAGGCGGGCTTGCGCGTCGTCGGCGCGACCGCCGGCCGTGTGGCGGGCCTGCTAGACGCTCACAGGCCCGACGGCTGGGAACGTTCACGCCGACAAGCTCTACGCGTGCCGCAGATGGCCCAGCGTCTCACCTCCTTTCGCCTCAGACTCGCTTGCCCGCGCCGACCACGGCTCCAGGCAAGGCACCTCATCAATCATCAAGCTACACTCGCCACCTGGCGAGGGGAAGCCGCCGCGCGCCCCCTGGGCGGGCAGCGTCGCTAAGCTCTGCGAGCCGGGATGGCGGCCTGCCAACGGCAGGCCTACCCACTCCCCGCCCAGGGCTTCAGCGTCTCTAAGCGGCCACAGCCGTACAGGAAGCATGATACGTTGGGGCCAGGCGTGGGTCACTGTACCCGCCTGCCGAGAAGGTGTAATATCCTGCTATGCGACATCGTCGGACACTCCCCATTCGTGTGGAGCGTCGCGTCGGCGAACAGCTCGCCGCAGGCCGATTCGCGGGAGGTCACGTCCGCCCCTTGGGCGCACGTCAGTCGGCGCGGACCGCCGACCACGGAGGTCCGTGCGCCATAGGCGCACGTGGAACTGAGTTCGCCGGGGCTTCGCCACGCCGTGCTGCTGGCGACCGCAGCGGCATCCTTGCTGAGGTCCATGCTTGGGAGTATCCGGAACCTCTGGATGGGCACCTCCACGCCGGCATGGAGGTGGGCCTGGTGCTGGAGGGGGAGGTGGATTTCCATCTCACCGAAGCCAGGATCGCCTGCGGCCCTGGGGACGTCTGGCTCTGCGGAATGTGGGAGCCTCACGCCTGGGAGATACCGCGGGGAGGCGCCGCGAACGTGTCTCTCATCTTCCTGCCTGAACTGCTGCAGGAGCTTCCGGAGTACAGCGTCTACGCCCAGCTCTTCGCCTCTCCGCCTGAACGCCGGGCACGGGCAGGAGATGCGTCGGTTCGCGCGCTCCTGCTGCAGATCGGGCAAGATCTCCGCCGGCAGATCGCGGCTCGGCCGCAGCTCTGGGAGGCGGCGGTTCGGCTGGACTTGCTGCGCATTCTCACCGAGCTGAGCCGCCTGCAGGGCCAGGGGGAGGCGAGTGACGGGCCGGCGCCGGCCGGGCAAGCCAACGCCCTAGCGCGGGTGACGCCGGCCATCGAGCTGGTGCATGAGCGGCCCAGGGCCCGCATCTCCGCCCCCGAGGCGGCGGCCGCCTGCTCGCTCAGCACCTCGCGGTTTCAGCATCTCTTCCGAGAGGCGGTGGGAGTGAGCTTCGGGCGCTTCTCTCTGCGGGTCCGGCTCGCGCTCGTCGCTCACCTGCTCCTTCACAGCGACGATACCGTGGAGAGGATCGCGGAGGGCACCGGCTTCGTGGATGTGAGCCATCTCTCGCGCGCCTTTGCCGCGCACTACGGCGCCTCTCCCACCGGATATCGCAGGAGCAGGAGATGATAGCCCGTGCTCCGCAGAGTAGCAGCCGGCCAGTAGGCCGCAGGGCCCCGCCCAAGGCGGGGCCCCGCAGGACGTAGACAGCTAAGTCTCCCCAGCCGGGCAGGCGGGCCTGCCCGGCTCACGCGCTCACGGCGCGGCGGTGATCTTCATCAGGTCCACGGAGAAAGCCCACGGATCCCCGGACATCCCCCCGTATCTCGTCCGTACCTTCACCTGTCCCGTGCCCGACACATAGCTCCCGGGTGAAGGAACGCTCGTCACTGTCGTCACGTCTACGCCTGCCGAGGAGATCCTCACCCGGCTGACCTGCTCCCAGGCGCTGGTGGAGTAGTTCCACACGTCCACATACCGGTAGTGGTAGCCGGCTCTCGGCAGCGAGGACGCCTGGATCTCATCTGTCACCGTGAGAGCCGAGAGCGAAGCAAGACCGGTCTCGAACGTGTACGCGATATGGACGTCGTACTTGCCGCCCGTCTTCACCGCGTCGCACACCATGCGCAAGTCATCTGAGACATGGGTGCTGGTGTGGTCGCCGCTTACCAGAGTCCCCACCTCGATGGTGGCGGAGGCGCACGAGTAGTCACCGCCGCCGCCCGAGGTGACCGTGATGTAGTTGGTCTTGGTCTTGGTGTTCGACCCATAGGCGTTGGTGGCCGTGAGGCCCACCGTATACTGCCCGGCGTTGTTGTAGGTATGGCCTGGGTTCTGCGCGCTGGAACTCCCGCCGTCCCCAAAGGTCCAGGACCAGGAGGTGGGCGCGTTGGTGGACTGATCGGTGAAGTTCGCCGTCAGCGGCGCGTTGCCGCTGGTCGGAGCGCCGACGAAATCCGCCACCGGGGGCAGCGGCGCGTTCGCGGTGATGTAGTCGGGCTTGGTGCAGGTATCCGAGCCCGCCGAATTCGTGGCGGTCAGAGAGACGGTGAAGACACCGCCGCTGTTGTAGGTGTGGCTCGGATTCCGCGCGGTGGAGGTTCCGCCGTCGCCGAACGTCCACGACCAGGAGGTCGGGTTGTAGGCCGACAGGTCCGTGAAAGCCACCGTCAGCGGGGTCATCCCGCTGGTCGGATTGCCCGAGAAGTCGGCGATGGGAGGCTGCGGGCCGGTCGGGTATTCGAATGCGCCCCGGTCGGCGACACCGTTGGCGGGCACTGGATTGCCCCAGTAGTCCTTTCCGCCGTTGTCGGCTACGGTTACGCCGGAGTCGCGGCAGGGAGAGGTGGACAGCAGCTTGTACCCGTCAACCGTGTCCCGGCCAACGCCGCCGCTGCCCGGGTTCACGAATTGCGGATCGCTGGTGAGCTTATGGGCGTCTGGCGGCTCATTCGGCGGGTGGTTGCCGTAGAACAGGTTGTAGTCCCATACCGCGCCGTTCCTCAGCACATCCACATAGTCCCCGCTGCCCAGGTTGTAGAAGACGTTGTTCCACCAGCGCGTGTTCAGCGCCGAGGTGCCCTTCCAGGTGAAGTTCTCCACCACGTTCGCGCCCACGCTCGGGCCGCGGTAGATGGTGTTGTTGTAGATCTGGGCGTTGAGGACTTTGCCGGAGAGGTGAAAGGTACGGGCACCCGAGATGCCGTCGTTCTGGCTGATGTTGTACCGGACCACGGGGCTGTCGCAGTAGTAGCAGGCGTTGCCCGGTTCCTCGCACAGCAGGATGAACCCGCCGTCGTTGTCGTGGCTGTAGTTGTACTGGTAGATGCCTCGGCGCTGCACCCCGTCAATGTCGTAGGCCTGGCCGTCCTTGGTGCCGCTGGTGAGGTAGGCTTCGTTGTACTGGACGACCGCGTCGTCGGCCTCATAGGTCCAGATCGCCACATACGCGGCTCCCTCCGCTCGCTGCCTGCAGCGGCTGGCCACGTTGTACTCGACCAGCGGGGCGATGCACATGTGCGGGGTGATGCCGTCTCCGCCGATGTTGTCCACGCAGTTGTTGCGAACGACGACATTGGTGTGGTAGTCGCGCTCGTGGCACTTCCAGCCAAACCAGGCGCCGTTCCACACCTTGATCCCGGTCATGTCCACGTTGTAGATGGTGTTGCCCTCGATGAGTACGTCATTCCAGTGGGTCTTGACCGAGCCACCCCAGCAGTCGTAGTAGATGCCGGCATTGCACTTGCCCTTGTCTCCCCCGACCAAGCGCGCGCCGTTGATGTCGTGGATGATGCAGTTCCTGACGTAGACGTGGTTCAACACCCCCACGTCTTCACCGATAACGGCAATCCCGCGGATCTCGGTCTTGCCGCCGGGGTTCCAGTTGGTCACCTCCAGGTTGCTGATCTCCCAGTACTGCTGGTTGTAGAGGTAGACCGCCTGGAGGTTCGCGTAGTTGCCGTTGATGACTGGCTTGGCGCCGGTGTCGTACATGTCAATGACGATGGGGTTGCCGGCGCTTCCAGAGCCCTTGGGCCACAGCATGGTGTCGTTCCACACGCATCCGGCCTTCAGCAGAATCTCGTCCCCAGCCTGGAACGTCACCGAGTTCACCTTAGTGAACGTCCTCCAGGCGGTGGCCGCGCTTGTGCCGTTGTTGTTGTCGTTCCCGTTGACGGAGTCCACGTAGTATGTCGCGCCCAGCGCGGCGGACATGGAGAGTAGCAAACAGCAGACTGCGAGCGTCATCATGCTCGGCAGGAGTCGAGCTCCTGCCCAACGAGCCAACATGCTACCCTTGAACACGTCTGTTCCCCCTTGCGCTAGGATTTGCCGCCGGCCCATACAGCCGGCGGTCACCCATTCCGTAGGAGCGCCACATGCCCCGCCCCTACGGTAGTCATAGCCGGCGATCACCTCCTTTCCGCCCGGGGCGCCGGGCGCACAACTTCTATCTCACCTCGACGCGGTCCAGCTCGGGCTGGTTGATCTCGATGGTGGCGGACTTGACCAGGCGGTCCACCAGCCTCTCATACTGCTGACGCAGGTAGATCCGCGTGACCGCCTCCTCCACCTCTTCGAATGGATGATAGCCGAGCGACTCCCTGCCCATGCACTTGATGATGCAAAAGGCTTGCATCTCCTGGAAAACACCGCTCACCTCCCCCTCCGAAAGCTTCCTCGTCTGCTCGCGCATCTCCGCACCGTGCATCCTGGGGTCCGAGCGGCTTTCGGGATCGAACACCTGCTCCCGATACCCGCCGCCGTCGCTGTACTCCGCGGCCACCTCTTCGAAGCTCGCTCCCCCGTCCAGCCGCCGCTTCGCCTCCAGGATCCTGGCCCGCGCCTCCTCGTCGGTGTAGCTCTCCCCGTGTTCGTTCCGCTTCCCCGGAGTGACGGCGATCACCCACACCTTCACGCGGTCGCCGCGGTTGAAGTATTTGTCCTTGACCGACTCGTAGAAATCCCGCCGCGCTTCCTCAGACGATCTCAGTTCACCGTCTGCAAGCTGGCTTTGGAGCGCTAGCCGCAGGTTGTTCATGACGTAGAGGAGGAACTCGTCCCCCCGGTATTGCTCCGGGCCGTAGACCGGTTCGCCTCGCGCCAGCGCGGCGCGACGGCGCTCGTTCTCTCGATCCAGAGCCATCAGGAAAGCGGCATAGCTGGTGTCGGGCAGCAGGTCGTGGCGCTTGCCCAACCCCAGCTCCACCTGGATGCGGATGCACTCCTCCAGGGTGTGCTGCTTGACCCAGTGGGCGGGCGTCTCGCCGCGGTAGTCGCTGGTCCAGAACTCCTCGTCGGGGCTTCGCTGCACCGTGGAGTTGAAATGGATATAGGCCGAGGCGCGGTTCGCCGCCAGGCGCCGCATGAACAGCGCCAGTGAGACGGGGTCGCCGTTCACCTTTGCCACCCAAGTGGCGAGGGATTGCTTGGGGGTTGACTCGTAGGCGCTGGGCGCGGCCGGGATGATGCAGGGGGACGGGGTCTCCTCGGCCGCGGGGCAAGGGGGCGCTTGTGCTTCGGAGGGAGAGGGCGCGGGCTGCTCCTCCGCGCCTGCAAATCGGCAGAACGGCGCCGCGCCGACGGCACTCCGTCCATAGGGCAGGAGCAAGGCGCCTGCCCAACATACCAGTATCAGCAGCACCACGCGCGCCCGCGCGATCACCGCAGCCTCCTCGTCTGTGGAGTAGGACCGAGGCCTCTGCCCAACCTGCCTGGCTTCTTCGACAACACCGGTCTTCCCCCCGCCTGGGGAAACGGCGGGGCCTCCGGTGAGCGGAGGCCCCGCCAGTTAGGGAGTAGGACGGGTCCGCGCCAGGTCGGGCCGGCAGGCCGGTCCTACAGATCCGTCTTACGGCTGGGCCGTGATCTTCACGTAATCCTCGGAGAGGGTCCAGGCGCTGCCGTTGACATGTCCATGCCTGAACCGCACCTTCACCTGCCCGCTCCCCGATACGTAGCTTGAGGGCGAAGGCACATTGGTCACTGTCGTCACATCCGCGCCCGCCGTGTAGATCCTGGGGTTGTCAATCTGGACCCAGTTGCTGCTGGAGTAGCTCCAGACATCCACGTACCGGTACTGGTATCCCGTTGACCCCAGGTTCGAGTACTGGGACTCATTGGTCACGCTGAGGCTGGAGAGCGAGGAAAGCCCCGTCTCGAACGTGTAGACGTTGTCAACCGAGTACTTGCCGCTGCTCTTGACCGCGTTGACTATCACCCGCACGTCGTCCGAAGCGTGGGTGTCAACGTGGCTGCCGCTCACCAACGTCCCCACCTCGATGGTCAGGGAGGCGCAGGTGTAGTCGCCCCCGCCGCCGGAGGTGGCCGTGATGTAGTTCGTCTTCACCTCGTCGTCGGAACCGTACTGGTTGACGGCGGTCAGGCTGACGGTGTACTGGCCCGCGTTGTTGTAGGTGTGGCTCGGATTCCGGGTGGCGGACGTTCCACCGTCGCCGAAGCTCCAGCTCCAGGAGGTCGGGTTGTTCGTGGACTGGTCCGTGAAGCTCACCGCCAAAGGAGCGGGGCCGCTGGTCGGGCTGCCCACGAACTGGGCCACCGGGGGCTGTCCGCCGGAGGTGACGGTAATGTAGTTCGTCTTCACCTCATCATCCGAGCCGTACTGGTTGACCGCGGTCAAGCTGACCGTGTACTGGCCGATGCTGTTATAGGTGTGACTTGGGTTCTGGGCGCCGGAAGTGCCACCGTCCCCGAAAGTCCAGGACCAAGAGGTGGGGTTGCCGGTGGACAAGTCCGTGAAGGCCACCGCGAGCGGGGGCGGGCCGGAGGTGGGGTTGCCCGAGAAGTTGGCCACCGGCGGCTGCGCGCCGGTGGTGTACTCATGCGCGCCGCGGTCTGCGCCAGACCCCGTGGGCACCGTATTGCCCCAGTAGTCCTTGCCACCGTTGTTGGGCACGGTCATGCCTGAATCCCGGGCCGGCGAGCCGGCTTGCAGCTTGTAGCCATCCACGGTGCTGCGGCCGGTGCCGCCGCTGCCGGGGTTGACCAGCAAGGGATCGGAAGTGAGCTTGTGTGCATCGCTGGGTTCGCCGGAGGGATGGTAGCCGTAGAACAGGTTATAGTCCCACACGTAGTTCGTGCCGGTGAGGGTATACCGGGCACCACTCGCCTCCGTGTTGTAGATGATGTTGTTGTAGAGGGAGGTGTTCACCGGGCCCTGCTTCCGGGGCCCGATGTCGCCGCACTTCATTGAGTCCACCGTCTTCAGGAGGCCCGCGCCAACGTAGACGGTGTTGTTGTACAGGTAGTTGTCGTTGACCTTGCCTGCGAAGTGGAACACTTTGTTCATGTCCCGCTGGCTGATGTTATAGCGGAACGTATTGTTGCTGCAGAAGGGGAGGCGCACGTACGCGAAGTTCTTCGCGGCGCAGTCGGGGCTGCAGACGAACATGATGAAGCCGCCCGCGTTGTTGTGGCTGTAGTTGTACTGGAGGATGTTGCCTGAACAGCACCCATCAATGTCATAGGCCATCCCGTCCCTGGTCTGCACCGTGTCATACGCCTCGTTGTACTGGAGCACGCTATTCACGTTGTCCCAGGTCCAGATGGGGACATTGGCGAGGTCCAAGTTGTAGCAGCCGCGGCTGGAGACGTTGTACTCCACCAGCGCGGCGTCCGCAAAGTGGGCGCAGATCCCGTCGCCCGCGTAGTTGTCCACCACGTTGTTGCGGACCACCACGTTGGTGCTCAGGACCACCGTCGGGTTCGTGCAGAAGCTCCCCCAGTCGGAGAAGAACTTCACGCACGTGCGCGAGAGATCGTGGATGAAGCACCCCTCGATGCGAATGTCGTTGTACTTGCCTGGTACGGCCGTGCCTACCACGTCCACCAGGATTCCGCCGTTGCCCTTGCCTCGATCGCGGCCGGTGCTCATGTCGCCGTTCACATCATGGATGTTCAGGTTCAGCAGATGGATGTGGTTTAGGGTCCCTGCGTCTCCGTTGAGGATCCGCACTCCCTGCCTGATCCCCGGCCCGGAGGCGCTCCAGTTCGTCACCTCCAGGTTGTTGATCTCCCAGTATTGCTGGTTGTAGAGGTGCACGGCTTCCTGGTAGGCGCCAGCGCCGTTGATCAGGGGCTTGTTGCCGGCGCCATAGGAGTTGATGACAATGGGGCTGCCGGAGGAACCGGAGCCCTTGGGGTACAACTGCTGGCTGTTCCATACGGAACCGCACTTCAGCAGGATCTGGTCACCCGGCTGGAAGGTGACGGTGTTCACCTTGGTCAGGTTCTTCCAGGGCGCGCTCTGGCTGGTGCCGTTGTTGTTGTCATTGCCACCCACCGAGTCTACGTAGTACGTGGTGGCCCATCCTGCGCACGCCCACATCAGACAGACGCTTACCACCAACGCTACTGCAAAAGACGCTGACCGCTTGCTCATCGCCTCTCCTCTCGCCATTGATACACCCCCTCCTCACCGGTCGCCCTTGGGCCACCGGAAGAGTCTCCGCTTGGCGCTGATGGCGCCACCAACGCCCGCGGCCTCCGCACCGCGGACGCCGAACTGAAGTCGGTGCGCCGTAGGTGCAGCTGGGCCTCTGTGCCATCACCTCCCTTGCCCATCGTAGTGTCGGATTATACGCCCTCGTCTGCGGATGGTCACTGTACTTGTGTGCTGGGTTGCTGTAGAATCGTGGCGCGGCGGCGCGTGAAGGCGTGTCTGTGGAGAGTTGGGCGCACAGGGAGGTGGGTGTGCGGCGGAAGTTGTGGCCCTTGGCGGCTAGGTCTGTGCAGCAGACCACCGCCCCGGCCTCCCCGCCGGCAGGCAGGTGGGAGGGAGGCTCGGGGATCGCGCAGGTAGGCGGGACTCCCCGCTCCGGGCTGCCAGTGCCCATTCTGGTGGAGCGCCAGATCGAGGAGCAACTGGCGGCGACTCGTTCCGGGAACGGGCCTCATGTGCATGCTGACGCGCTGGCCTTCTCCTTCACCTCAGACCACCCCTACATCGGCACCCTCAAAGGCCATGTCCACGCCGGGCTGGAGATCGGCATCATGCTGAGTGGGGAGATCGAGGTGTTCTTCGCCGAGACCACCTTCACGTGCGGGCCCGGCTCCGTCTGGCTGTGCAACGCCTGGGAGCCGCACGCCTGGCAGGTCAACATCCCCGGCACCATCAATCTTGCCTTTATCTTCCTGCCCGACCTCCTGGGCGACCTGTCGGGTGGGGGGCCCGCTTTCCTGGAGCTGTTCACGTGCCCACCCGAGCAGCGGCCCCAGGTGACGCAACCGGCTCTCCAGGAGCGGGTACTGAGCATCGCCTGCGAACTCCGCCGGGAGATGGAGGAGCAGCCCCCCTTCTGGCAGACCAAGGTGCGCCTCGACCTGCTGCGCATCCTGGTGGAGTTGAGCCGGGCGCAAGGCACACTTGCGGCGCCGCCAGCAGATGCCGCCCACGATCCCCTGGCGGCTGGGTCGGCGCAGCAGACCGCCGTCCCCGGGCCGGTCAACCGCATCGTGCCCGCCGTGAAGCTGGCCTATGAATCGCCCTCTCGCCGAGTAACGGTGGGCGAGGCGGCCGCGGCCTGCGCCCTCAGCCCCTCTCGGTTCCACCACCTGTTCCGCCGCACTATGGGCGTGAGCTTCGGAACGTTCTGCCTGCACGCCCGCCTCGCCTTCGTGGCGCACCACCTCCTCTACACCAATCGCTCGGTGGGGGTAATCGCCGAAGACGCCGGGTTCGTTGACATCAGCCACCTCTGCCACGTGTTTGGCAAGCACTACCGGTGCACTCCCGGCCAGTATCGCGAGCAGGGACACCGTTCGGGCATAACCGGGTCCCCATAACCGGCGCCGGCTCCCAATAGAGAAGCGGGACCCCGTGTTGCCGGGGTCCCGCAGCTCATGTCAGATCCAGCCCCCGTTCGGACTCAGGGGTTCTGGATGGTCTTCGAGGTCTCGTGGTTGGCGCCGGACTGATACGGGTAGCCCGACTTGGTGAGGTTTGTCACCGTGCAGGTGAAGGTCCCCCCGCTCGGGTTTACCGGCGAGGTGAACACTACTTGTCCGCTGGCGTTGGTGGTGCCGGAGTCGGTGCCGGAAACACATCCCGACCAGGTGATGTTTACAGTCACGCCCTCCAGCACCGCGCAGGCCTGGTCGTGTGCAGTGATGGTCGCTTCCGCATAGTAGCCTCGGCCGCTGGGAGTCCCGGTGCCCTTGTACTTGCCCACTAGGGCAATCGAGCCCACGTGACAACTCGTGGTCGGCTGTTGGCTGACCGTGATGTAGTTCGGCTTGGTTTTCGTGTTCGACCCCTGGGCATTGGTGGCGGTGAGGCTCACCGTGTAGGTGTTGACCGCCGTGTATTGGTGGCTGGGGTTCTTGGCCGCCGAGGTGCCGCCGTCTCCGAAAGCCCACGACCAGGAGGTGGGATTACCAGTAGAGAGGTCGGTGAAGGCGACTGTGAGGGGAGCATACCCGCTGGTGGGGTTGCCGACGAAGTCGGCAACAGGTGGGACCGGGCCTCCTACATATTCGAAGGCTCCGATGTCCCAGCCCGCGCCCTGAGGCCGCGCGGTGCCATCAATGTCGTGCAAGACCGCTGGCTGCGGCGTGTTCCCGGCCGCGCTGGTGCCCTTGTCAATCAGCGACGTGCTCGCAGAGGTGATCCGGAAGCAGTCCTTCCACCCCGCGTAGGTCGTCGCCGAGCCGGTCTGGTTGGCCAAGTTCGGGTTGCCGAAGGTGGAGTGCGCCTCCTGGTTGGGATCGTGCCCGGCCCACAAGCCGCTCGGGATCGGGTTGCCGTTGTTCCAGAAGTTGTTGTAGTCGTGCAACCAGTCCTCGGCGGGCAGGCTGCTCTGGTTGTGGTAGACCTCGATCATGTCGCCTGCGTTGTCTAGGAACGCGTTGTTGAACCAGTACACGTGCCGGGAGCCGCCATCGCCGCTGTACTTGGGGTCCGCATGGTGGGCGATGATGCCCAGGGAGCTGCCGCAGTCCACTACGGTGTTGTTGTAGAAGTACGCGTACCAACACTCGTAGTCGCCCGCCGCCGGAGCCCGGCAATCCTTGATAACGTTGTTCCGGTAGACCGCGTACTGACTGGCGTAGAGCGAGTCGGGATCCCGGTACCTCGCGTCCGTGGACCCGCCGAACCGCGTCGCCTTGGTGCCGTCGGCGATGGCGTGGACGACCACGCCGTCCTCAAAGATGGGGTAGTGCGAACCACCCTTGAACGTTACGCCGATGGTGTCATAGTCGTGGATGAACGTGCGGGTGAAGGTCACGTAGTTCACCCACACCGCGTCCAGCTCCTCATCGCCCGAGGGGCCGCTCATCTCGCAGTCCGTGAACGTCAGGTAGTCCGACTGATTCAGCTTCACGGTGTCGTACCTGACCGGATCGTGGAACCAGCAGTTCTGGACCGTGATGTACTGTGACCTCGGAAGCAGCGTCTTGGAGTTGCCCGGCTGGATATGAATCCCCATGCCACTAGTGCTGGTGGAGTCAAACCCGATGATGGTGGCGTAGCTGTGCCCCATCACATTCATGCCACCGGTCAGCTTAGCCGCCAGATTCCCGTCATAGGACCGGTACGTGATCGGCGCCCCGGGCGCGCCATCGGCGCGGGGCCTGAGCTCGTCCGAGGACCCGTAGGTGCCGGCGCGGACGTTGACGGTATCGCCGGCCGCCACGGTATAGTTCGCCTTGTCGAGTGTCAGCCACGGCTGGGTGATTGTTCCCGGCCATGTGTCATTTCCGTTGGTTGCCACAAAGTACTCCGTCGCCAACGCGGCGGTGCACAAGGAAAGCAGTACAGCCACAGCAGCGATCAGTGCTACCTTGCCCTTCATCAAACATCCCCCTTTGCTCAGGTTGTGCGCCTCCATGATCCTGCTCGCCGCCTCTCGACTTCGCTCGGGGTGACCCTGAGCCTGTCGAAGGGCCGCCCCTCGACTTCCCCTCGGGACCCTGAGGGACCCCCTCGGCGTCCTGAACGGGCGCTCGGAGCTTGCCCGCCTGAGGCGGGTGAAACCCTGAGCCTGTCAAAGGGCCGCCTCCGTACCTCGCTCGCTTCTCACCTCCTTCCGGTCCCGGCGATGCCGGTTGGGACGCAGCGATGTCGCCCACCGCGGACCGAGGTGGCCATGCCACGGGCCCGCGCGAGGATCAGCGCGCTCCGCCTTTGGTGACGCGAGTCAGTATATCTCACTGGCCGCCAGCGTGTAACTGCACAGTCGTCTCTTAGTCTTGTAGATTCGTCCTGCTCGCCAACCTACGCGACGGCTGCCATCGGCTCGTTCCCCAGGGCTTCACTCGCGCGAAACCGGCCGGAAACACGGCCGAGGGAGGATGTCCCTGGCCCCGCTCGACCGGTCCGCATTGCTGGGTGAAGCGGACAAGCCGGCCTCCGAGGCGCCAGGGCACCTCGGGGTAGTGTCGGGCGGGGCCATTCTCTGGGGGGTATCGCCCAGCGGGCCTCCCCACCCGCGCCAGGACCTGGCGGGAGCACAGGGAAGCGCGGGACGAGCGGCGATTGCTACATCCCCCGCAGCCGCTTCACCCTCTCCTCCACGGGCGGGTGGGTGCTGAACATCGCATTCATCCGCCCGCCGTGGTCCTTGAGCGGGTTCCAGATGAAGAGGTGGGCAGTCGCCTTGTTGGCGACCTCGAGCCGTTCGGGATCGGCGGCGATCTTCTCCAGCGCGCTCGCCAGCCCCTCGGGGTAACGCGTCAGCGCCGCCCCGGAGGCGTCGGCCAGGAACTCCCGCCGCCGAGAGAGCGCAAGCTGCATGAGCTGGGCGATGATCGGTGACAGGATCACGAAGACCAACCCGATCAAAGCGAGTATCCCGGCCCCACTGCCGCCGCTGCTGCGGCTGCGCCGCCTGCCCCCTCCCCACCACAGCGTCCTCATCATCCCATCCGACAGCAGCACGATGGTCCCCACCAGCACCACCACCAGGGTCATGAACCTGATGTCGTAGTTCTGGATGTGGGCCATCTCGTGCCCGATCACCCCCTCCAGCTCCAGGCGGTTGAGCTTGTCCAGCAGCCCTCGCGTCACCGCAATCGCTGCGTGCCGCGGGTCGCGTCCGGTGGCAAATGCGTTCGGCGCTGAGTCCTCGATGATATACGGTCTCGGCATTGGCAGCCCCGCCGCAATCGCCAGCCCCTCCACCGTGTTCCAGAGATACGGCTCCGCCTCTTTCGTCACCGGCTTCGCCGCGCTCATCGAAAGCACGATCTTGTCGCTGTAGTAGTAACTCCCCCACGCCATCAGCAGGGCGATGGCCGCAGCGATCGTGACGGGTGCGAAGCTGTACTCGCCCAAGTTCAGGTACAGGCCGAACACGTACCCGACGGCGCCGATCATCGCCACGAACACGAACACCAGCAGCAGCGACTCGCGCTTGTTGCCCGCAATCTGATCGAACATGCTTGCCATCTGCGTTCCCAAGCACCTCGGGCAGTCCGCCTCCGGCGGACTGCCCGCTTTCTCTCGCCGTTCTCTGTGTCCGGAGTTCACCCTGAGCGAAGCTTGCCCTGAGCTTGCCGAATGGGTCGAAGGGCGCCTTCGCGATGAATGTCGTTAGAACTTCACCTGCACCGGCTGCCTCGCCGCTTCCTCCATCTCGAAGTAGTCCCGCAGCCTGAACCCACCTATGCCCGCAATCATGCTCGGCGGGAATATCTGGATCAGATTGTTGTATGACAGCACACTGTCGTTATAGAACTGCCTGGCGTAGGCGATCTTGCTCTCGGTGCCGGACAGCTCCTCCTGCAACTGCTGGAAGTTCTCCGTTGCCCGCAGTTGCGGATACGCCTCCGCCACCGCGAACAGCCGCCGCAGCGCCTGCGTGATCATATTCTCCGCCGCGGCCTGGTCCTTCACGCTGGTGGCATCTATACCGGCCTGCCGCGCCTTAGTCACCTCTTCGAAGGTCTGCCGCTCGTGGGCGGCGTAGCCTTTCACGATCTCCACGAGGTTCGGGATCAGGTCATACCGCCGCCGAAGCTGCACATCCACCTGCGACCAGGCATTGTCAATCCGGTTGCGCAGTACGATCATCCGGTTGTAGGTGGCAATCGCCCACAGGATCACCAGGACGATTACGCCGATGATAGCCCATCCGAACGCGCCAATAGGTCCCACGATTCAGGCCTCCCTGCTGCGGTATGCACTCATGTTAGCTACTGTTGCCACATCCCCTCTCCCCATTCCACGGCTTGGAGGGCCCCTGTGGGAGCCCCGCCCCCGGGACGACCCAATCGTGCGTGGTAGGTTCCCGCCCCCTCCCGCCGAATCAGATCTCTGCATTCCCGCGCAGGAGGCGATGATGCGCATCGGTATCGTCGGTTCGGAGAACAGCCACACCATTCACATCGCGAAGTCCCTGAACACCGAGAAGGACGTGCCAGGCTTCGAGGTCACCCATGTCTGGGGCGAGACGCCGGAGCTGGCCCAGAAGGCCGCCCAGGAAGGGCAGATCCCCAACATCGTCCAGGACCCACCGGAGATGATCGGCCACATTGACGCCGTCCTGGTGGATCACCGGCATGGCAAGCACCACCTGCCCGCGGCGCGGCCGTTCGTGGAGGCGGGCGTCCCCGTGTTCGTGGACAAGCCCTTCTGCACCGATCTGGCGGAGGGCATCGAGTTTGTGCGGTTCGCGCGCGCCAAGGGCGTGCCCATCACCAGCTACAGCGTCCTCTCGCTCCAGCAGTCGGCGGTGAAGTTCGCCCAGGAGATGAAGAAGCTAGGGCGCCTCCGCGCCCTGGTCACCGCCGGCCCGGTGGAGATAGACAGCCAGTACGGCGGCGTGTTCTTCTACGCCATCCACCAGGTGGACCTCATCTGCACGCTGCTGGACGCCGTTCCGCTCCAGGAGGGGCGGCGGTCCAGTGGGTCCGCCGCAGAGGTCAGCACCGCCCGGCATGGCGACGACGGGGCGGCGACGATCACCTTCGAGAAGGGCCCCCTCGCCGTGGTCAACTGCCTGAAGGACTGGTGGGCGGCCGGCTTCATCGCCACCGCCTGTGGAGATGAGGGGGCGAACCACTCGGCTCTCCCCTTCGACGAGAAGATGTACCTGGCGGGAATCAAGCGCTTCTGCGAGATGTTCACCACGGGCAAGGAGCCCGCCTCGCCGAAGGCCTATCTGCGTCCCGTCGCCATCCTGGAGGCGATGCAGAAGTCGTTCGACACGGGCCGGCCGGTGCCAGTGGCCGCGGTGCCGGAGCTATAGGTGGGGGCCGCACGTCCACGAGAGGGAAGGAGATGAGCGAGCGGCCGTCCCTTCTGCGCCGGCTGTTCGGCCTGTTCCGCCCTGCGAGCGAGGGCGGCGAAGCCGCGCCCGCCTCGGCCCCCGACGACCTCGACCGCGTCGCCGGCTTCTGGGCCGACCGGGCGGTGGAGAGAGGTGATCAGCTCGCGCCGTCCGGGGTGTGGACCTCGCATCCTGTGGTCCGCGCCGCGATCAACCGTCGCATCGGCGGGCGAGGGGACAGAGAATGGCTCGCCTGGGCCAAGGACACGTTCTTTCCCCAGCTGGCGGCGCGCGCGCTCAGCCTCGGGTGTGGGGGTGGGCAGGTGGAGCGGGAAGCGATGGCGCTGGGCCTGTGCCGGGCCATCGAGGGAGTGGACATCTCCTCCGGCGCCCTCGACCTCGCCCGCCGGTTGGCCGCGGAAGCGCGCGTGGACGGCATCACCTACCGTGTCGCCGACCTGAGTCACATCGAGCTTCCCGCGGCGGCCTACGATCTGGTGATCGCCAAGCAGAGCCTCCACCACGTGGAGAGGCTGGAGCACCTGCTCGATGAGACCCACAAGGCTTTGGTCCCTGGCGGCCGGTTCCTGGTGAACGAGTACGTGGGCCCGCCGCGGTTCCAGTGGACGGAACTGCAGTTGGAGATCATGAACCAGCTGCTACCCTTGCTTCCCGAGCGGCTCAGGTGGGTCAGCAGCGTGGGCGCGGCTCGCCAGCGGATGGACCGGCCGCCGCTGGCGCAGATGATCGCCATTGATCCATCGGAGGCGGTGCGGTCGGCGGAGATCCTCCCCTTGATCGAGGAGCGGTTCACCGTCGACGTGCGCAGGGACTTCGGCGGAACCCTCCTCAACCCGATGCTGGAGGGGATCATTGCCAACTTCCGCCGCGACAGCGAGGAGGATACGGCCCTCCTGCGCCTGCTCATCAGCATCGAGGAGATCCTGACCCAACACGGTGTGATCAGCAGCGACTTCACGGTGCTGGTTGCCCGGCCCCGGTGATCCGGCGCAGCCCGCCAGAGGAAGCAGCGGGGTCCACGGCCAAGATGGGCGCAGCACGTTCAGCCGAGTTACATGCAACATGTTATGGAGGTAGCAGTGCCCGTCTTTGAGATGTCCCTTGCCGAGCTTCAGAAGTACCAGGGCCGCAACCCGCGGCCCGCAGACCACGATGCCTACTGGGACGCTGCCATCGCGGAGATGAAGGCGGTGAACCCGCAGGTCGAGCTGGTGCCGCACGAGCTGGCCGCCCCGTTCGCCGAGTGCTTCGACCTCTACTTCACCGGCGTCGCCGACGCCCGCGTGCACGCCAAGTACCTCCGCCCCAAGGTCGGCGCCAAGCCCCACCCCGCGGCACTGATATTCCACGGGTACTCGGGCAACAGCGGCGACTGGGTGGACAAGCTCAACTACGTCGCCCTCGGCTTCTCCGTCGCCGCCCTCGACTGCCGCGGCCAGGGCGGGCTGTCCGAGGACGTCGGCGGGGTGAGCGGCAACACCCTCCGGGGGCACATCATCCGCGGCCTGGACGACGAGCCGGAGAAGATGCTCTTCCGGCAGATCTTCCTCGACACCGCCCAGCTCGCCGCGGTTGTGATGGCGATGCCCGAGGTGGACAAGCAGCGCGTGGGCTGCACCGGTGGATCACAGGGCGGCGCCCTCACCCTCGCCTGCGCCGCGCTGGAACCGCGCATCAGGCGCGCCGCGCCCCTGGTACCTTTCCTCTGCGACTACCAGCGGGTGTGGGAGATGGACCTCGACATCGCCGCCTACGAGGAGCTGCGCCAATACTTCCGCCTCTTCGACCCCACCCACCAGCGCGAGCAGGAGATCTTCACCAAGCTCGGCTACATTGACTGCCAGCACCTCGCCCCGCGCATCAAGGCACAGGTGCTCTGGGGCATCGGCTTGATGGACCAGGTCTGCCCGCCCTCCACCCAGTTCGCGGCGTACAACAGGATCACATCACCCAAGGATATGGTCATCTACCCCGACTTCGGCCACGAAGGCCTGCCGGGGATGAGCGACAAGGTCTTCGAGTTCATGGCGGGAATGTAGTGGGCAAGCCGCACCGGAGGGGACATGTCAGAAGAGACGCGTTGGGCGCCATATGGGGACGAGCCGCCGTGGGAGTGGCTGTCGCGCATCGCGCGGCAGGCCTGGCGGCGGCTTGTCGGCCCGCCGCCGGAGTGGACAGAGGCCGACATGGTCCCCGAGGGGGCGGAACCGATCTGCCCGCGCTGCGTTCTTCCCCACCACCCGCTGGCCGCCATCTGCCCCCACTGCGGCGAGATCGTCAGCCGTTGGGCGCCCTGGATGGCGTACGTGTGGATTCTGGTGTGGGGACCTGCGCTGCAACGGGTGGTGCGCCAAACGCGGCTTTCCCGTTTGATCTGCCTGGGTCTGGTGGTCTCAGGGATTGGCTATGTAGGCGAATCGGCCGGCCTCCGGTGGATGGCAGTGGATCCCCGGACGCCCCTTGGCAGGTCTGAATGGATGGACATCGTCCAGCAGACCCTCTGGCTCCTCTTCTCGATGGCCGACTTCGCAGCGGGAATCCGCATGTGCGAAGCCGCGGCCAGGGCCTGGGGCTCGTGGAGAGATGCGGCGGACTCCGAGGACGATACGCCTGCGGCCGCCCAGTAGGCACCGCAATGCGTTGGTGGATTGTCTTCCTGCGAATGATGACCATGGGCCGCTACGCCCGAGAGCGGTCCGCCAACCAGCCCATCTGGGCGCTAATGGCGCTGGCGGTGCTCGTTCTTGTCGCTATCTTGGCGCCTGGGGTCTACGAGGTCTGGCGGCTGTTCCAGCGTTGGGCATTGAAGGTGTGCCGCTACCGCTACTCTATGCCCAGGCTGCGGAGCGCCTCCACCCCCGGCTGCAGTTCGTCGCCATACCAGGCCGCAGCCACCTTTCCCTCGCGGTCAATCACGTAGTTGCAGGGCACGGCGAAGTACCCCCCGCTCTGGTAGTCTTGCAGGCCCGTTTTCCGCCCTGCCTCAGAGGCGTCGAGGACACATGGGAAGGTCGCGCCGCACTCACGCAGGAAGTCTAGCGCCAGCTTCCTATCATCCACTACGTTCATGCCGAGTACCAGCAAGCCCTTGGCATGATCCTTCTGATACAGAGCCTCAAGCCGCGGCATCTCCCTGCGACAGGGCTGGCAGCCGACTTTCCAGAAGCAGAGCCATACCGCCTTGCCCCGGTAGTCTGACAGCATGATGCGGCCCCCACCGATCACCGACAGGTCGAAGTCAGGCGCTTGGGCGCCTATCTTCAGCAGATGATCCTCGGGCTTGGGGCGGACCAGCTCGTGCCATCCCTCAGGTGGGGTCCACACGAACATGCCGTCGGCCATGCTGGCGTCGACTCTGACGTCAGACCACTCTTCCTCGGTGGTGAACGTTTGCTCTGTCCGCACGATCTCCCTCAGCTTCCTGGGGAGATGGTCGCGCTTGGAGACCCAGAGATAGCGGGTCCTTTGATGGTGCATGTAGCTGACTTCGATGATCTCGCATGGCTCCTCACCGACGGGCTCCTCCCCCAGGATCTGCACGCCGTCCAGGTAGGCGTCCATCGGGTCCCGACGCCCGTAGAACGCACTGGGATCAACTATCGCCATCCCCATAGCTCCAGAGCTTGCGTGGTGCGTCTCATGGCTGAGCGAGGGGTGTTCCGCGGCCGTTTCCCTCTCGTAGCTGGTGTACTGAGTCTTCTCGTACTCGTCCGGGTCCTCCCAGCCGTACCTGCCTCGGCCGTTGGGCCAGTGCATCCAGATCCAGTTGCCGTCGAATACGAGTACACCTCCGAGCTGGTCGTCCTGGGTGAACTCCATGCGGGCGCGGTTCGGCTTCTTCATCTAGATGCGATACGTGCAAGCCTTCTGTTCCTGGCCGTCAACGGCAAGAGTGTAGGCGCTCTTCCATGAGAGGGCCTCGGCCTGCTGCATTGCCTGAAGCACAGTGTCATAGATGGCGTGCGCGGCGGGGTCATCCCGGAACTTGGTGGGGGCGGGAGTCACTTCCACGCCGATGGTTAGGGCGGCCGCTGCGCCAGCCACGGCCAGCACCAAGGCCAGGACAGCGGAAATGCTGCGTGCGTGCATCAACCAGCCTCCCTCCGTCGCGGATGAAGTCCGCGGCTTGCTTGTCGGCAAAGACGCTCGGAGCCGAAGCTCGAACTCGTCTATGCCCGCGGTGTTAGACGTTCAGGGGGAGTCGGAAGTTACAGGCAGGCAGAGCGCTCGCACGCCGCCTCCACGTGCCAGGTCTGCGGGAACATGTCTAGGGGCCGGAGGCGAGGGAAGGGATCTCCGGCTCGCCCCGAGGACGGGGCCCCCACAGGCCACACGCGGTTACCTAGAGTCGCCTCACTGTCATCTGGCCTTCCCCTCCCACTCCTCCAACGCCAGATGGTGGTATTCCAACTCCCCCTGGTAGATCTCGCCTACCCAGTTGCGTGTCAGCTTGGTCGCGTTGCGGGCGGCGGAGCCGGCGACCCCCACGACCAGCAGGCAGCCGAGCGCCGCTAGGGGCAGTAGCACCGCCAGCAGAGTCCCCGTATACTGCCGCGGGAAGCTGATCTCGCGTATCTCGCGATGGCGTCTGCGGAGAAGCCACACCACAGCCGCCACTCCGAGGCTCACGGCCCCTAACTGGACCCCCACGAGGAGCATAGGGGAGCCCATGACGGTCCCTTCCGCCCCCCTGCTCTCGATCAGGCTGCTGAGCCCGGCCGACACTGCGGCACCCCCCACAAGACACACTGCCGCCACCAGTCCTCATCCCCACCGCGGCCACTGCATGGTTCGTACCGGCCTCCCTGCAAACCTCATTGCCAGCGCTGTCAGACCCCATAGGGCGATGAAGCCGAGCAGCAAGCCGGCCCCCTGGCTAGCCACCTTGACCCCGTGCGTGTATCCTTCCCGTGTGTCCCATTCGGTCAGCTCGTCGGAAGTTACAGATCGGGCCGCCGCTGTCCACTCCCGTCTCAGCTTGCCAGTCGTGATGACCGAGTCCGCCAGGTCCTTCCTGCCGTGTTCCCCCAGATAGGCGGCCAGTTTCGCTTGAGCCGCGGCGCTCTGGGCCTCCCAGTACTGAGTTCCACTCCCGGGCCGCGTCTCGTCTGGTCTCGGTATCCCTTTGGTGGCCGCTGCGCGCTCGGCATCCGTCAAATCCTTCTCGGCTGCGATGCCCCATAGTGCGAGCCCTACCAGGGCCTCTATCAGCGTGTCGGCATCGCGCCACATCAGCTCTCCCCAGTGCAGCAAGCACTCACGGAGGAAGATGGCTCGGACATCGTCGCCGTTCCGTTCGGCGATTAGCCACATTCCCACGACCACCCGCGCCATCTGTCGAAACCTGCTGAACGGCCCTGGCGTAGCTACCAGGGCCGTCGCAGCACAGGCGGCATGGAACGAGAAGGGCACGACTCCCTCCGCAGTCTCGTAGGCAGCAACCAACCCCGCGTGCGTGTACAACGTGAAACGTTGTTTGCTCAACGCACTGCTCAGTAGCTGGTCTGCCCGCTCATCGTCATGCACAGCCAGTGCCAGGTAGGCACGCAGGAAATCCGGCGCCGCGTTCTCTGGATCAAGCTGTGCGGCGTGGTCCAGGGCATTCAAAGCCTCCTCCCAAGCCGCACGCTCGAATGAGGTCAGCGGCTTCTCAGTAACAGTGACATCGGGCCACAGCGCCTCCAGTTCCTTGCGTTCCAGTGGAACCTTCTGCAGCAGCTTGGCGGCATAGATCATGTGCGGCGCGGGGTCTTCAGGCGCGAGGGCCGCCGCATGCCTGTACGCTTCCTCGTCGGACTCGTGTCCTGTGGCCAATGCCGCCAGCCATGCCGGATAGTCCCCCGGATGGCTCACTGCGTACTCTGTGAAGTCTATGTCGTAGGCGGTCGGGTCGAACACAGTCACCATCACCATGCGCAAAGCAGGCGTAGCTACCAGCGCGGCCGCGCTTGCCACGACCACCATCACCGACAACCCGCTGATGCCGCATAGACGCATCTCAGTCCCCCTTTCAGGCGTACCTCGGCCGCCGGTGCGCCGCACACGCGGCTCAGCCCCGTTCGCACACCCCCACCACCTCCACGTGCCAGGTCTGCGGGAACATGTCCACCGGCTGCACCCGCCGCACGGCGTACCCATGCTCGCCCAGGCTCTTCAGGTCTCGCGCTAGCGTCGCCGGATGGCACGACACCAGGATGATGCGGCGCGGCCGCAGCCGCGCCGCCGCCTCACACACCCGCGGCCCGCACCCCTTGCGAGGCGGGTCGAGCACGATCACCTCCGGCCGGAAGTCGCGCTCCACGAAGCGGGCGAGCACGTGCTCCACTCGCCCCCGATACAGCGTCACCTCCGGCAGGCCCCACTTGCGCACATTCGTCCGCGCGTCGGAGAGCGCCCCCTCATCCGACTCGATCCCCACCGCCGCCTTCGCCGCCCGAGACAGCGGCAGCAGGAACGTCCCCACCCCGCAGTAGGCATCAACGACGATGTCTGACGGCCCGACCCCCGCCCACTTCTGCACCAGGGACACCATCCGAGCCGCCTGCTGTGGGTTCACCTGGAAGAAGGAATCCGGCCCCACGCGGTAGCTCCCCTCTGCGAGTCGCTCGGTGAGATAAGGGCTCCCGGCTACCAGCTCTGCTGGCGCCCGCCGGGCTGCGCCGCGACCGCGCTGCCGCGCGGCGCACACCCCAGACAGCTCCGGAATCTCTGCCATCAGCGCCTCCGCCGCTGAGGGGACAAAAGCAGGTCGGCCATCGCATACCAGAGTGGCGACCGCCCGGCCCTCGGCGAACGAGACCGCCGTCTCCAGCTTCAGCAGCGCGGCCCGTTCCTGGGCAGTCTGAGCCACGCGCGGCAGCAGGGGCAGGAGCGTGGTGCGAATCCGCTCGATAAGTGGATGCTGCACCTGGCACTCTTTGAGCGCCACGATCTCATGGCTATGGTGGCGGGCGAAGCCGAGCACGGCCCGACCCGCCTCGTCGAGCCCCGCGTGGTACTCCGCCCTCCCTCGGTAGGCCCACGGCTTCTCCATGCCCCACGTTTCCCCGATCTCCACCTCCGCCAGGCCCCCGATGCGCGCCAGCGCTTCCCGCACCAGCGCCGTCTTGTGGTGCAACTGCGCCTGATAGCTGATGTGCTGCCACTGGCATCCCCCGCAGTCACCGAAATGGGGGCACCGCGGCGCCACGCGGTCGGGCGAAGGCATGATCACCCGCCTCACCACCCCGCGGGCGAACCGCTCCGCCACCTCTGTGATCTCCACCTCCGCCTCATCGCCCGGGCACCCCCACATGGCGAACACGGCCATGCCCTGGTATCGCCCCACAGCCTCCCCGCCGACGGCGAGGGAGTTGAGACGCAGGGGCACGATCTGGCCGGGTCGCAGGGCAGGCTCTGGCATGGGGTTACATGGTAGCACAGGCTGGGAGCCTGTGCCACCCGGTACACTGCCACCGTCAGAGGCATCACTGCCCTCCCGGACAAGAAGGCTCCGCGCGGAGCCAAGAAAACGCCGCCGCTCCCGGATGTAGAGGTGGGAGACGAAATGGACGAACTCGACCGAAAGCGAGAGTACCTTGTCAAGGCGGCACGGGCTCGGCTGGCCGAGATCTACTCCTTTCTCAGGCGCCTGGGAGTGGGCGAAGCCGCTGCCGAGGATCTGGCACAGGACACGTTCCTTATCGCCTGGCAACGGGCGTCTCGACTCCACGGCGAGCGCGCGCTCAAAGGCTGGCTGCACGCCATCGCCTACCGATGCTACCTCCAGCACCGAGAGAAGGTTCGGACTCAAGGCACCGTCGAGCTGAATGAGGAGGTCGTGGAGGCGGGAGCCGATCCCGGTAGCGACCAACGGCTCTCCGTCGAGGTCATGCGAGACGCGCTGCGGTCACTGCCCGACACATACTTGCACCCACTGGTGCTGGTGTACTGGCAGGACCTCTCCTACCTCGAAGCGGCGAAGGTTCTTTCGCTCCCGGTCGGCACTCTCGCCTGGCGAGTGCACAAGGCACTGAAGATGATGCGGCATGCACTCGCAGAGAAAGGATGGGACGATGATCTGGCAACGCACACGCCGCGGTCAACTCGAACAACTGATTCGGTCGGCGAAGACTGACTTCGCCGTTGACGAAGGGTGCTTGGAGCGCGTCGTCAGGGCCATCGCGACCGCACCGGCTCCCCCTCCGGCGCGCTCGCGCCGACGGGTGATCGCGGCCGCGGCCGTCGCACTAGCCGCCCTGGTTGCGCTCGGCTTCGTGCCGTTCCCGGCGGGCAGCGCCAGCGGCGCGCTAGGCAGGGCCATCGCCGCCTTCGAGACCACCTCGGGGTTCTACATGCGCGCACGGGAAGTGCGACACCGCGACATCAAGGACAGAATGACGGAGGTCTGGGAGGCGCCTGGCGGGTTGCTTCGCATCGCCTACTGGGAGGAGGGCAGGCTCCAGAGCTGGCAGCTAAGGGGTGCTGACTTTCAGGCCTACTGCAATCCCGCGGGCCAGTTTGCCAGCGTCTATGACCTTCCCCCTGCACACTCGTATCGCTCGCCCTACCAGAGTCTGGGTCCGATCCGGGACATGGTGGCGTCTCGCAAAGCGCAGACGGGCACCACCGCAGTCAGGGAGTGGCGCCAACGAAGCCTGTGGGGCAGCGAGAGCGACGTCATCGAAGCCACTGAGCCACTAGAAGGCCCGGATCAGGGATGGAGGAGGATGCGCTGGGAGGTAGATGCCGCCACCGGACGGCTCATCTCGGAGAAGCACTGGTGGATGCCCCACGGCGGCGCCTGGGAACTGGTTGCATACACCGAGGAGGTAACTTGGGATGTGGATATCCCCAGTGACACCTGGGCTTTCGTTCCGCCCGAGGGATGGAAAGTCAGATACTACCGCTGGTGGACGGGCCGCGTCGAGAACACCTTGGCGAACGGACATACTCGCGACTGGCAAGTTACGGTCCACGCCGTTGACGCCGACAGGAACGGTGATCTGGTCATCACCACCTCCCGCACCCCAACTGCTGGAGCCCAGGACAGGACGTGGCCAGACATCCCCATGGAGATTGAGGCGGTGGACAACCTGGGCGTGACGTACCGGTCCATCCCCGACCCCAGCATCAACTACGAGGGTGCTCCAGACTATCAGGTGACGGCCTTGCGCAGAAGCGGTAGCGCCATCCCGCCTGGTCAGGCGAGGACGCTCAGCCTTACCGTGCGCCCATATCCAGACGAGGCATATGCAGGCCAGGCACTGACGTTCGCAGGCCTGTCTATCCCTCCGCTACAGGATCAGGTCGACGCGCAGACCCAGCTGGTGCAGTACTAGACCTGGTACTGCCGCAGGCCGAAGGAGGAACGGGCCAGCCGGTCGTGGCAGGCCCTGCTGGTGGGCCAGAGCAGTTACGGCCTCGCGCGTCCACAGCGCGCAGGGCAGGTCTGGGGCGGGCCCATTCCTGGCGCTCCGCCATCACGAGGATCCCCAGTGCAGGACTGGCGGCGGCGTTGTGGAACTCCACGGACACTGGTGACTGGCTTCCGACAGGAGGATCGCCAATGAAGAAGGGCATCAACTATTGGTCGTTTCCCGGCGGGCTGAGCGGGGAGAAGGACTTCGCCGCGGCGGTGAACGAGGCGAAGGCGATGGGGTTCCAGGGAATCGAGGTGTGCCTGTTCCCGGGCGGGCCGCTGGACATGGACATGGGCGACTCCGACATCGCCAAGCTGAAGAAGACGCTCGATGACAATGGGCTGGGCGCGGCCTCCGTCACCTGCGGCTCGCTGTGGGAGTATCCGCTTACTTCCAGCGATCCGGCGAAGCGCGACAAGGGCAAGCATATCGTCACTCGCTGCCTGGAGGTGGCCGGCAAGCTCGGCGCCACCGGCATTCTGGTGGTGCCCGGCGCGGTCGAGATCTTCTTCATGCCGGACGCCGAGATCGTCCCCTATGATGTGGCGATGGAGCGCGTGCGCGACGCCGTGAAGGCCGTGCTTCCGGTAGCAGAGAAGAACAAGGTAGCGATTGGCATCGAGAACGTGTGGAACAAGCTGTTCCTCAGCCCGCTCGAGGCCCGCGACTTCGTGGATAGCTTCAAGAGTGAGTATGTGGGCTGGTTCTTCGATGTCGGCAACATCCTGCTCACCGGCTTCCCGGAGCAGTGGATTCGCCTCCTCGGCAAGCGCATCAAGAAGGTCCACCTCAAGGACTACCGCAAGGGCGTGGGCACCGTCGAGGGATTCGTGGACCTGCTCGAGGGGAGTGTGAACTGGCCGGAGGTGATGAAGGCGCTGCGCGAGGTCGGCTACAACGACTGGCTGATCGCGGAGATGATCCCGGGCTACACCTTCGCCCCGGAGACTAGGCTGGAGAACACGTCGAACGCCATGGACAAGATCATGAAGATGTGAGACGGCCACAGGCTGGGAGCCTGTGCCACTGTGCGGCGCCCTCCTGTCTCGTAGGAGGGCGCCGGCTTTACGGCATAGGCCTCGCCGCCTCCTCAAACATCGCCACCATATTCCCCGGCGGCGTGCCGCCCATGATGGTGTGGGAGGGGCTGAGGATGTAGCCGCCGCCTTTGCCCAGCACGCGGATGCGCTCCCGCACCTCGGCCCGCACATCACCGGCGGTCCCGAAGGGCAGCGTGGTCTGCACGCTGATCCCTCCCTGGAAGCAGAGGCGATCTCCGTAGTTGCGCTTCATCGCCACCGGGTCCATGCCGCGGGCGCTGAACTGCAGGGCCTGCAGCACGTCAATGCCCATCTCGATCAACCCTGGGATCGCCGGCATGACGTTGCCATCGGAGTGGTAGCACACCTTCACCTCGAACTCGTGGATCGCTTTGTTGAGGCGCACGTGATACGGCCTGATGAACTCCGCCCACATGGGCAAAGAGATCAGCAGCCCGTCCTGTCCGGCGAGGTCATCTCCGGTGAACGCCATGTCCACGCGGCCATCCGCTACCTCCAGCACCCGCCGCGTCACCTCTACGGAGAAGTCCGTGATCCGGGAGATGATGGCATGGTAGAGGTCCGGGTTCTCCATCATGTCCAGCAAGGTGCGCTCGAAACCCCGCATCCACCATGTCCGCTCGAACGGATTGCCGCTTATCATGATCAGCGCGTAGTCGCGCTCATCCCTGGCGTGGGCGACGCGCTCCGCGATGGCCCCGTAATCCCACCAATCCGGGTCCGGCCAGGGGTACTGGTCCAGGTCGCCGATGTCCTCCACCTCCGCCAGGGGATAGCGGGCGATCTCCCAGTGAGTCCCCTCACCATATGAGATCGGCTCCCACCGGCAACCCCACACATCATCATAGCCCGCCTGGGAGCGGTCCAGGGCCGGGCCGCGGTACTCCGGGTCCCACCCCCGGAAGCTCGGGCCCACCGGCACCAGGTCAACGAACCGGCCCAGATACCGATCCACCCCCTCGCCGGCGTCAACGCCGAGGTAGGCCGCCAAGGCCGCCCGCGCTGGCGGCTCCGGCTCGGCGCAGACGAGGGTGACGGGGACGCGGTCCGTCTCCTGGTGGTCGAGGGCAAGCCGCACCCGCTCGCGCGGGGAAAGAAGCTGGCTAGGTGCTTGGCTCACTGGCTTCTCGCACTCCCTCTGCCAGTGGCGCGATGCCTATGCCCTCGAGCGCGGTCCACCAGCACGCGCTCCAGGCGGAAAGCGAGTGCGTGGCGAGGACTTGCTCCCGCTGCTCCCCTCCGACGCGCTTGCGCTCCGGCCACACCTGCTCCATTACCTCCGCCAGGTTGATCGCGATGGGAAGGGCGTGGGGGCCGGGGAGGTCGCGCAGCCCGGCGACATAGGTGCAGATGGTGGCGGTGCCGCAGGCCATGCTCTCCAGCGCAGAGAGCGAGGTGCCCTCGCCGCATAGGGACGGGATCAACGTTATCTCGGCCGCCGAGTACACCCCCGGCAGCTCCTCGTGCGCCACCGGGTCGTGGAAGATCACGCAGTCCCCCAGCCCCAGTTCCTCCACCATCCCACGCAGCTCGGACGCATAGCTCGGCTGCCCCGCCGCGCCGACAACCACCAGGGTGGTCTCCCGATGCTTGGCATGGAAGACAGCGAATGCTTCTATGGCGAGATGAACGCCGCGGTTGCGAAACAGGTTGCGGGGCACGAGCACGGAGTTGGGCGGGATGTCCGGCGCCGGCTGGGTTGGCGTGAACTTCTCCGTGTCCACGCCGTTCGGGATGAACCACACGCCCGGTCTTATCTGCTGGTACATGCGCTGGCGCGGCTCCACCTGCATCCCCGTGGCGCGCAGGAAATGTGTGTCGTTGGCGACGTAGAGGTGGGCGCGAGGGAGCGCCAGGTCGGCCGTCAGCGCCTTAAGGAAGCTGCGCACAGACCGCGGCGCATCATCCCAGAACACTCCGTGCGACAGCGCCACCCGCACCGGACGCCGCCGGAACAGGCACATCGCATGCACTGCCAGCAGGTAGTTGGGATAGTGGCAGATCACCACGTCGTGCGAGACGATCTCGCGCCACAGGCGGAGCAAGGCCAGCCCGTGCGTCCAGAACTCCAGCGGCCGGCCGTGCAGGGGGTTGGGGACGAATCGCACCTCGGGATCATCAGTCGCTGCCCGCCGCTGGTACACGGTGTGCCTGTGGCCGGTCGCCACGATCAACTCTCGGAGCTGAGAGGCATAGACGTCAGCCCCTCCAGCAATCGGTTGGTATGTGTACGTGACCTGCGCAAAAGACAGCGGACGGTCGGTAGGCAGGTGAGCCGGCCTGGGCCGCCGGCGGAACCAGCCGGCGATGTAACCGAAGAGGTGAGCGAAATCAACGGTCAGGTTCACCACCGGCGCCAGCAGCGCGGCCGCCCACTCCGCCTGTCGGCGGCGTGCCCTCGCCGCGTAGCGCCACCAGTAGAGCGCCGCCACAGGCGCCAGCAGCACGGCCGCGCCGCTGCGCACCGCAAGCAGTGCCACGAGCAGAAGCAGCAGCGCCCCGCCGAGCAAAGCCTTGACATAGTGCGCGAACAGGTGGCCGAGCTCGCCGTCGCTGCGGGCGTAGCGAAAGAACTGCCGGAAGACCGCCACCAGAGAGTAGTGCATCCGCCAGGACACCATCGCCTCCGGCGCGAACCAGAACCGGCAGCGCGCCCTCCGCAGGGCGAGATCGAAAGCGGTGTCTTCGGCATACTCGATGTACTCCGGATACCCGCCCACCCGCTCCCACGCTTCTCTCGTGAAGGCGACCGAGCGGGAGGAGGGAAGGAACTCTCGCACCCTCACCTCCGCCAATGACGGTACCGTGGCGGCGCCGACCGCCTCCTCCCACACCAGATAGGATTCGGCCGTGTAGAAACCCGACACCACCTCCGGAGGGTTCCCGCCCTCGAAGGGCGCGATCAGATGCTCAAGCCAGCCTTCTCTAGCCTGGCAACCTGCATCTATAGAGGCGATGATGTCGCTCTCCGCTTGGCGAATCGCCAGGTTCCGGCCGCGGGCGCGGCCGGCGCCGGGCTCGACGATCAGGCGAACGGGATAGCCGCGGTCGGCATAGGTCCGGATGATCTCCTGGGTGTCATCGCTGGAGCCCGCGTCAACGATGATGATCTCGTCCGGCTGGCGGCTCTGCGCCTTCAAAGAATCGAGCAAACGCTCGATGGTCTCCGCTTCGTTGTATACTGTGACGATGAGCGTGACCGAGTGCCGCGGCATGCTAAGCTATCCCAAGGGGCGGCCCGCCAGACGTATGGCGGGCGCTCCGCTGCATATGCTTCCGATACATCGCCAGGTACAGCTCTGCCACCCGCGGCCAGGTGTGCTCCGCGGCGAGGGCCTCCCCGCGCTCGACCATCCTCCCGCTCAGCGCTGGCTCCGCCACACAGCGCGCCAGCGACCGCGCCAGTTCCCCCGCGTCGGCGGCGATCACCATCACCTTCTCCGCCTCCGGGAATCCCCTCAGGTAATCCCTCTTCAGGGGGTTCTCGTACAGCGCAAAGACTTGCCTGCGCAGAGACAGTGCCTGCCAGATAGCCAAATAACCGGACACGAAGGCATAGCGGCAGGCGGCGAGGAGCGGGATAGGGTCTGCCACCACACCATGGAAGGTGGCCTTGATCCAATTCGCATTCACGTACTTCTCCGCCGCCGGGCGCAGCGGGCCATCCCCCACAATGCCCACGGGGAGATCGTACCCATGCTCCCGCCGCAGCCTCAGGAGCGCTTCGAGGTAGGCCATGATGGAGGTGTCTTCCGCAAGCCGGCCGATGAAGAGAGCCGACGGTTCGGCCGGAGGTGGCGGTGGGTCCGGGGCCGGGTCAACCCCGCCATAGGAGACCGCGAAGCACGGTATCCGATAGTGCTTGCAGATGAAATCGCCCATACACAGGGCGTCGCGCACTCGGCGGCTCACGAACTGCCGCCATCTGATCGCCTCCTTCGGGATGGGATAGCTCTCGTATCCGTGGAACGTGGCGAACACGGGCCGCCGGGGAGGCAGCCAGCGGGACGGCAGGCAGAAGTGCAGGTAGCTGTAGGTGTCGTGACAGTGCACCACCTCGGCCCAGCCAAGGTGAGGGCGGGCCAGCCGCCAAGCGGTGGCCCACCCGGTCTTTGGCAGGCGATGCACCACCAGGCTGCCAAGACGTTCCTGAGACGGCAGGTCGGCGTGCGTGAGCACGGCGACCTGGTGCCCAGCTTCCGTGAGACAGGCTGACACGCGGCGGACGTGAGTCTCTACGCCGCCCACGGCGGGGTAGAAGCTGGGCGCAATCATGAGTATCCGCATGGTGGGCCGAGGTATTGTAGCAGAGGAGAGACCTTTTGTCAGGGATGCCTACGAGGGAGCGATCACCTGGGCCCGAACCGGCCCGGGCGCTGGTGGTGGTGCCTACGTACAATGAGCGCGAGACACTGCCGGGCCTGGTGCAGGCGGTGCTTGCTCTGCAGGGCGGATGGAGGCTGCTCATCGTTGACGACAACTCGCCCGACGGCACTGGCCCCCTCGCCGACCAGATGGCGGCCGCCGAGCCGAGGGTGAGCGTGCTGCACCGGCGGGGCAAGCAGGGCCTGGGGCCTGCCTACCTGGCGGGATTCCGGGAGGCGCTCAACCGCCCGGAGATGGAGTTCGTGGCGCAGATGGACGCGGACTTCTCGCATGATCCGAGGGATCTACCTCGGCTGCTGGAGGGGACCGCAGAAGCGGATCTGGCGATTGGCTCGCGCTATGTGCCCGGTGGACGAACGCAGGGCTGGGGCTTACGGCGGCGGACGCTGAGCCGTCTCGGCAACCTGTACGTGAGGATGGTGCTCGGTGTGCCTGTCCGAGACCTGACCGCCGGCTTCCGCTGCTGGCGCAGGCCTGTGCTGGAAAGCATTGATCTGGAGGCAGTGACCACTCGTGGTTACGGGTTTCAGATAGAGATGGCCTGCCGCACCATCGCCGCGGGATACCGTGTCGTGGAGGTGCCGATTTGCTTCACCGAGCGTCGGGCTGGCCAGTCAAAGATGAGTGGGTCAATAGTGGCCGAGGCGCTGGTGCTGCCGTGGAAGCTGCGCCGTCTCCGCGCCCGATAGCAGGTCCCATGGGCCGGAGCGAATGGCTGCTGCTGGCGGCGCTCTTCCTGGTGCCGTTCCTCGGCGTGGCCCTCACCGCCAACTCCTATGGCATCACCTACGACGAGCAGCACTACCTCTCCGCCGGCGTCCAGTACGCAGGATGGTGGGGCCGACTGCTGAGTGGCGATTGGGGGGCCCTGCGCCCCGAGGCGCTCGAGCAAGTTTGGGGCCTGAACCACGAGCACCCGCCGCTCGCAAAGGTGGCCGCCGGCGCCAGCTACGCTGCCCTGCACGGCCTGGTGTCGGGACTCGCCTCCTACCGCGTCCCCGGCGCGCTGTGGTTCGCGCTCACTATCTGCGCCCTGTACCTGTTCACCCGCGGCATCTGGGGCCGCAGGGGGGCCTTGTTTGCCGCGCTCGCGTTCGCCACCATGCCGAGGATGATCCCCCACGCCCACTTCGCCGCGCTCGACATGCCGGTGACCGCCTGGTTCTTCATCACGGTGGCGCTGATGGCCAGGGCGCTGCAGCGCGGAAGTGGCGCGCTGGCGGTGCTGGCGGGGGTGGCGTTCGGCCTGGCGTTGCTCTCGAAGGTGAACGCATTCTTCATTCCCGTTCTCCTCATCCCGTGGGCGCTCATCTGGCGGAGGAAGCAGTGGGTGAAGGTGGCGGCGCCCCTGCTGGTGATCGGCCCCGCCGTCTGCTACACCTGCTGGCCGTGGATGTGGGATCAGACTCTCACCCATCTCCGCCACTACCTGGCGTTCCACTTCGGGCACGCCGCCTACAACGTGTGGTACCTGGGCAGGCTGTATCAGTACGCGCCCTGGCACTATCCTTTCGTGATCACCGCGGTGACGACGCCGCTGCTGTTGCTCGCGCTTGCGCTCGGCGGCGCGGTGCTCTGCTGGCCCCGTCGGGGAACAGAGCCCGACCGCCTGCTGCTCCTGCTGGGCCTTGCCATTGCCCTCCTCCCCAGCGCCCTCCCCAGCAGCCCGAAGTACAACGGAGAGCGGCTGTTCCTGCCCGCCTTCCCATTCCTGGCTGCGCTGGCTGGCGGCGGGTTCGCCTGGGTGCAGCTTCGCGTGGCAAAGCTGATGGCAGGCAAGCGGCCACTAGTGACGCGCATGAGCTTGCTGGTGGCGCTGCTGCTGGGGGCCGCGCTGCTGTTGCCGGGGGTGCGGGCGCTGGTCAGCTTGCACCCCTACCAGCTCGCCTACTACAACAGCCTGGTAGGGGGCACGCAGGGCGCCGGCAAGCACGGCTTCGAGACCATCTACTGGGGACAAGTGTTCCAGGAAGCGCCTGCTTTCCTAAACCAGACGCCCGAGCCACAGCCGACGGTGCTGGTGATCCCGCAGGGATGCATCAGCTTGCTCACCCTGCAGCAGAAAGCCGGGGTGCTGGACCCGGAGGTGCACTTCGTCGGAGACGGGGGTGAAGCGGGGACGGTGGACTACGTCATGTTCCAGGCGATGGAGACCGACTACACCGCGCTCTGCTGGGTGCTGGTGCAGGACGAAGAGGCGAGCTGGCGTTTCTCGGTGCAGGACACGCCCCTGCTCTCGGTCTACGACCGGGCCGCGGTAGCGCGGGCCCTGACGGCGCTTGCTAGGCAGGAGGCACAGGCCCCGCCCAGCAGGACAGCAAGGGCAAGCAAGGATACGAACACCCCCACTCGGAAGCTCGCCGGCTCGTAGCGCATCTCCACCCGGCGGTCCCCTGCCGGCACCGCCACTCCCCGGAACCCGTAGTTGACTCGGTAAATCGGCGTCTCTTTCCCGTTCACCCACGCGCGCCAGCCAGGGTCATAGGAGTCGTTGACAATCAGCACGCCCTCGTTCTGGCTCTTCACGCGCAGGGTGATGGCGTTCTCAGCGTCCCGTTCGAACTCCACCGCCGCCGGCGCAAAGGCGGATGCGGGCCATCTCGGTCTCTTCAGCGTCAGCGTCGCCGCTGCCTCAGGATCGGCCACCCCGGCCCAGGGCGGGGCGCCGACGCCCCGGAGCGCGTTCAGAACCGTCTGATCATCCACCACCTGCACCCACTCCGTCACCCGCGCCCGTGGAGCCGCGTCCGGCTGTTCGTAGACCGGCACCTCGCCATCCCTCACCAGCCGCCAGCGACCGGCCAGCGGGATTCTGGTCACCAGATACCTCACCCCCAGCGCCTTCAGCAGCGGCGACCCCGGAGGGGGATACCTGGACTGATTCCCATCCGGCGGCGACACCAGCTCGAAGGAGCGCTTCACCCGCAGCGAATCCGACCCGTGGATGTCCCGCAGCCCGAAGATCATGGAGCTGTTGTGCGCCATCCAGTCCATGCCATCGGAGGCGAGCGAAGTCACCCGTTCGTGGCCCGCGTGCTCCTGAAGCCACCGCGTCGCCTCGGTCTCCGGGTAGGCCATGCGCACCTCGGTGTAGGGGTTGAAGCGAATCCCGAAACCGAACAGGTCGCAGAGCAACAGACCTATGGCGAGGGCGGCAAACGTCGAGGAGTCCAGGTGGAGCTTGGTCCGCAGTTGAATCAGGATCAGAGAGGCCATCAAGAGGGCCCCGAAGACAGCGATCTGGATCGGCAGGTAGGTCTGAAAAGCCGCTCCCATCTCGCCGATGGCCGGCTGGAAGATGTACAGACTGACCAGAACCAGCAGGGCAGTCGCGGCTGCGAACAGCAGAATGGGACGGCCCGGCTTTGCCGCCTCACGCGATGCCATCAACTCGTCCATCCCCACCGCCGCCATCCCCGCCAGGCCGAACCCCGCGAGGCAGAGGATCCTCCCCAGCCCCGCGAGCTGCTTGAACCCAGGCGTCAGGTAATGAAGCGTCAGATACACGGGCGACCCAACCGCAGCCAGCACCGCCAGCATGGCGAGCGCGGCGAAGAACCAGAAGTCCATCTCCCGCCATCGCCGCACCGACCACGCGGCAAGAAGAAGCGGCAGGATACCGAGATAGCAGGCGGTCTCGAAGAAGTTGATCGCCGGGTTCTGATAGCTTCCCCAGTAGTTGTAGTGCACCGGGTTCCCGAAGAAGTTCGGCACGAAGTAGAGCACCAGGTGGGTGAGCGGAAAGGCCGTCTTCAGCGCGCCAGCGACGCCGTGGGATACGCGCCCGGTATGCTCGGCCAGTTCCAGGGTGGGGAGAAGCTGCCCCGCCGCCAGCGCCAGCCCGAGCGCCAGGGGCACGGCGGCCAACAGGACCACCAGGCCGCGCTCCCTCCATGCCCGCCCCGGCGCTACCGTACGCACCAGCGCGTACAGCAGAAACGCCATCACCACATAGGCGGAAATCTGCAGGTGCCCACCCAGAAACTGTGTCCCCAGCAGTAGCGCACACAACGCCGGCCACGGCGACAGGTGCCGGGCAAGCGATTTCTCGTAGCACAGCAGGATTCCCGGCAGCCACATCAGCACCCACAGCGACAGCGTCGGGTACTCCAGCCAGGTGACGGTGAACCCGTTGAACATGAACACCAGCGCGCCGAAGAGGGCCGCCGGGTAGCGCAGCCGCAGTTCCAGGAGAAACCAGTACATGAACCATCCACCCAGTGTCAGGTGGAGGATGGTCGAGACGCCGAACCCGTACCTCGCTCCGGTGATGAGGAACAGCACGTTCGGCGGATAGAGCACCGTGGACTGCAGGTTGGCGAGAAACGGGGTGCCGCAGAACGAGTACGGGTTCCACAGCGGGATCACCCCCGAGCGCAGCGACTCCACCGCGTAGATGCGCCACGGCAGGTACTGCTGGATGGGGTCGAGCATGGGGTTGTAAGCGCGGTGGAACTCCGGGAACTGGCTCTGCAGGCTCTTCCACGGGAGCATCAGCAGGCACATGTCCGCGGGCGACATGATCTTGCCCATGAACACCGGCCAGCAGAAAGCGCAGGCCGCTCCGAAGATGAAGAGCAGCGGCCACCTCGGCGGCCGGGCGCGCTCTGTAGCCGGGGCCTCCCTCATCATCAGAAGATGTCGTACATCGTGAGATAGCCGCGCATGGCAAGCGCCTGGCAGAGCTGGATCGCCACCAGCATGGTAACAGCCGCGCCCCGGCCCCGCAACCTCTCCATCCACCCTCCCGCAGCCACCGCCAGCGGCCACATCAGGAACAACCAGATGCGGCCGACCTCCGCGCGCACGATTCCGGAGACGTCCAACGCCACCAGCACCACCACCCAGGAAAGCAGAAAGGGGTAGAGGGAGGAGGAGGCGCGGGTATCCCGGCGCAGAGATGTCCACAGAGCAGCCGCCACCAGCGCCAGCCCCGCGAACACCGCCATCTCCACCGGGTTCATCAGCACCCATTTCCAGTACGTGCGCGGGAACTCCATCGTCGTCTCCTGCCGGTGGGTGAACAGGCCGATGTAGGCGACCGTCCAGGCGCGGTAGCCGGTGGCCAGGAACAGGATCAGATAGAGGGACACGAACCCAGTCGCGCCCGCGGCCGCGCGCGCCAGGAATCGGCGCGCCGTCCCGGCGCGGTCAGCCGATCTCACCCAGCCGAGCACAGCCCACACCATCAGCCAGGCCACCAGCACGAGCAGACCCAGACTCACGAACGCGCCGACCGCCAACCCCACCCCGGCCAGCGCGGCCACCCACAGCCGATCGCTCCTCCAGGCCAGGTATGCCAGGCAGACTACCCGCACCGCGAAGAACAGCACAAGCTGGTCCGAGGAGGCAGATAGCAGCAGCAGGCTCGGGATGCTCGCCATCAAACAGGCGGCAACCAGCCCCGCCTTCGCGCCCGCCAGTCGGCGCGCCAGCACATAGACCGGCACCACGCTGGAAGCGCCCGCCAGCGCCAACAGTAACGCGCTGAGGATCGCCGCCACCGCATCCCCCGGCGGAAAGCCCACGCCGAGGTACTCCGAATACCACTGCACTTTGGCGACTGTCGGCGAGCTCATGACCCACGACACCGGCAGCCAGTCACACGTGCGCCTCACCGCCCAGTAGAACAGCGTCAGGCCCGGTGGGTGGGTGGCCGCGTGGTACGGCAGCGTGGGCATGATCTGGTGGTAGTTCGCCAGATAGTCCGGGACCGAATGCACATCGTGCGAGATGGCGAAGAAGGTGGTGGAGACCGGGCTGGCGATGATCGCCCCGGGCGCCACCCATGGCTCTCCCACCGCGTTGATCATCGCGCACTGGAGGGCGAAGGCAAGCAGCGCCAGCGTCGCCAGCCACAGCCCTCGCCCCCAGCCCCCCATCGCCTCCCACCGGCCTTCCCTACACAGCCACCACACCAGGGCGACCAGAACCGCCGCCACTCCTGCTGCTGGCAGCAGATGGACGGATATCTCCCTGGCCAGCGGCCGCCAGATCCATTCCGCCCGATAGGCGCGGAGGCCGACGCCAACTCCGCGCGCGAACAGGTTGACGGCCACTGCTACCGCCAATCCGACGGCGAGCAGCATGTTGCGTGTGGAACGGTCCACCGCGCTCACTGGTCCTTCGGCCGGGGCCTATAGTACATGGTGATATGGGGGTCTGGGTAGAGCCAGTCCGGCGGCGCCGACGCGCGGGGTGGGGCGAGCCAGGAGAACCGGGGCGCCGGGCGAGCGTATTCTGATCGGCGCGCGTATATCCTCTCCAGCGCCTCCATGAACCTTACCACCTTCGGCTCTCGCAGCCGCAGCCAATCCGATGACTCGGCATCTGACACGAAGAACATCTCTGGCCGAACGCGTGCAAGCATCTCCGCATCCCATCCCGTCACCACCACACGCTCACCTGTAGCCGCGTTCCACTCCTCGAACGCCTTCCGCGTGAACGGGCCGCTGTTGAGGGCCGAAACCGGCGGGTCGCAGTACCACGGCGCCTGCACAAGGCCCACGCGCAGTTGCGAACCAGACGCGAAGATGGCCGTCTTCCCGACCTCAGCCCATGCGCGGTCTCGCGGATCAAACTCTGTGAATCGCGCTACCTGCCCGGACGCGTAGATGCCGGTGAGTGCCACCACTCCCGCGGCATAGGCGACCACCGCGACCCGCGCCGGCCTGGTGCGGGCAAGCCGGTACAGCCACATCACGCCCGACGCCGCCAGCACACACACGAAGGGCGTTAGCGGGACCAGATAGCGGATGAAGCGTTCCTTCGCAAACCCGATCACGAAGAGGTAGAACACCACCCACAGCAGCGATATCCGCGCCGCACGGGAGTCGGTGCGGACGGCCCCTATCACGCCCAACGCTGCCGCGGCCAGGAGTGCGTACCCCAGCCCCGCCGGCAGGCCGCGGGTGAGATGGTAGATCCAACCCGGACCGGTGTCCACAAAGGCGGTGGTGCCGCCGACTCGCATGTGTCGCGCCTCGAACAACACTCCCTGCCAGAACTCCGCCGTCCAGAAGAACGGGCAGGCGAGTGCAAAACCGCACGCCCCCCCCAGCAGGCGTGTTACGTACAGGGGCCAGCGTCCCCGCGTGGATCGCTCCAGAGTCAGCGCCAGCAGCGCAGGGACGATGAAAAGCCCGGCGCTGTACTTGGTGGCCGCAGCCAGACCCACCGCGAAACCGGCTAGAAAGCCCCTCTCCAGGTTGGGGCGATGGAGACCCCACAGCGCCAGCGCGAACGCCACTACCAGCCAGAAGGTCGCCGGCACATCTACCGTCGCATAGCCGCTGTTTACAATGTGGAGGGGGCAGAG
>Ga0315279_10001570_pt1 | contig 37537 bp, 28 predicted proteins | sample YL17G06_20_MG_FD_203694 | JGI IMG/M metagenome (GOLD analysis project Ga0315279, IMG submission 203694) | Sediment microbial communities from Yellowstone Lake, YNP, Wyoming, USA - YL17G06_20 | ecosystem: Environmental > Aquatic > Freshwater > Lake > Sediment | place: USA: Wyoming | collected...
TGGTATTGCAACGCTTTTGGTAACTACTACCTTCAATATTATCCTTGGCGGCGTTTGCCTTGCCTTGGCGCTTGCCTTTGGATTAGGCGGTAAAGATGCCGCGGCAAGGTATCTCGAAGAATTAAAGCAAAAACGCTCTCAGAAAAAAAGCTGGTGAAAAGTTAAGCTGCTTAGCAATGATAAACTGTTTCGAGTCGGCATACAAAACTTTTAACCGCGGATTACACTGATTACACTGAAATAGTTGAGAAAACAAAAATCTGTGTAAATCCGTGAAATCAGTGGTTCAAAACGAAATCACGGGTGGTGTGCCGGCAGCTCCGTCAATGCTCGACTGCCTTGCCGAGACTGGGGGGCTATTGCTTATCGGTCTCGGCTGGGAGCGCGCAAGCTGGTCGGGGATAATCTAACACAGTCAAGAAGGTGAGTAGATTAACTCGTCAAGGCGAAGACCTGTGCCGGAGGCTGAGAGGAATCGCCTATCATAATGAGAACACTAATTTACGTCCCCATCATCCATACTGTCGCCGACCTTGGCTCTATAGCAGAAGATATAACCAAAAGAGGCATTGCGAATTTGGGAGAGGAAATTTGGTTAGAGCATAGAAGGACGGTCGAGGGCTTCTGGGATGCCATATCACGTTATTTTGATTCCGCAGATGTAAAGGGAATGAAAATATACCAGGATGGAATGGTTGCTGATGGCAAAGTGGGTGAGAAAATTGTTGAAGAAACAGCCAAAGCAGGAAGTAAGAACTACCGGTTGGTATCGAGGCTCCTCGAAAGAGGAGCTGCTTTAGTTAAAACAGAAGACTTTATACTGGTCAAAGAAGAGTATGATAGATTAGTTGCTATAACGCAGGCGAAATCAATTATCCGTAAGATAATAGCACTTCTAAAATATAAGTTAGTAAAGAATAGACTCTTAAACAAAAGAGACGCTTTTATTGCGAAAAGAATAGAACAGACTCTTAAGCCTGACGAGAAGGCGGTTTTGTTTATTGGTGCTTCTCACAAGGTCAAAAAGAGGCTTCCTTCGAGCATCGAAATTAAAGAAATAAAAGACACGGAAAAGGTGAGAAGATACCAAAAGCTGCTCCCCTTTAATAATAAATATAGAGAACAATTTGACCAATTAGGCAAGTACCTTGTTTCAGAAATAAGCTTGGGAGCAGGTCACCACTGTCACTGACCCTGTAGTGGAGTCTGTTGCGTTGCCTTTCTGCTAATTGGTCTTAAGGATAGTAAACTTCTCTTGTAGCTGTTTATCGAAATGGCCCAGTTAATCAAGTTGAAAAATAGTAATGGGCCGGTTACGGGTGGGTTGAGGGAGTACCCAAGCAATTCCTCGTTCGGGCTTATCTGTGACGGACCACTACGCCCACTGGTTATTGCTCGCAAGAAAAGTTTCGGCTCTCAATCTGAAAAGGTAGCCGGAACCCGTCACCCAACTACTCACTACTCACCACTCACCACTCACCACTCACCACTCACTACTCACTACTCACTACTGGTTAATTGGTGAGTGGTTAATTGCACACACTGAAGAAAAGAACACCCGATGCGATGGCTGCCTTTAAGTCTGCGCTTGATAAACTCGCCAATCAGTATCGAAAAGTATTTCTAATCCGTGGGTCGCAGGTTCGAATCCTGCCGGGCGTGTTACCAGTTTTGTGGCTGGCCCTTTCTGTGATATGCCTGTCCTTCGACAAGTTCAGGATGGTGAGCAAAGTCGAACCATAATTTCATTTGGCGGAGTCAGGCATCTGTTGAAAGAGTGCCCATTGCCAAATGTATTATGCTTTCTGTCCGCCCCACTTTTTGCTAAAATCCAGAAGTTACGTTTCTGTTGACGACATACACTTATGGCATACTTGCCCCCCACATCCTGGAAGCAGGCAGAAAGTTGCCCTGCAGCCGCGAAGGCTGCCGCGCGTGCGAATAGGTAATATTCACATACTCCGTTGACCGCTCGTATAGAACCAGATTTCCCGTATGAAATCTTGCGAGAAACCGAGGATTCGATAGTATAGGGCTTGTGGACGGAATTTAACCGATTCCTTACCTTTCTGACGGGAGTTTTGGGGTGAATTTGGTAATAACAGTCGTGCCTTACGACATTGGTATAGAGAAGCATTGAAGAAAAAAGGGCTTATGTACGGGACACAGAGCCTTGTTAGATGCTGTTTTTGTTGTTTCCAGCGGCCTTCGGGTATAAGAACGTGGCCAGACAACGGTTGTCGGCCTAAATTTTGCGTTCCTTTTGCCAACATTATAAGATACTACCAGATATCAAGAAAGGTCTAAAATGCGAACTCCAAAAATCATTCCCTCAATAGTTTTAGTTTCTTTCTTTCTTGCGGGCCAGGCCTGCGAAACCCAATCAGCCGAAACTGAAAACTCCGAAGGGTGCTACAAGCTAAAAGGCTCTGTGCACATCAAGCGTGATTTCATTTGTGATGGTGAGATTAGCCCGTTCCAATACGGGCAGTTTATCGAGTACCTCGGCAACCTGGTGCCTGGCATGTGGGCCGAAAAACTTTACGATGCCAGCTTCGACGGCCTCGTGCCCTACAATTTCGCCTTCCGCAAGGAAACGGATTTCCGCGAGAAGCCCTGGTATCCCATCGGCGCGGTCAATCGTGGCGACTATACCTTGGACGAAAACAACCCGTTCAACGGAAAGGTCTCACAGCGCATACGCGTCCTCGGGGACGAGCCCTGCACATTGGGAATCGCTCAAGATGGTATTTTCATAGAGAAAGGTAAAAGCTACAATCTTTCGGTTTACCTTCGGCAAGATAAGGTGGCTGGACCGCTCCGGGCTTTTCTGAAAGCCGGAGGACAGGTGTTGGCAGAGGTGAATTTTTATCCGAAACAAGACTGGCAAAAATATACTGCCCGTCTCGTGCCTTCCGCGACCACAACGAATGCCACATTCATGCTGGAGTTCCGCGGCCCCGGTATAGTCTGGATCGACCAGATTTCCTTGATGCCGCAAGAGACGGTGGGCGGTTGGCGGCCGGATGTGGTGGCGGCGCTCCGAGAACTAAAACCCGGGGTCATCCGCTTCGGCGGCAGCACCACCGAGACGTTTGACTGGCGCAACACCATCGGCAACCCCGATCGACGAGTGCCCTGGGTCAACGTCCCTTGGGGCGGGATGCATCAGACAGGCGCAGGGCTGGAGGAGTTCGTCCAACTCTGCCAGGCGGTGGACGCCGAACCCCTGATTTGTGTCCGCGTCAGCGGCAAGGATCCGGCAGAGGCTGCGGCACAGGTCGAATACTTCAACGGCGGGCCGGACACCCCGATGGGCCGCCTCCGGGCAGAGAACGGCCATCCCGAGCCATATCACGTAAAATACTGGCAGGTGGGCAACGAGCTGGGCGGCCTTGAATACTCCAAGCAGCTCGGAGTCTTCTGCGCGGCAATGAAAGCAGTTGACCCAACTATCAAACTTATGTGCTCTCATCAACCCACTGTTGACGACCTTCGCGAGGCAGGCCGGTATCTCGATTACCTTTGTCCGCACCACTACGGCTGTGCTGACCTGACTGGGAAAGAAGCCGAATTTCAAAATCTGCGTCAGATGGCAGCCGAGCATGCGCCGACGCGAAACCTCAAAATCGGGGTGACGGAGTGGAACACAACTGCGGGCGACTGGGGCCTGGGGCGGGCCATGCTGTGGACGCTGGACAATGCCTTGGCCTGTTCCCGCTACCATAACTTGATGCACCGCTACGCCGATTTTGTGGAGATTGCCAATCGTTCCAACCTGACAAACAGCTTTTGCTCCGGAATCATCCAGACGGATAATGCCCGACTCTACAAAACGCCCACTTACTATGCCCAGCAACTTTATGCCAACCATGCTGGTACCCGCCCGCTCCAGGTTGAGTTGGAGGGCGACATGGAGCAAAACAACATTAGCGCCACGCTGTCGCATGACGGCCAAACCGTGGTGCTTTTCGTGGTCAATAACATGGCGGTTGGGAATAAAGTCACTATCGATATCTCTAAGTTCGGGCGCCCGAAGAATAATACCGTGCTGGTATGGACCCTTATGGACACAAAAAAGGCAGGCGAACGCGATGTGACCAACAGCTTCGACGAACCGCAGCGTGTGCGCCCTGTGGCCTCGAAAGTATCCGTCAAGTCCGCAGTATTTGACTACACATCTGGGCCCCTTTCGCTGACTGTGCTAAAGTGTGGGCTAACCAAATAAGTACGTAATGTTATGCTCAAATATTTGAGGAACAGGGGCAGCATCGTCAAAGTTCGAGTTTGAATGTCGGTTTAGCAAACGAACTAATATACAAAGGTTACAAAAATGAAGCGACAAACCATAAGTAATCTACAGTATAGACCGCTGATTCTAAAGAAAGCGGCTTTGTTGTTTCTGATAGTTGCGTTTGGTGTTGGCTGCTGGTTCGACGTAGCTCACCACCCTGAGCTTGTCGAAGGGCAGAGAACACTTAAAAAGCCTGATATCATCTCTATTCAAAAGTAGGATACCACGTGGGGTATCCCACTGTGGCGGGAAGAATGGAAAGCAGGCCCTTCGTCACGCTGTTGAGAAGGGCAGGCATTGCCTCCCCGCTGTTTGCTTGTGCAAACAAGCTGCGGGGGCTGGCAAAGGCAGAGAACAAGCTATGGATTTATTTGGCAGAGATGGTATCCTGGTAATCATAAGAGGCCTGCCCGACGAACTCTTTGGGTAGGCGGGCCTGGATATACCGCCCTGGTAACTGGTGAGTAGTTAACCGGTGAGTGGTGATTTGTTAGTAAGGAATGACCAATTAACCATTTAACCACTTAAGGAGCTGCCTTATGAGGCGCGAAAAGGATATTAAGAGGTTTATGAAGAAGCAGTATGCAAAGGTCGCACGAAAAGGAGATTCCTGCTGTTCAAGCGATTTTGGTCCTTCCAACCCTATCGAGCAGGCTAAAGCAATCGGATACTCCCAACAAGAAATAAGGAGCGTTCCAGAGGAAGCTGTGATGGGAATGGGGTGCGGTAATCCGATAGCACTGGCAGAATTAAAGGATGGCGAGACTGTTTTGGACCTTGGTTGTGGAGGAGGCTTCGATGCCTTCCTTGCAGCGCATAAGGTCGGCCAGAAGGGTAAAGTCATTGGCATAGATATGACGCCCGAGATGATTAAAAAGGCAGCAGAAAACGCTGTAAAAGGAAACTATAGAAATGTGGAGTTTAAGCTTGGGGAAATAGAGAGTCTGCCGGTAGAGGATAGCTGTGTCGATGTGGCCATAAGCAACTGTGTCATTAATCATTCGCCGGACAAATTAGCTACATTCAAGGAAGTATTTAGAGTCTTGAAGCCGGGCGGCAGGATTCTTATAGCGGATTTGGTTACCGAAGGAGAGTTTGCTGAGGATGTTCTGGATAGTCTGGATAAAGTCTGGGCGGAATGGCTCGCCGGAGCTCTGGGGAAGCAGAAATACTTGAACGCAGTTAGAGAAGCAGGCTTCAGAAATGTTGCGATTGCAGCCGAAAATACTTTTAGTATGTCCGAGATGGACGATAGGCTTAAAGGAAAAATCATCAGTATCCAGGTAAAAGCATACAAGTAGGAAGGCAAGAATGAATTTTAAGGATAAGGTAGTAGTAGTCACGGATGCAAGCCCAGGCATTGGAGAAAACTGTAATAAAAAAGATGCGGAGATTGACGTGAGGAACAGATGCTTTGCAAATATGTGTATCCGGGTGTTTTCCTCGCACTCGATACCATTTGACCTAATGAGCTCAGTCAAATTGAGTAATAACCTTTAACCCGTTTAGAAATAAAATTTCTAACGGGGTTTACCAAGGAGAACGACAATGTCCAAAAGAAAAGTGAATATGCCGGTGGCACGTCCATTCCTTCGACTATGCTCAGGACAGGCCTGGCCGTGTTTCCACGGGCTGGAAGCCCGTGCCACAGTGACATTGAACTGGGTACTGGCATTATGCCTGATAGTTGTGGCTGGTCTGACATACCAGAAGGCGGTTGGACAACCTCGCGCCGCAGCAGAGATGCCGCAGGAAAAGTGGAAGGCCGGTGCTGCCTCGGTCGTAATTACCCCGGAGCAGTCGATGTGGATGGCCGGGTATGCGGCCAGGACAAAACCATCCGAAGGAAAGGTCAATGACCTGCGTGCCAAGGCACTGGCGTTAGAAGACGCTGGGGGCAACAGACTGGTAATTGTCACGGTCGATTTGTTAGGCATACCCCGGTATTTACGTGACTGGCTGGAAATACAAGTGAACCAGCGATACAAACTGCCCCCGGAGAATCTATTATTAAATGCGTCCCACACCCACTGCGGTCCGGCCGTAATGGAAACGGACTATTCTATCTATGGCGATTCTTTCTATGGTCTATCGCCGGAAGAGATTCAACAAAGTAAGCAATACGCAGAGTCCTTACAAAAGAAGCTGCTCGAGCTCATTGGCCAGGTGATAGATAATCTATCTGAGGCACGACTTGGATATGCGCATGCCCGGGCCGGCTTTGCTATGAATAGGCGATTGAAAACTGAGCGGGGCTACCAGATAGGACCTAATCCTGATGGTCCGGTTGACCACGATGTCCCGGTGTTGCGGGTTGATAGTGCGGACGGCAAATTGCGAGCCGTTTTATTTGGATATGCCTGTCACAATACAACGCTTAACTTCTGCAAGTTCTGTGGTGACTACGCTGGTTTCGCCCAGCAGTATATAGAAGAGGCACATCCTGGAACAACAGCTTTATTTGTAATTGGCTGTGGCGGCGACCAAAATCCATATCCGCGGGAAGAGCCGCGTAATCTGGATTATAGTATGCAGCATGGCCGAGCATTGGCTAACGCGGTGGAGGCAGCAATTATCTGTAATCCTCGGCCTGTCCGAGGGCCTATTAGAGCAGCAATAGAACAAACTATGCTGGAGTTTGCAGCGCCTCCGAGTCAGGAACAGCTTGAACAGCAAAAAAAATCAGAAAATAAGTATGAACGCCGGCACGCAGAAACGCTGTTGAACGAGCTGCAGCAAAAAGGCAAGATTCGCACCAAATATCCGTATCTGATACAGGTTGTCGGATTCGGAAATGACCTGACGATGGTGGCGCTGGCCGGCGAAGTGGTAGTTGATTATTCGCTGCGATTGAAAGCCGAGCTTGCCGGTTCGCCGGTCTGGGTGGCCGGCTATTGTAACGATGTATTCGGTTACATACCTTCGCTTAGAATATTAAATGAAGGCGGTTACGAGGCTGGCGGCGCTATGCTATATACTCCATTGCCGGGACCTTTTGCACCTTCGGTCGAAAAGCAGGTCATAGATAAAGTGCACGAACTGGTCAAGAAAGTGCGGGCACCGTTAGAAAAAAAGACTTCTTTCTAACGGGGCGGGCACCGAGGAGTAATTGAAATTACTCAAACTGACTGATTCGATGGCATTAGTAATTGTAACTCTTTTATTTGTAAGGGAATACAGTCCCTTGTCATTCTGAGCGAAACGAAGTGAAGCGAAGAATCCGGCCCTTAAACAAATGTTTTATCTTCTGCTAAGGCCAGATGCTTCGCCTTTCGGCTTAGCATGACAATAAAACCGGGCAGTTTGAGGAAATGAGCACAGTTGTAGTTGCATACCGACTGCTGCGCATTATAATAAAAAAACAGGTAAAAATAATTGTCGTGAGTAAAAGAAGTGAAGATTTAAACGTTATGTAGAAAAATTCCTATAAATGAGAGGAGTTAGAAATGAATAAGAACGATTTAAGCAGGCGACAGTTTATAGCCGCGGCGTCAATAGGGTCACTCGCTGCAGCTACCTTAAAGACGGTTCCCGCATATAGCAATATAAGCGAGAAGGCAGGCAAACTCGCGATTCTGGGTGGTCAGGCGGTTAGAACCAAGACCTGGCCTTCCTGGCCAATCTGGGACAAGTCGGCTGAAGAATCCGTCCTGTCAATACTGCGTAGCGGAATCTGGTGCCGGCTCGGCGGAAAGACCGTATCAGAATTCGAGAAAAAGTATGCCGAACTAATCGGGGCAAAGCGCTGCGTTTGCACGGTAAACGGCACCAATGCGCTGCTGACGGCTCTACACGTACTGGATATAGGGGTCGGCGATGAGGTCATTGTTTCCCCCTATACGTTTATTGCCACGTATAATGTTGTTATCAACTCTTGTGCCTTGCCTGTCTTTGCCGATACCGACCCCGAGACTTTCCAGATAAATCCGGACAAGATAGAAGAGAGAATCAACGAAAGGACCAGAGCGATTCTGCCGGTCCATATTCTTGGTCTGCCGGCCAATATGGACAGGATAAATGCTATTGCTAAAAAGCATAATCTGCTTGTAATCGAAGATGCCTGCCAGGCCTGGATGGCGGAATGGAGAGGTAAAAAGTGCGGCACAGTGGGAGACCTGGGTTGCTTCAGCTTCCAGAACTCCAAGCACCTGCCCTGTGGCGAAGGAGGCGCCGTTGTTGGAAATGACGATGAAATAATGGACAGATGTTTCTCATACCATAACTGCGGCCGACCTTATGGCAGCGTTAAAGGAACCAGCGGTTACCCCATCATCGGCACCAATCGCAGAATGACCGAATACCAGGCGGCCATATTGCTTTCCCAGATGAAGCGCCTCGAAAATGATACCCAGACCCGTAATGAAAACGCCCATTATCTGACATCGAGAATCAAAGACATCCCCGGTATTATCCCCCATAAACTGTATGAAGGCGTAACCAGAGCGGCCTATCATTTGTATCCGTTCCGCTATAAAAAAGAGCACTTTAATAACGTTCCAAGAAGCAAATTTCTCGCCGCCCTTGAGGCGGAAGGCATTCCTTGCTCAGGAGGATATGGGCCACAATACAAAGATGACTTAATTGAAGTCACCTTGAATTCAAAGAATTTCAAAAGGGCTTTTTCGAAGGAGCGACTTGATAAATACCGTCAAGAGCTTCACTATCCCGATAATGATCAACTCTGCGAAGAAGCAGTATGGCTCGGCCAGGAGCTTCTTCTGACGACCAAAGAGGATATAAATGATATAGCTGATGCCATCTCGAAAATTTATGAAAATCGAGATAAACTGGCATAGTGCAGAAAACTTTCACAGCAAAGAAACATCTCTATATCAAATCTCTTCTTTGCTATATGCTTTCTATACGGCGGATAATAGGTAATGATGCTATTCGCCTTGCTTTATCTGGCTGATGAGGCCCAATGCCTGGTTTATCATAATTTCACCAGCTCTTTTTTCCAGATTGGTTCCTGAGCCCGGCTCATATCCTCCTTCTTCGTATGCCCGGCTGTGACAGACGTAGCCAATCGCATCGTTACTAAGAGAGATAACAAGAAGCTTCTCTATGCCCGCCTTTTTCTTTATCTCCAGGCCGACTTCCGCTAACACCTCACCGGGCAGACCCAGGATATAAACATCGCCAAGTCGCAATATCTGCATCTCGGTGGTTATATACTCCGCGACTTTATCCGCCTTTTTTTCGCCATCAGCAGAGACGAGTTTCTTTACAGGAAAGTTCACCTCCTTCTTGACGGCGTCCAATGTGGCCTGGTCGGATGCGCTGACAAACTGGAGTCTGCGCAGAGCTTCGGCGCCAAGTGCTCTGCCGACCTGCTTATGAGCCTTTACTCCTCTCTGGTAAGGAACAATGTCACCGGCTGTTCCAAGTGCAAAGAGACAAACGCCGCCTTCTGTCTGTTCAACCAGATCCGCAGCGTCCCCCGGAAAATCAGCCGATATAGCGGTTGGCAAATAGGGATACACACAGACCGGATGACAAGCAAAATTGACAATCGAGCCGACAATATTGTTGTTTGCGTCTTCCACACGCAGCACCCAAACCTCCGGGTCGATGGGGCCAAACGTCAGATTCGGCTCGTTGGCGTCAAGCGTGAATGATACGGCAGTCGAACCGTCGGGGCACGTCTTAATTTCTCTGGTTGCGGCGATTTCAGCAGTAACCCTCCAGGTCATCACGGCAGAGCCGTCAGGGGTCTTGACCCGGCGATTGAAGACTATTTCCGGTATTCGCCCTTTTGCGGCGCCTATCTTGGCTCCCCGCATATTCTTATGAGCGAGAACGGCTGCATCTGCGATTTTTCTGATTAGTGTCTGCAGATAGTACTGGTCTATCTTTGACGGGGGAATCTCTTGGTCCGGCCTGAGCTTTGACCGCGCAAAGACCTCCGGCCCGGAATGAGTGTGAGTGGCACAGATGAGAATATGTTCTTCGGGAATGCCCGTTTTCTCTTTGATGATTCGTCGCGCCGGAGCGGTGATTTCCTCTAAAGGTGTGTACAACAAATCGGCGGAGACGATTGCGATAGTATTGTTCCCGTCATTGAGGACAAGGGCTTTGGCGTGGAGCTCATCGAGAATGTCGTTGCTTGGTTTGCCGTATGAGCCGATAAGCGGAATCCCCAGAGGTGGAGTGATGTTGACCTTCGCACAACCGCCTTTGAGTGCGGCTTGACCGGCCAGGCAAAAGAAATGATTGAACACTAAAATGGTCAAAACCGATGCTGCCGACTTCAAACTGACATATCGTCTCATATTTGCCGACTCCATATTCAATCGTGCGTTTTCGAGATATTCTAATTGACCTCCGGCGGCCAGGCCAGTAAAATCAGGTAAATCGGCACAGATAGCCCGCATTGGCTTGATAACGTGAAAGGGAACAAAATGAAAAGCAACAATTTAACCAGGCGGCAGCTCCTGGCGACTGCGTCAGTCGGGACTATCGCCGCTATATCACGGAGCGTCCCGGCATACAGCAATATCAGTAAGAAGGCCGGCACACTGGCAATCCTTGGCGGCGAACCTGTAAGAAAAAACAAGAGTTGGCCCAGTTGGCCATACTGGGATGAAAAGGTCATAAACAAAGTAGTCGAAACTACAAAGAGCAGAATATGGTGCAGAATCCAATCCGATTCGGGCACTGTCCCTACATTTGAAAAGGAATTTGCACAATTGATGGGGACGAAATTCTGCGTGGCCACAGGCTCTGGAACCCAGGCACTGCACACCTGTGTGGAAGCGCTTGGAATTGGTGCGGGAGACGAAGTCATTACCTCACCCTATACCGACCCCGGCACAATCGCTTCCATTTTGTCTGCCAGGGCCCTGCCTGTCCTGGCCGACCTTGACAGCGAATCTTATCAGCTCGACCCAGATGACGTAGAAAGAAGAATTACCGAAAACACCAAAGCAATTATGCCGGTGGATATGATGGGGCAGCCCTGCAACTTGGAAAGAATCACGGCGATTGCCAAAAAACATAATTTGAAAGTAATCGAAGATGCCTGTCAGGCACACCTTGCCGAATATCAGGGCAAAAAGTTAGGAACCATCGGCGATGTCGGGTGTTTCAGCTTCCAGTCGAGCAAGACAATTGCCTGTGGCGAAGGCGGTGCAATAATCGGAAATGATGAAGAGCTTATGGACAATTGTTTCACCGTCCATAACCACGGCACATCGCGCCGGGGGCGCACGGAAGTGGCCGGACCGAAATACCGTATGAACGAGTTCGAAGCCGCCGTATTACTTGGCCAGTTGCCAGGTGTGCAAGAACGCTTCGCCCGCCGCAATGAAAACGCTGCTTATCTGACCTCCAGGCTCAAAGATATTCCCGGAATTTCCCCTCAAAAACTTTATGAAGGCACTACCGGCGGCTCTTTTTACATCTATGCTATGACATATCGAAAAGAATACTTCAACAATGCCGACCGCAGCAAGTTTCTCAAGGCCATGCATGCAGAAGGTGTTAGTCTCGACGGATATATCAGGCAAGGATTGCACAGAGAGCCCTGGGTAGAGCATATATTGGATTCAAAGGTTTATCAGAAGATGTTTTCCAAAGAGAGACTGCAAAAATACCGCGAGGAGAATAGCTGCCCGAACTGCGATAAGGTTTGTCAGGAAATGGTTATGATTTGGGCTACCGGCCCTCTGCTTGGAAACAGGGATGATATGGATGACGTCGCCAATGCCATCCTCAAGGTCTATGAGAACAGAGATAAACTGAATTCGATATAAAGTGAAAACCGCTTCCGTTCTCCGTAGCGCCTTCTTCACCATAGCGGTTACGAAGGCCGGGACCTACTCCGCCATAGCGGCTACGAATTGGAGTCGACAAGGTTTTGGAATGGTTATTAGGCTGAATACTTCTCAAAATTATGAGATTCTGTCGTTGAAACCCGAGTAAAAGATGAAGATTCAATACCTCAAAACGATAAAACTTTTCGTAATTGTACTTGGCATTGCTTCTCTTTTAGGGTGTAAGAAGTCTCTGCACAAAGCCGTTGAGTCCTCAGATATAGGAACCATCAAACAGATGATAGTCGAGGGGGCCGATGTAAATGCCATAAACGATGATGGTTTCACGCCCTTACATGTGGCGGCCTTGGTTGGTAGGGAAGATGTTGCACATCTTCTTATCTCCAGCGGGGCAAGAGTAGATTCCAAGGATAAATATGGATTTACGCCATTACAGCAGGCGGCAGGAAACAGCTTTTTGTCAGGTGACGTGACCCGGTTACTAATTTCCGAAGGCGCTGACATCAATATAGTCACAAGTAGCAAGGCTACCCTTCTTCACTTTGCAGCAAAGGGGGGTGACCCAAATTTAGTAGAATTACTAATACAAAAGGGGGCCAACGTTAATGTGGTAGATAAATATGGTAATACTCCTCTGCATTGGTCTGTAGAGTTTGGCAGGTACGGTCAAGAAGAGACTGTTAGACGTTTGTTAGCCGCAGGAGCTAAAGTTTTAGTAGCGGATAAAAGCGGTTTTAGCCCACTTGAAGAAGCTTTACTCAGAGAGAACCATACGATAGCAAACCTTCTGGTGGAAGCCGTTGACTTACAAGCGAAAGATGATTCCGGCGATACACTTCTTCATCATGCTATCAGAAAACACAATGCAAAAATGGTTAAGATACTGATCGGACATGGTGCCGATATCGATGCGAAAGATGGTCAAGGCGATACGCCGTTGGATGTTGCGATTAACTACATCCGTAATAAGGAAATTATTGACTTGCTAATAGCAAAAGGGGCTCATAAAACAGAAGGGATAGAACGCGAAAAAATTCCCATTATTTCTCAAGAGGAACTTCTGCAAAATCTCAAAAAGGAAGTTGCCGATGGGCAAGACATTAACCAAGCAGATGCAATTGGTAGAACTCCATTGCACACAGCATCCAGATATGGTTACAAAGAGGCGGTTGAGTTTCTTTTATCTAAGGGTGCTAATCCGAATGTTGCCGATAAAATGGGTTTTACTGCCTTGCATTTTGCCGTAATGCATTCACGGGTAGAAGTCGCTAAGGTGCTCTTAGAACATAGTGCGGATGTTAATGCAAAAGACAATGATAACAACTTTAGACCATTGCATTTAGCAGTAATGGCAAACGGCAGAAATTTAGAACTTGCCGAATTGCTTATACGCAATGGTGCTGACTTAAGCGCAGCTGGTCCACTTGGTGGTCAGACACCCCTACACATGTCTGTATCAGCAGGTAATATTTCTTTGACCAGACTTTTCATAGCGAATGGTGCTAATGTGAATGCGCGGAATGAAAGTGGTGCAACCCCACTTCATGAAGCGGCGCAGCGTGGGTATAAGGAGATTGTGGAGTTTCTAATTGAAAAAGGCGCCCAAATTAACGCAAAAGATAATGTTGGTATGACCCCTCTTGATTATGCACGCTTCAATGACCCTAAAACTCAAGCGGTTATCGAGATACTACAGAAACACGGGGTCAAAACTTCTGGATGGAAGCGCATAAAGTAAGAAATAGATTTCACAAACGCTTAAATACTGCTATACGTATTATTACAACTACGAGAGTCGGGTGATAAAGATAAAGAAGTCCAACAACTCCATAACCGTGGCTGAATTTGCCTACGATGCTCTGGGACGCAGGATAAAAAAGGAAGACTCCATAGCAAACAAAATGGACCTTTACTACCCTAACTTTCGCAGTTTCATCGCCTAACTGCGAAAGTTGGGCTAACGGAGTAAACCGCCGTAATAAACAATTAACTCGGCAACAATGCCTCCCAAACATTTTTTCTTAAACTATGCAAAACTAATTGCATATCCGACCCAAGAGATTATAATTACCCCAAAATGCTAACGCCAAAAGATGGTTCTGAAATCTAACCATCCTGAGCAGAGTCGAAAGATAATTCATCGATAAACTATAAACAATGAACCCCGACTTGTCGGGAAATTATGAACTATACATTAGGAGGCCTTGCAAATGTCGAATAAACACAAAACTTCACAGCCCACCAATCACCCTGTCACCCGCCGTCATTTTCTTGCCGGCACCGGCGCAGCCGCCCTCTCATTACTTGCAGTCAAACCAGCGGTTGTCCGCACCTACGCCGCCAATTCAAAACTGAACTTAGGAATGCTCGGCTGCGGCGGCAGAGGAACCTGGATTGCAGAACTCTTCAAGCAGCACGGCAGCTACAATATCGTGGCGGCCTTCGACTACTTCCAGGATAGAGTCGATTCTTTCGGCGACAAATTTCAGGTTGACCAGGCCCGCCGATACACGGGTCTATCTGGCTACCGCAAACTTATCGAAGGGAAAGTCGATGCAGTCGCAGTCGAAAGCCCGCCGTATTTTCACCACGAGCATGCCGCCGCTGCCGTTGATGCCGGCTGTCACGTCTATGTCGCCAAGCCCATCGCAGTAGATGTCCCCGGCTGCAACAGCATCGCGGAAAGCGGCAAAAAGGCTTCAACAAAAAAACTCTGCTTCCTCGTCGACTTCCAGACCCGTGCCAACCCGTTATATCAAGAAGCACTCAAACGAATTCACAACGGCGCTCTCGGCGACTTTGCCTTCGGCGAGGCAACCTATCACGCCAGCGACCCTTTCCCAGGCCACTTTAAGTATATGCAGGATGACCCCAACAACTCCGAGAACCGCCTCCGCGCCTGGGGATTGGACCGCATCCTTTCAGGTGACATCATCACCGAACAAAACATCCACACCCTCGATGTTATGAACTGGATTATGAACACCCCGCCACTTTACGCGCTCGGCACCGGCGGCAGAACAGTCCGCAATGTCGGCACCTGCTGGGACCACTTCGCCGTCCTCTTCCAGTATCCGAACAACGTCGGCATCACCTTCAGCTCAAGACAATTTGAAGGCCACGGCACCCAGCCCGAAGGCATCAGAAACCGAATGTTCGGCTCAAAAGGCATCCTCGAAACCGAATATGGCGGCCAGGTGCTAATTCGCGGCCAGGGCGAGACCTTCTATCGCGGCGGTGACACCGGCGACATATACAGACAAGGCGCCGCCAACAACATCGCTACGTTTTATCAGAGCATCACCAATGGCGATTTCACCAACCCGACCGTTGAACCAAGTGTCCGCAGCAATCTGATAACAATCCTCGGCCGCACCGCCGCCTACCAGAACCGCCTCGTGCAATGGGATGAAATCGTCAAAAGCACCGAAAAGCTCGATGCAAACCTTAAAGGTGTGAAAGCATAAATATAGAGAAATTAAGCCCACTGCCTTCTTGCGAAAGCAAGAAGGGGGGTGTTTTTTGGAGGTATCCAAAATGAAATGTCCGTTTATAAACCGCCGCCAGTTTCTAATTGGCACAGCCGGCGCCGCTGCCAGCCTCGCAATGACCTCCTGCGCCTCTGTATCGCAGCTCACAAAAGCACCACGAGGCTTCAAGCTCGCCGTCTGCGACTGGACAATCGGCAAAAGGACGGACCCTGCTTCGCTCGAAGCTGCCAAACGTCTCGGCCTTGATGGTGTCCAGGTTGATTTCGGGGGCGGACAGGATAATCTTCAGCTTTGCAATCCGGACCTGCAAAAAAGATTCCTCGAACAGGCGAAAAAACAGCAAATTGAGATTGCCTCTCTTGCGATGGGCGTTCTCAACGAAGTCCCTTACAAAAGTGACCTACGAACTGAAAGGTGGGTGAGCGAAGCCATCGATGTTGCCAGAGCAATGGATGTAAAAGTTATATTGCTGGCCTTCTTCGGCAACGGCGACCTTAAAAATGACAAACAAGGTGTCAATACTGTTGTCACCAGACTAAAGAAAGTTGCACCAAAAGCCAAAAAGGCCGGCGTTATCCTCGGCATCGAATCCTGGCTAAGCGCCGAGCAGCACCTCGACATCATCGACCGTGTCGGCTCATCAGCCGTTAAAGTCTATTACGACGTAGGCAACTCCACTCAAGCTGGCTACGACATCTATAAGGAAATTCGCCTGCTCGCCAAACAAATCTGCGAGATACACGCCAAAGACTACAAAGACGTGCTCGGCAAAGGTTCAATTGACTTCAAAAAAGTCCGACAGGCAATCGATGACATCGGCTATCGCGGCTGGCTCGTAATCGAAAGCGTCAAAACGCCACTGGGCGCAGAAGAAACGGTCCGACAGGATGGTCTATTCCTGCGGCAAATCTTCCCGCCGAAAGTATAATACAAAGAGAAATTTCTGTCATTCCCGCGAAAGCGGGAATCCAGGTGTTTTTAGTCTGATTGAAACTGATTTTGTTATAAGTTTGTATATAGAAAATAGGAAAGGAAAGTTATGAAATCGCACATCGTTACCGTTATTCTCGTCTTAATCCTCCTCGCACAACTCTCTCCGGCTACACCGCTGGATGACTACGTTGCAGCGCCGGACCCTAATTACAGTTTCACGCTGCTTAGCACTGTCAAAGGCATCGGCCACACCGCATACATTATCGATTTGAAATCGCAGTCCTGGCGAAAAAGCACCGAGGTCGATAGGACCCTATGGCAGCACTGGCTAACCATAATCAAGCCCGATGCAGCCACCGCAGACACCGCCCTATTATGGATAAATGGCGGCAGTAATCGAGGCTCTCCTCCATCCTCAGCAGATATGATGTTAGTCGGCATCGCCCTTAGCGCCAACACGGTCGTCGCAGACCTGAAAATGGTCCCGAACGAGCCACTCGTCTTCCCCGATGGCGGCGGCCCGCGTTCCGAAGATGCGATTATTGCCTACACATTTGATAAATATATGAAGACCGGCGACCCCACCTGGCCGTTGCTTTTGCCAATGGTCAAAAGCGCCGTCCGCGCAATGGACACCGTCCAGTCTCACATATCATCTGCCACCAACGGCGCCCTCAAAATAAATAAGTTCTTTGTCTCAGGTGGGTCAAAACGCGGCTGGACCACCTGGCTCACCGCAGCCGTTGATAAGCGCGTTATCGCAATTGCCCCCGCTGTCATCGACGTCCTCAATATGGATGAGTCAATGAAACACCACTATAGCGCATACGGCTTTTATTCTCCCGCCATCAGAGATTATCAGCAGATGAAAGTATTCGAGCGGCTTGGCACGCCGGAAGGCCAGGCATTGATAAAATTCATCGACCCTTATGAATATCGCTCCCGCTACACAATGCCAAAGTTCGGCGTCAATGCGACCGGCGACCAGTTCTTTTTGCCAGATTCCGCCCAATTCTACTTTAAGGACCTAATCGCCGAAAAATACCTCCGCTATGTCCCCAACACCGACCACGGTCTCGGCAATTCCGATGCCCCGATGAGTCTGACGGTTTTTTATAAATCCATCCTCGCCGGCTCACCCCGCCCGCAGTTCTCCTGGACAGTCAAAGATGATAACTCAATTGAAGTCAAAACTATCACTGCACCGACAGCGGTCAATCTCTGGCAGGCAACAAACCCAAAGACCCGCGACTTCCGTCTCGAAACCATTGGCCCCGTATGGAAATCCTCCCCGCTCTCCGACCAGGGCGGCGGCATTTATATCGCCAGAGTTCCCGAACCGAACGAAGGCTGGACAGCATTCTTTGTGGAGCTGACTTTCGATAGCGGTCTCGGCATTCCGCACAAATTTACAACGCAGGTCCACGTCGTCCCGAAGTTTCTGCCGTTTTCCTATAAGCTCGGCTTCGACACCGACTGCGACGTCGATTTTGACGACCTCGCAATCCTTCTTAGCCACTGGCTGTCAAATGAGCCTTCTGTCGATATAGCGGCCCTTTGCGGCGATGGCATAATCAACTTCCTCGACTACTCCCTCCTCGCCGCCGAGTGGAAACCCGCTCCACAATACCCTCTGCTCGTCCTTAACTTAAACTAAACCACAAAAAGCCCCCCTTAGGGGGGCTTTTTTTTTGCGCGCAGCTCTCCAGGGCATTGCTGTACAAGGGCTTGTTGACAAACAGGAATCCATTGTCTTTTGGACAGAAATCCGGGTTAACCGGTTACGGCGACAAAACTCCCACAAAAAGGCCCAAAACAATTGCAATTTCTGGATGGATTTGGTAACATAATGTAATCGGATTGCTGGACTCCGTTAGAAAGGGGCTTTCTAACGGAGTAAATTGTGTTTTCGAAACACGGCTGGAGGTTAAGGAGATAGGGAAATGCTATTTAGCAAGAAGAAAAAGGTTTTATCAGCTTGTCCACAGACAGGCAAGTTCGCTGGATTCTTCAGGAAATATCCCTGGCTAATATGGTTGTTTCCTGTTGTAGGTTTGGCGTCACTAATCTGGTTTTTGGTCCGCGTAGTGCCCAAGCCTTCACGAGCAGCTTACCCCTGCCAACGGGTTGCTTTTCCTTTTGCCTCGGCTTTTATCATTTGGCTTATGGGTTTAGGAGGTTCCACAGCAGCCCTTCGTAAGGCCAAAAGCTCTTTTTTACGTTCACGTTACCTTATCGGTATCTTTTGCATGGCGGTCGGTATCGGCTTTGTATGGCTTTCACTAACACTGACCGCGAAAAAGGAGGCAAAAGCAGCCGAGCTGCATTCTGTCAATAGTCCCATAGGAGTCGCTAAGGGGCTCCACCCCGGAAGAGTCGTCTGGGCACATGACCCCAATGCTACTGATTGGAAAGGTCCGAGTATGGGCGATGGATACTGGTGGCAAAGCAATCATACTAACCAGGAGGTGGTCGATAGGATGATATTTCAGGCCATCCGTGAGCTGGCTGGTGTGTCGAATATTTCCGAGGCATGGGATGCTCTTTTTCGATATTTCAATCAACAACAGGGCAAGCCAGATGTAGGCTACAAAAGTGGCGAGAAGATTATGATAAAGGTGAATTTTGTGGATATGATTGCATCCGGAGGAAATACCAACTATAACTTTATCGACCACACACCTGAGTATGCGATATGCTCACCACAAATTATTCATTCGCTGCTGGACCATCTTGTGAATATTGTGGGCGTAGCGCAATCCGACATTACAATCGGCGACCCAATTTGCTTATGGTGTAATGAGTTCTACAATATGATTCACCCGGATTTCCCAAACGTTCATTATCTGGATTATCTCGGCTACTATAACCGAACCAAAATCAAGTATTCCACTGTTCCTTTTTACTGGAGCACAACAAAAGCCGCAGGAAAAACCCAGGACTATGTGCTGCAATCATACGCGGATGCGGAATACTTTATCAATCTGGCCTCTCTAAAAGGCCATTACAACGTGGCGGGAATTACCCTTTGTGGAAAGAACCATTATGGTTCCCTCCGACAGCCCAATGCCGGTGGATATTATGATATGCATTCAGACGGCCCCTATAGTGTCCCCCAGAGCGGCAAATATAGAAATATGGTTGACCTTATGGGCCACCGCCACGTAGGTGGGAAAACATTCCTTTGTATGATTGACGGATTATATGGAGGTAAGCACGGGCTGAGCTATCCAAATAATCTGCCGCGAAAATGGCAGACGGCGCCCTTCAATAATGATTGGCCTTCGAGCATTTTTGTATCCCAGGACCAGGTAGCGCTCGATTCAGTGGGCTTTGACTTTCTTATCGCCGAATGGCCTGAAACCAGCGGTCCTGCTCACGCCGGCACAGATGATTACCTCCACGAGGCAGCGCTGGCAAATAATCCTCCATCGGGGACATTTTACGACCCGGAAAAGGACGGAACGCGGCTGGCAAGTCTTGGCGCTCACGAGCACTGGAACAATCCGACCGACAAGCAGTATTCACGCAATTCGGGCACCGGAAACGGCATCGAACTGTGGCAGGTTTCACTGGCTCCAGATGTGGACTTCAACGGCGACGGAAAAGTGAACTTCAAAGATTTTTCGATATTTGCTCAATACTTGTTCCAGGATAACTCCTGGGTTGACATCGCCCCTCATCCCTTTGGCAACGGGATAGTCGATTATGACGACCTTGCTGTTTTAGCTGAAAGCTGGCTTGCATTTCCAGGGTTGGTTTCCTACTGGAAGATGGACGAGACGGAAGGCGCTATCGCCTACGATAGCATCAGCAATAAGCACGGCAACCTTAATGGTAACCCTATCTGGCAGCCTGAGGGCGGCAAAATAGACGGCGCTCTACAGTTCGACGGCATCGATGATTACATTAGCACCCCCTTTATTTTGAACCCAGCCGGCGGCCCGTTCACCGCTTTCGCCTGGGTTAAAGGAGGTAATCCGGGACAAGTAGTTATATCTCAACAATCCAGCTTCCTTGTTCCTCGTGGGAAAGATTGGCTCTGCGCAGACGCACTGGCGGGCAAACTTATGACCGCCTTAACGGATGGCAGCCCATCCACCTTTCCACTGGTATCTGCATTCATAGTTACCGATGGTGATTGGCACTGTATCGGCGTTGCGTGGGACGGCTCCCGTAGGTCCCTTTATGCAGATGAAGCCGAAGTTGCTAAGGATACCGGCAGTTTGGCTAATCTTATCTCTGCAGACACAGGTCTATGCATCGGCGCCGGCAAAACTCTCACCGCTGGCACTTTCTGGTCCGGCCTGATTGACGACGTTCGAATCTACGATAAGATGGTGAATCCTTAACCCACATCGTCAGACGTTTAACGCAAGCCCTCTCTGCCGTAGTGGCTACGAAGGCTGGACCGTTACGAGGGCTTCGACTGAGCTCAGCCGAATGTCCCACGCAATCGTCAAGATGGCTGACGCCACCACAATCCGATAACGCAACCTCCAATAACACAAACCTCGTTTAACGGTTGCGCTGCCCTAATTGTTCGCTCAAAATCGGCAGGAATCCTTTCTGATGCTCTAAACGCTCTTGACTGTTCAATTAGGGCGGGGCTCGTTGCGAATCCATACCATTTATCTATGAGCTTTTACCCGTCCTGCGGCGGGAATTTTTGACAAAATGACCCATTTGTGGTATAATATAATGACGTTATTGAAAGACACTAAAGACACTCCGGAGTTATAGATAACAAAATGGAAAAAAGGCTTATACGGATTATTTTTCTGTCAGCGTGCCTTGTTTTGCTGAATCAAACCGGTTCATCGGGTAAGCTAATGACGGAACAGAAATATCCTGGCACTGCTGCTGAAGCGGACAGCAGCGTGAGCCCCGTTAGAAAGACAACTTTCTTTTCTAACGGGGTGAGCTTCTTTTCTGTTCAGATTCCGGGCGATTTGAATCGAGATGGGCGGGTGAATTTGAGGGACCTTGCTTTGCTCTCCTATGGGTGGATGCGCAGCTACAATTACGACCAGTTATCTTTTTTGGCGCGCGATTGGCTGTCCGATTCGAATGTCGGACAAAATGCGGTTGTGAATAGAGTTTATCCGGACAAGGCACGATATGACCCGGGTGAGGAAGCTGTTCTAACAGTAGAGCTTTCTAACGGGCCGGTCGATAATTTCGATGGTGCGGTGATACTGAGTATAAGCAGGCCGGGACATATTATCTTTACGACAAGGCAGCCGGTAACGCTGACGCCTAATACTACAAATACGGTAGTATTTACCTGGCGGACGCCGGTTTGCGATTTTCAGGGCTATCTTGTTGAGGCAAGGTTGACAAACGGCTCTTTCGCTGTCAGTGCAATTGATGTTTCCAGTGATTGGCGGCGGTATCCGCGCTATGGCTACATTACGGAGTTTTACGAGGGACAGCCTCATCAGCGAGACGTTGACATTTTCAATCAGCTTTCTCGCAATTATCACATTAACTGTGTGCAGTTTTATGATTGGATGTGGCGGCACGAAAAGGTTATCCAGCGAATTGGCCCATACATTGTTGACCCGTGGATTGACTGGCGAGGCGAGCGTATTTCGTATAATGTTTTGACGGACCTGGTTGCTGAAGCACACCAGCGAAACATTGCGGCTATGCCTTATTTTCAGATTTACATCGGGCTTGATGGCTATGAGCAGATTTCCGGCGTCAGCAGACAATGGGGACTATTTTCCGACCAGAGTCACACAAACCAGTTTCACCACACAGCGGGGAATACGAATTTTTGGGTTTTCAATCCGGTTAATACAAACTGGCAAAATCATTTAACCGGCGAATACACCGATGCGTTATTGAGCGTGGGTTTTGACGGGATACACCTCGACCAATTGGGCGATATTGGCGGCGGGACATACTACGACTATAACGGCAATTTTGTTGACTTAGGTAACAGCTTCTCGCCGATGCTTAACCTGTCCAAAAACCATCTTGATTATCTCGATACGCAATACCCCGGCCTGGTCGGGCACGATGCACTTACGTTCAATATGGTAGATGGCGGCGTGAACTACTGGGGCGTCAACGATGTGGTCCGTAACAGTCTTGTGGATTTTCTCTATAGTGAGCTTTGGAATAACGGCACGTATAAAGGCGTTTACGACTTTGTGAAAAAATCGCGTGCGGAGTCCGCCGGCAAGGGTATGGTGCTGGCTGCTTATGTGAACCGCTACGAAGACACCGGCGGTTACTTTGACAGTGACAGTGTTCGGCTTGCTGATGCGGCGTTTTTTGCCGGCGGTGCATTTCATATTGAGCTTGGTGACGGCGACCAGATGCTCGGCAATGAGTTTTTCCCCAACCGCTCCAAGCAAATGACCACTGAATTAAAAACGTTGATGAAAGATTACTACGACTTTATTACAGCATACGAGTCGCTGCTATTTGCGCCCGAGCTGGATACGGGCGATACAGGATTACAGTGGATTTCCATTGATGGGCAGCCGGTTTCCGGTAACGGCGCCGGCAACACTATATGGTTTCTGTCGCGACACTGTCGTGACTTTGAGGTTCTGCATCTTGTCAACTTGCTTGGCAACGATGACCAGTGGCGCAACGTCGCAAATACTCCGCCTTTATTGAATAATCTGTCAGTAAAATACAGAATGGGGCCAAACGCCGCGGTCAAAAGGGTATATCTGGCCTCGCCCGATTTGAATCATTGCGTAATGCAATCGCTTCCATACATTATTGGCTCTGATGCACAAGGCACTTTTGTTTCCTTTACGGTGCCGAGTCTATGGTTTTGGAATATGATTTACTTTGAACGTTTGGTGACACCGCCGGCGGGCGACCGCTATGAGGCCGAAGATGCCGTCAAATCCGGGGTATCCATAAATACCAACCACATCGGCTACTCGGGCACGGGCTTTGTGGACCACTTTGGCAGCGCCGGCGACAGCGTTTCATTTGTCATCGCTGTCCCTGTCGAAGGCGAGTATTCATTGCGATTTCGCTATGCTAATGCTACCGGTGCAACTGCGACGCGGAGGGTATTCGCTGACGGCGACTACGGCGGCAATGTGTCACTCCCCCAGCTAACCAACTGGGACACCTGGGCTGTCGCACCGCTTACTGTGAGGCTGGCGCCGGGTGTTCATCAAATTGTTCTATACTTTAGCAGCAGCAATAGCGGGGCCATTAACCTTGACTACCTTGAGGTCAGGTAAAAGTTGGTTAATTAGTTACTCAAACCGACTGATTCGATGGCATTAGTAATTGTAACTCTTTTATTTGTAAGAGAATATAGTCCATTGCCATTCTGAGCGAAACGAAGTGAAGCGAAGAATCTGGCCCTTGAACAGATGGTTTTTCTTCTGCTAAGGCCAGATGCTTCGCCTCTCGGCTCAGCATGACAACAAAACCAGTCAGTTTGAGTAGTTAATTGGTTGATTAGGGGCTAATCGAGGAACTTTTTCATTATTGCGGCGGTGTGCATTGCGATGAGCATCAGATAATCAAGGTCACTGAGACTATAGTGCTTTTCCTTCATAGAGTTGTCAACATACAGGACGCCGTGACAGCCATTCGGCCTCATAATAGCTGCTACTAATCCTGAACGTATCGCCTCCTCTTCCTCTATCTGGGCTGAGACGCGCGGCATAACGAGGAACTGTCCTTTTTCAACTGCTTGAATAACTTTTTCCTTGAGCATTAAATCGTTTAGCTCGACCGGCTTGCCGTCTTTTTTCTTTCCGCCGTGACAGGTCATCGGGCCGCCGGGCAGTTTTCGCAGTGCGCACCAGACGTGAAACGCCTCGAACTGCTCTAACGTAACATCCAGCAATGTTATCAGCAGCTCATCGAGACTGCGGGCTTCACCAATTCGCTCAGTCGCTTTCGAAAAATCTGTAAGTCTCTTTGCTGCCAATCTCATAGCAGGGGCGTGGCCGGCATCCGGTTTCCTTACTACAGTTTCGTGTGGCGGTATTGCCAGAGCAGCTTCGAGATGGAATGTATCTTCCAGATGAATCGACTCGTCGGTTGTGATTTCTTCTTCGAGAACGACCTCGATTGAGAAATCAGTTATACGAATATTGTCGCCATGTTTTATTTCCGCCTTGTGGATTGCTACATCGTTAAGATATGTTTTACTCGCCGAGTCCAGGTCCTCAACCGTCCATTTGCCGTCGCTTGTGCTCTGGATTACGGCGTGCTTTCTTGAGACGGCTCTATCAGGCAGTAAAATCTGGCTGTCGGCTGCTCTGCCGATAGAAATAAGCCCCTCTTTGAATTGAAATTCTCTGGCATTGCCATCTTTTTGTCTTAAAACTAAACGCATTTAATATCCTCATTATTGTTTCGTACCAGGTTTAATTTTAATCGCAGCCAATTCAGTTTTCAACACTATTTTTCCTCCAGCCAGTGGAAAGCTATAAAAGCAAAGTCCTTAAGATTCACAATGCAGTCGCCGTTTATATCGCCGGCAACAATAGTTTCGCAGACTGGCTGGCCAAAGTATGATTTGCTGGCTTTTGCTGTCCCGCCATAAGCGCCCATATTTATAATTCCCCCATTTGGAAATGTCTCAAGTCCGATGGGACTTGCCGGGTCTCCTGCATCAATACACAAACTCGTCACTTCATCCTTCGTCCATCGTCCTTCGTTTGCGTCCCACCTTCCCGCTTGAGATTTCAGGTGGTAATCGCCATTGTTGACATTAGCGAAACATGGGTCAGAATCGATGTTCCCTTCTCCTGGCCAGCCACCCTGAGCGTCGCTGTAGGTTGCTGTTATCGTTGAGTTGTCATTGTTCCATAGCCAGTTGAGCCCATTCCAGATGATGCAGTTGAGCATTGTTACGGTGCTGGGATAGCGGTGTTCAAGAGAATCGCAGGCGATTGCCGGTCCATTCGGGGAATTGTTATCTACAATTGTGCAGTTGTTCAAAGTCGGCTTGTTGCCAAAGTAATTGTACATCCCGCCACCGTAATTGGCAGAGTTCTGGGCAAAAGTGCAGTTTGTCACAGTGACCTTGCACCTTGGGCTGTAGGTGTATAACCCACCCCCCTCATTTTCCGCTGAGTTCCCGATGAAGATGCAATTAACCAGCGTCGTCAGATAAAACACACTGATTCCGCCACCCCACTTGGCCAGATTGCCGGAGATTGTAGAGTTTGTAATCTCAGTGATATCATATGGACTATATATCCCCCCACCAGACCTTCCGGCAATATTCTCATTTATGGTGCACCGGTCAATTCTGACCTGGTTCGGCGGCCCTGCGCAAACAAGGGAGGCTATGCCTCCGCCATAGGACATTGTCTGGTTCCCGGTTATGACAGAGTCTGTAATTGTTGCGATTATTCCGCATGCGCAGCAAATCCCGCCACCTCCATCGATCTGAGTGCCCGTAGCTACGTTTCCCGATATAGTACACTCTTTGACCGTTAGCTTCCCAGAATAGAAGATACAGATTCCGCCGCCGTCTCTGGCTACGTTTGAGCTAAACGTGCAGCCAATCAACGTTAAGTCGCTCTCCGAGCTACTTACACCGCCGCCAGAGCCTGCAAAGTTTCTGATAAAAGTGCAGTTAATCAGAGTTGTGTTGCTGTCTTCAACGTTGCAAACACCACCGCCGGAATTCTCGATAAACTCACAATCAACGAGTATCGGACTGCTGTGGTCGTTGAATATCCCCCCGCCGCCCCTTGCTGAGTTTACTTTAAATGTGCAGTTAATCAGAGCGACATTGCTGTCTTCCCTGTTGCAAACACCACCGCCGGAATTGCCTCCATAGTTCTTGATGAACTCACAATCAACGAGTACCGGACTGCTGTGGTCGTTGAGCATTCCCCCGCCTACAAACCTCGCCGAGTTTCCTTTAAATGTGCAGTTGAGAATCGTGGGACTGCCTATGTAGTTATACATCCCCCCACCAAAGTTGTAGTCCTTCATAGACCGATTGGCGTTACCACCACTGATGTTTAAACCGTCCAGCACAGCCGTTTCGTTCGTTCCGCTCCCCTTTACTACATGGATGCTGTTCTCGAACCGGCTGAGCTCATTTAAGAGTTCACAAGGGTCTTCAACTTGGTCATCGTCGCCATTCAGGTCGCCGCTAAGAGTGGTTATATACAGATCTGTATTTCGCTCATTAGGGTCCGGCTCACCAAACCCGGCGTAACCACCTTTGATAGCTACGCCGTTTATAAGCTGAAATGTAGCTTCTTGGTTGCCGGTCCCGCCCGGATGTAATATATCTTCATCAGGCCTGTAAGTTCCTTGAGCGACCCAGATTTCTACCGGCTTATCATCAGAATTGGCATCAGCCAGGGCATCCTGCAGATACTTATAAGAATCTCTCCAGCTTGAGCCATCATTTAGCCCGTTGGCATCCGCATCCACGTATATAATCTGCCCCGCAAAAGCAGCATGGCTTGATGCTCCAAAGAATACCCACACCGCCAACGACCATAAGATTATCCATCTCTGCTTCATTTCCCATCTCCATCACATAATGCCTCTCTTAAGCCAAAGAGCAAATATCAGCCGGCGTGTTCTTTTAATGCTTATTTTCTCACAACTACCATTTAACCAAAAAAGACCATTCAGGTCAACTACAAAATCCCCAAAATGCAACACTTATACTCGGCTGCGTGCTCTGCACCATATGATGCAGGGCGTGGCCTACCCCGTTAGAAAGGCGGTTTTTCCTTTCCTAATGGGGTCTGCTGATGCGGTGGCGGTAGTAGTCGATGATAACTGCTCCGACACAATAACAAATCCGGTGATAAGGCGTTTGGTCGGCTCCTGGACGCCGCTTTGTGCCAGCCCTGTTGCAAGGACTGCGATAATAAGCACGGCAAAACCCCTTTGCAGATAATCACTGACATCAGCGAAAAAATCGACTCTGCTGTTGTAAGATTACCGCCTTTGAGTTAGCCTGGCTTGGACCGGATTATATAACCCGCGATGAATTGTCCTTAAGAGGGTACTATCTACCTTGTTATCCCTATTTCGTAGCTTCGCAGAGCAGGGATGCTCTCGAATCCGCTCTGGAGAAGTATCAACGTAAAAAATCTTTACCAGTATTATGAGGTTCTACCACATTTTACATTTTTTTTTATTTTTATGTTTGAATTGAGAGCTCTCGAAGTGCCTTTTCAGAAAAGCCTCTGAGGCGAATATCATCACCAAAGCTCGTTACATCAACGTAGTGCAATCCAACACTTGACGTCAATTCCGCCAGCGGCTTAGTAATATCGGCGGAGCCCTGTGGCCCGAGGATTTTCGGCGCGATATAAACGTAGATTTCGTCGGCAAGCTGCTCTTTGAGAAAAGAAGCTATTACTGTTGGCCCGCCCTCGACAAGTAAATGGGCGATGTTGCGCTTACTAATTTGGTCAAGCAAAAAATATAGATTGGATTTGTCTTGTATTTCAGGGTATGCAAGCACCTCAGCTCCCTTTTCGGTAATCTGCTGCACAATTTGCGGATTTGCCTGGACAGTTTTTTCGCTTGCAAAGATTATAACAGGATTACTTTTAGCTGTCGCAAGCAGATTGCAATTGAGGGGGGTCCGCAGGAAGCTATCCAGAACAATTCTGGTTATTTTTTTATCCGGCTTTGTCCGGACGGTCAGCAGAGGGTCATCGGCGATTACGGTATTTATACCAACAAGTATTGCCCCAGCCCGCTGGCGCAGGCACTGGACATCTTTTCTGCTCAGTTCGTTTGAAATCCACCCCTCCTCAATGCTTTTTTGTGCCCAGGCAAGTTTGCCGTCGATGCTCTGAGCCCATTTCAATGTTACCCAGCAGTTTCCCGTGGCGGCGAATTTTATAAAAGGTGCGTTTAGCAGTTTTGCCTCCGCCTGGCAAAGGCCCACCTCTACCTGGATTCCTGCGCTCGAGAGTTGCTCAATGCCTTTGCCGTTGGCATGCTGTGATGGGTCAATCGTTGCGACAAAAACCTTTGCCAATCCTGCGGCGATTATCGCTTCTGTGCAGGGGCCGGTTTTGCCCTGATGGCAGCAGGGTTCGAGCGTAACGAACATTATAGCACCGCGAGGATTAACGCCGATGTTCTTGCAATCCTGCAGGGCGTTTATTTCTGCGTGTGGGCCGCCGAATTTTTTGTGCCATCCTTTGCCGATAATCTGGTTGGCTTTTACTATGATGCAGCCGACGGCAGGATTCGGCTCAACCGACCCTACGCCGTGCCGGGCCAGCTTCAAAGCCATTTGCATATATTTTTCAACCATAACACTGACTCACACTAACTTTAACACGGACTCACACAGACTTTGGCAAATCTCATATCGGTTTTTGCGGAATGTGTTGCTTTCTATCATTTGTATAAATAATTCGATTTATGTCAACACCCTTTGAGCTAAAATTGATAAGAAAACCTAACTGGTATTCGCTATTTCGCAGCCAGAACCCAGAATTGCATTCTCTGTCAGTGCCTTGTGCGTTCTACCTGAAAAGGCGTGCACAGGAGTATAAAAGCCCAATAGTACGATGCTGAGAAGCAACTTTACGTTTCTGTTCACTTTCATAGGTTATATCTCCTAAGGCTTTAGGTGCGTAACTACATATATCATAAAGAGCCAATAAAATGAGCAGATAAGTACTATTACCGAAACTATTATCACGAATACGAATAGTGCTAAACTGTCTGGCTTCCAAGCAAGCGTTCCAACTATTGCACCTGTCGCCAACACAAGAGCATAAATCCACCCCCAACGAGTCAAACCAATATCAAACAATAATTTACCAAAGACGCTCTGGTAAAATCGGGGAAATAGCAAAAACAGGATTACAATTGAAAGGGCGCTCACGGCCAGAAACAGAATCAATGCTGTTTTTTTCCTTTCGGAAAGCATTGTTTCTCCTGAATTTGGTTTGCTTACAGCATCGTTAAAAATTAAAGAGCCACCGGTTACCAGTTTCGTCTCTTATGATAAAGACCGGGAAACATTGCAGCGCCACGGATTTTGTAGCTTAAGTCTTCATATAACAAATCTACCTGATTCTGGGTTATTTTATTGTCCATGCTCATCCGTGTTTAAGTCTGTGTCGGTCTGTGTTTATCATTTTCCAAGCATTTTCAAGAATTCCTGCTCGCTGATTACTTTAACTCCCAGATTCAGCGCCTTATCGAGCTTGCTGCCGGCATTTTTGCCGGCCAATACAAAGTCGGTTTTCTTACTTACGCTTGATGAGGGCTTTCCACCTGCCTGTTTGATTTCCTGCTCGACCTGCTGACGGGTGAAATTTTCCAGCTCGCCTGTAACAACTATCGTTTTGCCTGCCAGCTTATCTGAGCGGCGGAGGCCGGCTGCCCGCTGCGGCTTTACTCCGGCATCCAGCAACTGTTCTACTACTGACCTATTGTTCGGGTCTCGAAAGTATTCATAGACGCTCTTTGCCATTGTCGGCCCGATTTGGTCAATCGTCTGAAGTTTCTCCTGGTCGGCATTTATAAGTGCTTCGAGTGAACCGAAGTAATCAGCCAGTATTTCCGCCGTCTGGCCTCCGATGTGGCGGATGCCGAGGGCGGCAATGAAACGCCATAACGGACGGGCCTTGCTTTCCTCTATCGCGTCTATTACGTTGGAAGCGCTTTTATCTGCCATTCTTTCCAGCGTAAGCAGGTCTGATTTCTGCAATTTGTAAAGGTCGGCGAAATTCTTTACCAGACCGGCGTCAACTAATTGCTCAATTAAAGCTGGGCCGAGATTTTCGATATCCATCTGGTTTCTGCCCGCGAAATATCTAAGACGCTCTTTCAATTGGCCCATACAGTTCGGGCTGATACATCGGATATAGACGCCCTCTTTATCCTTTGCGACCTCAGAGCCACAGATTGGACATCTTCTGGGCGGCTTGAAGGGCACTGTGCTGGCAGGTCTTTGCTCTCTTATTACCTCCACCACCTGTGGTATTATCTCGCCGGCCTTTTCAATCACAACAGTGTCACCGCAGCGGACATCGAGCCGATTCAATTCATCAAAGTTATGCAAACTCGCACGCTTGACGGTTGTCCCTGCCAACAGGACCGGCTTTAGATTGGCTACGGGCGTTAAAATCCCTGTTTTTCCTACCTGAACATCAATCGATTCTACGGTTGTTTCCGCCTGTTCGGCTGCAAATTTGTAAGATATGCACCATCGGGGGGCCCTACCTGTTGCGCCGAGGATGTCTCGCTGCTCGATGCGGTTAATCTTTATCACCATTCCGTCAATCAGATATTCTAATTTGGACCGCTTCTGGCTCCAGCCAAGACAAATGTCTATCACTTGCTCAATGTCTTTTGCTTTTTCGATATGAGGATTAACAGGCAGACCCAGCTCCTTAAATCTTTGCAGTGTCCGGTAGTGGTCTTCGGCCAAAGGATCAGAAAGTTGGCCGGTCGCATAAGCGAAAAATGATAGCTTCCTTTGGGCGGTGATTTTTGCATCCAGCAGTTTCAAAGAGCCGGCTGCGGCATTTCGGGGGTTTGCAAAAAGCGGTTCGCTGGCCTTTTCACGAGCTTTATTTAGCCCGACAAATGCCTTTGTGGGCATATAGACTTCGCCGCGGACTTCGAGCACCTCAGGAATTTTTTTTGCTCCCAGAAGCACAAGCGGAATGGCCTTTATTGTCCGCACATTTGCGGTAACATCATCACCCACTTCGCCATCGCCGCGGGTCGCGGCTGTAACCAATTTACCCTTTTCGTAGCGGAGGCTTATCGCAAGGCCATCAATTTTTAGCTCCACCACGTAGCTGTAATCTTTGGTGCCGAGCTGTTTGTGTATCCTTTCATCAAACGCCCTTAGCTCCTCAGGACTATAGGTGTTGTCGATGCTGAGCATCGGCACGGCGTGCCGGACTGCTGCAAAACCTTCGAGAGGCTGCCCCGACACCCGCTGGGTGGGCGAATCAGGTGTTATAAGCTGCGGATTTGCCTGCTCTAATTCCTTTAGCTGGGAAAAGAGCTTATCGTACTGGCGGTCGCTTATTTGGGGCTGATTGAGCACATAATAAAGATAATCGTGCCTGCGAATCTGCTCCCGCAATTGCTCAATTCGTGTCTTTACGTCCTGCGCCATAACAGATTAATTTATATGCTTTGTGCAGGTTTTGCAATAGCTGATTTCAGGTAGCCATTAGAAACAAAATTTGAAATATGAAATCTGCGATTTGAGATTGGAATTCTTCCGCGGTGGGCATTATGGGTGACGCACAACTGCTGTTGCTGCGATGATAATCCCAATCACATAGAGGAGAACGAATCCTCCGGCTACAATTGTGGTAAGGATTGCAAGCACCTTGCGCTTATCGAGGACGATGCCCAAGATGCCAAATATCAAGGCCAGAGGAATTGAGCAGATTATTAGCAGCCCTCCAAGGGCTGCAATAGGATTGCCTCACCCCGGCCGACGGCAAATAAGGATTACAAACGTCGCGATGGGTATAGCGATAAATATAGATGCTATTTTACCAAACCGCATTTTAAGCTCTTTTCGAGAAATGTTGAAATCGAATCTTCAACTCTTTTAATATAATTTATATCGGTCTTCACCCTCCGTGTCAAATTTTTATTGACATCGAGATAATAATTTGCTACCTTATTTAAAGAAACAGTAAAAATAAAGGTGGTGGAAATCTTGAACTCTCGCATTCCGAAGTTCAATTTCTACCCTTCAGACGAAAAAGTTATAGGACGGGGCACTTGACATCTACTGCTCGAGCTATCCGCTGGTAGTTGAATTGTAGGCTAATGAAGCCGATACTCGAAGGTGGGATTTTCTTTTTGATAATGGTTTTGAGTTGATGTCAAATGATAAACCGCTAAAATACTTTTGACTTTTGTGGTCTGGTTTTGTCGAGGCACTGGATGGAATCGCGAAAAAGTGACGGGAAAGCACGAGAAATACCACCGCCTCTTTTATTATCGGTGATAGTGTGCAAGACAATAATCACAGATAAGAGAACTCGCAGAGCATCTATCATAAATATAGTTTGGAGTGTTGGTGCTCGTAGATTTCCAGCAGCTTGTCCACCTCTTAAATTGTACTTTGAGTTGACCGATGGGCACGGTCTCATCAAAATATTTGCTCAAATAGTCGACATGAAAGACGAGAAGGTCTTAGACCATACGGAAGAATACGAACTTAATTTCAAGGACCCCAGACAAGTTATTACGGTTATATTGCCGATCCGGAAGGTCGTTTTTCCTCACGCTGGTGAGTACCGTTTTGAGATATACAAAAATGGGCCACGCAAAATACTGCTTGGCCAGAGAAGAATCGTTTGCAAAGAACTGAAACTTGAGGAGGAAAGTAATAATGTGCCTTGATGAACAAGAGGCTATCACTGGTGGCGACGATATTGCCTTGCTGTCTGACACCTGGTCCAATACATGGGTTGCAGAGTCAGTTGCCGAGATGGAAGATTTACCTGAAGCCGACTTCCATGAAATAGAAGGCATGTTAACCCATAAGCCGCTGAAATTCAACCCGGCCAGAAGATAATAGGGGGTAGGCAGGACCATTTTTGAGGGGCCGTTTTTGGCATGGGGCATGGGCGTCCACGTTGGAGTTTCCCGATTTTCCCGCCCGAGGCGGTACTGTCTTCGAAGCGGAGACACCTCATGAAAATCGGGGAATGAATGTATATCTCTTAACGTCTTGTAAGTTTCTCGGTCCACCTCGTTGGACTGTTGTTAACCGCATCAAATATTGGCAACCTGTTAGTGAGTTTATGACCTTTGGTCCTCTCGAAAACCGGGCAATCATAAGAGACCTTTGTAGGGGTTTTTCAGATACCGTGTGTGCCCGACAGGCCGCGTTACGCCAATGCGGTCGAAATAATCCAGAAGCGGAATGGCAAATTTTCTGCTCGTGTCCAAAAGATATTTGAACTTTACGCTCTCCAGTTTTCCTTCTTTATTGAGAAACGAAATTAAAATCTGTCGAGCCTTCTCGACGGCGCTGCTATGGAAGAATAAGTCCTGCTCGACCCGGACAAGGTGTCCCTGCTCAGTCAGTATCCGCAGGATTTTGTCTATCAGTTCGGCAGTTGTGGTAGTATGCTCAATAATTTCCTGACGCTGGGGCGGGTTGAAAGGCCGACCGGCAAAAAGCGACTCGACTTTCTCTAATAATCCTTGCTCCTCTTTGCTGAACATTTCACGGTGAATGGGCAAAGCCAGCCGCTGCTTTCTTTCTACCAGCTTACCCTCCGCGATTAGTAACTTTACAATGCCATCAAAAATATCCTTGCGCAATCCTGAGGTCTGACAGAATTGCTCAATGCCAATCCCCGGGCTTTCGGGCTTATTGCGGTGAAATTCGCAGACAATATCAACCAGCCGTTTCTGGATATAATCTATCGAGTCGCTGTGGATATATAGCTTGGCACCAATTTCGATAACCTTTTTCTCGTTGATAAGCACGGTGAGGACTTTTTTTAACGGCTCTGGCAGCAGCTTTGTGCGAAGCGAAAGACCAGTTTCGCCGGCGGCAAAGTCCCCGGCGGTTTTTATACTATACTCAACGAAATCCTTGTCAGATGTTACTGCCTCTGCGCGCCAATTTGCATCTGCAAGAACTTCAGAGATGTTTCGCCGCAGCTTCTCGGTAAGAGCCTCTATAATTATTCCGCCGCCGACCGTCTGGACTGGTGAAAGTGTCCTTATTATGAAGCGGTCGCGCGGCCCTGCGACGATTGGCTCTTCTAATCTGACCTGAATGAGGCATTGCTGGCCGGCAGTGACGCTATTGCCTTCCAGCAGAAACATAGTTGCGACCGGGTCGCTGGTGCCGGTATGAAATTTTATCTCGGCACCGTTTTTAAGATGCACTTTACTATTAGGGAGCATTTGAAGTTTACACAGATACCACTGATGCGGTGAAAAATACTGACCAACCGTAACCACATTGCCTCGCGTGATTGTCTTGTAGTCCCACTGTGGGACATTAATCGCAGCACACTGGCCGACCTTTGCGGTGTCGCTATTTCGCTTATAGACCTGTATGGCCTTTATTTTGCCTTTAGCACCCTGCGGGAAAACAACTACCTCATCCCCGATTTTGACCGAACCTGAAACCGGAATACCGGCAACTACCGTGCCGTAGCCTTTGACCGAAAATGTCCGTTCGACGGGCAGCCGAAATACCCCATCGGCGTTTTTTGGCTCGATGGCCTCCACAAGCTCTTTGAGGGCATTGTAAAAGGCGTCGAAGCCTTCGCCTGTTATATTCGAGACAGGAAGAATCGGCGCACCATTCAGAAATGTGCCCGTGAGAAAATCCTTAATTTGAGCTGTAACAATTTGCAGCCGGTCCGGCCCCACGCAGTCAACCTTTGTCAAAGCTACAATACCCTGCTTGACTCCGAGCAGCGTGAGGATATCAAGATGCTCGTGCGTCTGCGGCATCACACCATCATCAGCGGCAATTACAAAGATAACGCCGTCGATGCCGGTTGCACCTGCAACCATTGTTTTTATAAAATTCTCGTGGCCGGGGACATCGACAATGCCGACTTCGATATCGGAGATTGTGCACGGTGCAAAGCCAAGCTCGATGGACATCCCACGTTCTTTTTCTTCTTTGAGCGTATCTGTGTCACATCCTGTAAGGCATTTGACCAGAGCCGTTTTGCCGTGGTCTATGTGGCCGGCAGTGCCGAGTGTGATGTTGGCTTGCATTGTCTCCATAGGCATTAGTTTCCGCGGCCCAGAATCTCAATTAGCGCCTTAACAACCACCTCTGCATCTGTTTGGCGCAGAGTCCGCGGGTCAATAAGAACTTGGTCATCCTGGATACGCGTAAAAATCGGCGGATTGTATCCCCGAAGCTGCCTGGCAAGTAATGCTGAACTGATTTTCTCCGGCCTCACCGCCACCAGCATTGTTGCCAGGTTCTGGGCAGGTAAGGAGCCGCTGCCTGTCTGGGAGAAACCGGGAATGGTTTTAACAGCGACGTTGGAGATGCCTTTTTTTAGTTGTGAAACCAATTGCTCCGCTTTGGATGTAATCTCGGACAGGCTGAGCGTGAGCATCTGCAATGTCGGGACCTCGTGGAGGGCAATCGATTCATCTAAGAAAAGTTTCAATGTGGCCTCCAGCGCCGCAAGAGTTAGTTTGCCCGGGCGGATGATTCTAAAAAACTGGTTCTTGCGTATCGCATTTATCAGATTGGCCTTGCCGAGAATGATTCCGCCCTGCGAAGCACCAATAAGCTTATCTGCGCTCGAAGTGACAATGTCAGCGCCTTTACTGATTGACTCAATCAAGGTCGGCTCAGGCTCAAATCCGAAACGGGAAAAATCTATAAGCGCTCCCGACCCAACATCATCTATCATAATCAGGTTGTGTTTGTGTGCTATCTCGACAAGCTCATCCAGCGGTACTTCTGATGTAAATCCTAAAACCTTGTAGTTGCTCGGATGAACGCGCATAATCGCTGCGGTATTTTCGGTAATAGCGTTAACGTAGTCGTAAGGGTGTGTCTTATTGGTAGTTCCTACCTCAATAAGTTTAGCTCCGCTAAAAGCCATAACATTCGGCAGGCGAAATGACCCGCCGATTTCAACAAGCTGGCCGCGAGAAACTATAACTTCTTTGCCTTTCGCAACGGTATTTAGCACAATGGCAGTGGCAGCAGCGTTATTGTTGACAACTGTTGCAGCCTCGGCGCCGGTCAATTGCTGCAATAACCACTCAATCCGCTCATCGCGTTTTGAGCGTTCACCTGTTTCGATATCCAACTGCAATAGTGAATATCCTGATAGTTCCTCCTGAATCTGGCGCAGTGCCTGAGGAGCGAGGACCGCCCGGCCAAGCCCGGTATGCAAAATAATTCCTGTTGCGTTAATGGCCCTACGATAATAGGGTTTTATAATCGCCTCTAACCGCGCCCCGGCACCAGCTATGACCTTTTGACGAATTGTCTGCTCATCCATCTGGGATGCAGTTTGAGCAATAAAAGACTTTCGAACCTCTTCAACGGCTTGGCGGACCGAATTTGCAACTGTTTTCCTGCCGATTTTGACAATATAGCTTTCAAGTTGCGGTTCTTTTAAGAGATTATCTACCGATGGTAGTTTGCACAGGTCGTTTGTAGCCGACTTACTTTGTTTTGCCATAACCTACCTCTAAAACCCGATACGGTATCCTGAGCATCAATTGGAACAATTATATATTAATTTTACTCCGTTAGAAAGCACCGTGTTTCAACACGGGGTAGAATATTCACTCCTGACACCCCATTAGAAAGACGGCTTTCCTTCTCCGTAGCGGATACTGCGCCATAGCGGCTGCGAAGGCCGGAAGGAACTATGAAGGATGAATCTTTTCTAACGGGGTCAACTTTCTAACGGAGTTTACTTTTACCCGGAAAGAAAAACAAGCAGCCGGTGGGTGAACTTCAGGTTTGTAGGTAAAAGGCCGATTCAAGTAAAATTTGCCATAAGGTGCGAAATTGAAGCCGGGGTGCAAGAGTGGCCTTACATGGTCTGATTGCCGCTTTTGGCGGGAATAACGCAGAGGCACAAGCATTTGAGAGGAAAAACATCATAGAGAGCGGTTAAAAAATCGACCTACAATCGTGAATCGCACGCCCCAGTATCAACTTTTTCTGACCTTTCTTAACAATTTTCTTGACAACTGGACTATAACGCTGTATAAATTTGGTCACTTTTTGTGATAGTTTAAGGAAAGAAGGCTGGAGGCAATGTGCAATTTGATTGGCTAAATCTATTAAATTAGAAGCAATAGATACAGTGCGCACCGGCAAAATAATAACCGTTCCCTACTGATGCAGGGACAATTCTGAAAGGGTAGAACAATGAAAACTCCAAAAATCTTAACAATTCTGGTTATGTTTTTAGGGATGGTGGTCTTTATGGCCACTGTCGCCCAAGCGGAGCCAATGGGCAGCGCCTTTACCTATCAGGGCAGGCTGATGGATGGCAATAGTCCGGCAGATGGTTTCTATGACCTTCAGTTCAAGCTCTATGACAGCCCATCCGATGGCAACCAACTGGCAAGCA
>Ga0315279_10001571_pt1 | contig 37512 bp, 30 predicted proteins | sample YL17G06_20_MG_FD_203694 | JGI IMG/M metagenome (GOLD analysis project Ga0315279, IMG submission 203694) | Sediment microbial communities from Yellowstone Lake, YNP, Wyoming, USA - YL17G06_20 | ecosystem: Environmental > Aquatic > Freshwater > Lake > Sediment | place: USA: Wyoming | collected...
TCCCGTTCCGTACCAGGCAATTGTCAAGCATGTCCGAGACCATAGAAAAGCCCACCACAATGTGTAGGGGGTACTTGAGTCAAGTAAATACCCCCTTAACGGTTTTGCAAACCGTTGCCTTAGACCACTTGGCTACGCTGCCCCACCATTGCACCCGCAGTGATTCAGCCACCTGCTGGTCGACACCCACAACTCGCACCTCATAGACATCGCGTGGGTTGTCCCATTGGACGCCAATGAAATTGTGTCCGGATAACTTCTGGCCGAACCGGGCGGTATCAATAGTGTCTCCGGCCTCTATCTTGCCCTGGACTTCACCTTCGCCGTCGACGAGGGCTGGCAAAAATAATATCGCCAAGAAGAACAAGGCGTTGCAAAAGAAATGGTGCGACCAGGATGTCACGCGAATCGCTCTGGATACCATGAGGTAGCCCATATCAGGAAATATCTTAAGCGTTTAAGTCCAGCCTATTCTATTGCCGATTGCGCCGGCTCGTCAAGACTGCGATGAGATTGACGATTGACCAGGCTAAAAATCGCCATAAAATAGGTCTGTGCTTGTGAGTAATAGAAATTGTTCACGGAATGGTTGCCGACCTTCTATGCTGGCACTATGGATGGCTGGGACCGCCATAATTTATTTCGTGTGGGCGGCCCCCTGCCTCTGTACCGAATTGACCTGGCGGTCACCCAATAAGTACCGATTGTTGCTGAGAGTCGATCCGCGAGACCGTGCTCGGTCAAACTCACCCGCTTCTGCGGACGTAGATTTTACGCGGGTGCTCTGCGAAAACAGTATCTCTGGGAATTTCGACCAGCACAGTATTGAAGTGATAGCCTATGATTCGTCCGGGTGCCCCAGAATATTCGATGGATCGCGGAACGGATATGAGCGATACCTTCTGCCGTGGCGGCTGGACAAATTCTATGGGAGCGGCACAGTTACACTGAACTTCGTCATTCCTGACGAAACCTGTACGGCGTATGCAGTTTACTTCGATACGGTTGAATCTGGCCTCGGAAATCCACAGCGCTATCCTGGGCTTGTAGGCGACGGCGATTTCTTTAGACAGTGCTACGAGAGACGTGAAATCGGCGCAACTCATTTCGACTGCTTCTGCGACCTGGACGGAGATGGTGACTTGGATTTATTCAAAGGAGGCGTGGAGCCATTCATTTATTGCTACGAAAATGTCGGTAATAATCGCCTTATTGATGGCGGTCGGCTTACATCGGGCGGACAATTGCTCACCCTGCCCAGAAATAAAAGTAACAATCGAAGCTGGGTCGTGCCGCACTTTTACGACTGGGACGGAGACGGCGACCAGGACTTTTTCCCCAGTTTTATGGATGGACCTTACAGGGGGGAGATTGTTTTCTTCGAGAACACAACCATAGCCGGCGGCAATTTGACTTTTGTTGATAGAGGCCCGCTAAAGACCGTCTCCGGCACACCTTTGGCAGGCGGCAAGCAAGCCGGCGGATGGTTTCCGTCGATCACATTTGTCCCGGACTTTTACAGACATGGAGATGGCAGGACGGATGTGCTTGTGGGTTCAAACAATCATTGTTACCTGTACCGTAATTTGGGACGCGACAGTTCCGGCAGTTGGCGATTAGCTGATGCCGAGCCAGTTAAAGCAGGTGGAGAGGAGATCGTGCTGTTTAATCCGTGTTTCGAGGTTGCAGATATCGACAGCGACGGCGACTGGGACCTTTTCGCCGCTCCACAATCCGGGCAAATCTATTTCTTCGAAAACGTGGATACGAGCCCTTCAAGAACCAATCCCACCTTTGCAAAGGGCGTCATTATTGCTTATGACGAAACCTATCTCCAAGCGAGCACTCATCCACGCATAACGATAGCTGATTTTACAGGCGACGGACTGTCCGACTTTGTCGTAGATCGGGCGTGGGAATTGGCAAATTTGAAAAAGCCGTCCGCAGAAAGGGATTACGGTGCTCTATTGAAGAATGTGGGAACGGCAGCATCTCCGAGGTGGCAAAGGCTAGATGCCTATCATGGGGCGCCATATACCGAGGCCTTCCAGATATGTGATGCCCTGCGTCAGAACGTCGTTCGGGGCGTGGATTGGAATAATGACGGCAGGACCGACCTGATTGCCGGCGACTGCGATGGCTTCATTTGGTATTTTCGGAATCAGACGGACAATCTTTCGCCCATATTCGCAGCCGGCGTAAGGCTGTCAGCCGCGGGTGAAATACTAAGTCTGGCAAATGAAAAAGGGCACGCTCGGCCGGATGTGTGCGACTGGAACAATGATGGGCGCAAAGACCTGGTGGTCGCTGACGGCGCCGGCAGTGTTACGGTGTTCTTGAACGAGGGAACTGACTTGGAGCCTGTGCTCGCAGCCGGACGTAAAGTCGAAGCCTACAACCAGGATGGAGTTTTACAGCCGATAAGGCGAGGGACACGCTCGCATATACTCATCTGCGACTGGAACAGCGACGGCAAAAAGGACATCATCTTCTGCGACCAGCAAAATCCGGGGTTCTATTTCTTCAAAAACAGAGGCACAGATACTAATCCAACTTTTGCCCAGACCGAGAGCATAGGTTTGACTCCGTATACCAGGCCCAATTTGGGCTCCTTCGTAGACTGGGACGGCGACGGCAAAAACGACCTGATTGCATGCGAGTTCGAACACAGCATTCGGCTGTACAAAAACGTGGGCTCCGCAAAGGCAGGAGAATCGCCAGAGTTTTCGGATCCGGACGGAATTTGCATCGTGAAGCCATACTCGATAATGATGATCTCCGGCGCCGATGCCATCGACTGGAATAAAGATGGTGACATTGATATCCTCACCGGCCAGGGACACGGCGGCAGCGGGCTTCGCTTCTACGAACGGGACTATATTGAAGACTGCATGAACAATACCCACCCGCTTGTCAGCGTTGAGAAATTCCAGATGTGCAGGCCGTCTCTTCTGGATGTTGTGAAGCAGTGCGCGGACACAATGATAAAGTACGGTCGGGACGTTTACGGCGGCCAGAAAAGCGGCCTGCTGCTCAGCGCGTTGGATAGGACTACACTGAAGCCGCTGGAAGTTCGTCCCGTACCACCCGGCGGCATTCGTAGAGAAGACCGAGATGGACTACCTTGGCGGCGCCTAACTGGTGCAAATCCACAGCATGACCAGAACCTGCTGCGGGTATTTTATGCCCTAAGTGAAATTACGGCAGACGACCGGTACAAAGAAGCCGCGGACCACGAATTGGAGTGGTTTTTTAAGAACTCGCAATCGCCCGTGACCGATTTACTGCCCTGGGGCGAGCATTTATGCTGGGATGTAATGCTGGATGCGCCCGTATCCAGCAGCACAGATCTCACCCATGAATTCGCTCGTCCCTGGTTGCTATGGGATAGATGCTTCGAGTTGGCCCCGGAGGCCTCAAGGCGGTTTGCATTGGGATTGTGGGAGCATCAAGTCGCCGATCAAAATAGCGGTGCGTTTGACCGGCACGCCCCTTATGACAGACACGGCCCCGCCGACGGGAAAGATTTTCCGCGCCATGGTGGTTTCTACATTCACACGTGGGCTTACGCCTACAAGCATACAAAGGACCAGACTTTTCTGCGAGCGATAGAGACTATTCTGGCACGATTCGAGCGCAAGAGACGCGACAGCAGCGGCATCCTGCACGCCACGATAGGCCCGCTGGATGTGGAAACGGCAGCCTCTATGGTGCCTGAACCGCTGGCCGGCCGCCTTCGGCAGTTTGCCGAGATTGAGGATGGGCTTATTCTTGAAGACTTGCGCAGCAAGTACGGCCAGGCTGACGGGACGCTTCTGCTGCGGGCAACGTGGCAGGCCGGGTATTCTGTGGGCACCACAGCCGATTGGGCGATGTTCGGCTTAGCACGTTACCAGCAGACTAAGAAAAAGGTGTTCCGTGACTTGGTGGTCGCAGTCGCCGATGCCTATGTGGACACGCTGCCGGATGAAGATGTGGATGTCTGGCCGATGAGCCTTGGCCACATAATTAGTGCTGAAGTGGCTGCCTATACACTAACTAAGCAGCCGGTCTACCTCGAACAGGCGTGCAGGTTTGCCAGGATGGCGGTGGAAGTCTTCTGGCAGGATAGGCCACTGCCCAGAGCCAGCTTCAAGACCGGCCACTACGAGACTATCACCGGAGCCGATTCGCTCGCTCTGGCGCTACTGGAGGTGCACGTGGCTACAAATAACTTGAATGTGGTTATCCCGGCTAATACCATTGATCGGTAAAAGAATATCTGGAGGCAGACCAGTTGAAACAGAATAGCCCGCAACTGCGTATGCGGCGAATAGTGTGCGTCATTCTCTTGTTGCTCACATCGAGCAGCCTGGGCAGCGACCCGCTCGATAAGCCCGCGGCGTCGCTTGATTTGAAAGCCATGTTCAAAGACGGCATACCGCCCTCGCCATTTATGAATGTCGTCTACAGTTATGCTAACACAATGCTGGCGCACGGCAGGGACACTTATGGTCCTCAAAAAAGTGGGCTGTTTCTCAGCGCGCTAAATAGAAACACCCTTTCTCTTCTGGAAACTCGCCCGCAGGCTCCAACGGGCATCCGCCAGGGCGATAGACCCGGACCAATGGACGGCCCACTTGTGGGCGCTAACCCCCAGTTGGATCAGAACCTGCTGCGGCTGCTATATTTCCTGAAGGAGATGTCCGGCGATGAGAGCTACCAACAGGCAGCAGATAATGAGCTAAAGTGGTTTCTTCAAAACACCCAGTTATCGGCTACAGGTCTTCTGCCCTGGGGCGAGCATCTGTGCTGGAACGTAGTAACCGACCAGGTCGCATCGGGACGCAAAGAGCCGGTGCACGAGTTTGCACGTCCGTGGATGTTGTGGGACAGGTGCTTTGAACTGGCGCCGCAGCAGAGCAGGGAGTTTGCTTTGGGGTTGTGGAACAGCCAGATCGCCGATCACAAAACCGGCGCTTTTGATCGCCACGCGACCATCTATGAATCGCGTCCACAAGCAGGCATGGATTTCGCCAGGCACGCCGGATTTTACATCCGTACCTGGGCCCATGCCTATCTCCACACTAGAGAGAAGATTTTCTTAGAGGCAATAGACGTCATGCTTAGTCGCTTCGAGAGAAAACGTCATCACAAAACGGGCCTGATAGAAATCTCCTCCGGCTCATCCAAAGCCAGCCCTGTATTGTCCTTGTCTTTGGCGATCGACTGCGATGGTGCTGCCCGAAAGGTCCCGGAGCCGCTGAGAACACGTTTGGCAGTATTTGCCGGCCGCGAAGACGAAGTCTTTTGCCAATTACCCCATGACCTGACGAATAGAAAGGGATTTGCGACGGCGATCGATCTGGCAACTGGTGAACCGGATGGGTCGTCTAGCACGCTGTGGAATGCAGAATACGGTGCGTTCACCACGGCAGCGGTTGCCATGATGTGCGTATCACGATATGAGAACACCGGCAAGAGTGCCTACCGTGACCTGATAATCGCTGCAGCCGATGCTTACATAGACTCCTTGCCCACCGACGATAGTGATGCCTGGCCGATGACTTTCGGGCATGTCATAAGCCTGGAGCTGGCCGCGTTCCGCGCAACCGCCTGCCAGAAGTATTACGAACGAGCAGTCGGGCTGGGCAAAATTGCCGTAGAAAAATTTTTTGGCGACAGCCCTCTACCGCGGGCGAGCACCAAGACGAGCCACTACGAGAGCATAACCGGACCTGACACACTGGCGCTGGCTCTGGCTGAGCTTCATCTGGCGACACTTGCGATTACTGCTGTTCGCCCTCCGGTCAACACCATCGACCGCTGATTACAATATGACGCCAAGGCAAAGAGTACTTTCGAGTATCGCTCACCGCGAGCCTGACCGAGTTCCGGTGGACCTCGGTTCGACGCCCAGTTCGGGCATATCTGCCATTGCATACAACAACCTGAAGAAACATTTGAGAATCGAGCAGGGCACAACACGGGTGTACGATGTAGTCCAGCAGCTTGCCCAACCGGAGGATGTGATTCTGTCTCGGTTCGGTGTTGACGTTCTCGATATTGGCCGAACCTTCAATACCTCGGACGCCGATTGGTACGACATCACGCTGTCCGACGGGAGCATTGGGCAGTACCCTATCTGGTTTCGGCCTATACACCAGCCCGATGGTTCGTGGAGCGCGTTTACAGCGGATGGCAATCCGATTGCGAAAATGCCGGCTACGGGGGCGTTCTTTGATCAGGCCTGCTTTCCGTACATCGACGGATATCCATCCGATTACAAGGATTTATCGCAAGCTATGGGAAAGGTTCTCTGGGCGGCATTAGTGCACAGTCCGTGGGATCACGCCCGCGATGCAGGTTTTTGGGATACCTTGCGGCAGAGAGCACTCGCACTGCGTCAAAGTTCGGACCGTGCGATTGTGATTGCCGCTGGCTGCAATCTATTTGAGTGGGGTGCATTTTTGCGGCGAATGGATAATTTCCTGATGGATCTGTACACCGCACCGGCTGAGGTTGAGAGACTGTTGGACGCCTTGATGGACCAACACTTGGCAGCTCTGGAAAAGATTTGTGAGTCGGTTGGCGACATCGTGGACATCATCCGTTTCGGCGATGACCTCGGAATGGATAGCGGTCCTTTTATTGCGCCGGAAGTCTACCGCCGGCTTTTTAAGCCACGCCACAAACAACTATGTGAATATGTGAAAAAGCACAGCCGGATGCACACATTCTTACATTCGTGCGGCTCAATATACAAACTCATGCCCGATCTCATTGAAGCCGGGTACGATATCATCAATCCTGTTCAAACTAATTGTGCCGATATGGAGCCGGAACGTCTGAAATGCGAATTTGGACGCGACATCACTTTTTGGGGAGGCGGCTGTGACACTCGCCGGATCCTCAACCTCGGCACGCCTGCCGAGGTAAGGGCACACGTACTGGAGCGCCTGGATATCTTTGCGCCGGGCGGCGGATTCGTTTTCAGCACGGTGCATAACATTCTTCCGGAGGTTCCGCCAGAGAATGTTGTTGCGGTATTTGACGCGATAAAAGAGTTCGAAAGTGGTTGATAAAGTCGCCATAAGTTCGATTGATGCGGCCATAATACTCATATATTTGGTCGGCATTGTCGCGATAGGTTGTTTGGCTGGCTCTCGCCAGCGCCGAACGGCAGAGGGGCAGGGGTATTTTCTTGCGGGCAGAACACTGACCTGGCCGGTCATCGGCCTGGCGCTTTTCTCAACCAACATCTCTACTGTGCATCTGGTCAGTCTGGCGCAAGAAGGCTACAAGAATGGCCTGGCCTACGGCAACTTCGAGTGGATGGCAGCATTTACTCTGATTATTCTGGCATTTTTCTTTGCGCCCTTCTACGTGCGTGCAAAGGTGGCAACGCTGCCTGATTTCCTCGAAAAGCGTTACAGCCGAGCCTGTCGTGATTGGTTAGCGGTTCTGTCAATCATCTCGGCTGTTGTCATCCATATTGGTTTCTCCCTCTATGCCGGTGCGGTAGTACTGCGGGGTATGTTCGGCATCAGTATTATGACAAGCATTATCACTGTGGCTTTGCTGACGGGTCTCTACACTATTGTTGGAGGCCTGCTGGCGGTGGTTCTAACCGAGTCGATTCAGACGATTGTGCTTGTGTTCGGGGCAGTCTGTGTAACGGCAATTGGCCTCTATCATGTGGATGGCTGGTCAGGGCTGACGTCCAGTGTCGACCCTGTCAAGCTCACCGTTTTGCGGCCAGCCGGCGATTCTTCCGGTCTTCCGTGGTACTCGGTTTTCTTAGGCTACCCGGTCATCGGTATTTGGTATTGGTGCGCCGATCAGACAATTGTTCAGCGTGTATTGGGCGCCAAGAGTGAAAACCACGCGCGGGTCGGGGCGTTATTTACCGGCTTTATCAAAATCCTGCCGGTTTTTATCTTCGTGCTGCCGGGCCTGACCTGTCTGGGCCTAATCAATCAGGGCAAACTGCCCGATGAGCTGACCGATTCGGCAGATACTTATGCCTTTATGGTAAGTCATCTATTGCCCATCGGACTCAAAGGAGTGGTTGCTGCGGCACTTTTGGCAGCATTAATGAGCACTGTTTCCGGCGCACTGAACTCCATTGCCACGCTGTTCAGCTATGATATTTACAAGCGCTGGCGTCCGCAGGCTTCCGATAGGACTCTTGTGAATGTGGGCCGCGTAGTTACCTTCATAGCGATGATTGCGGCAATTGTATGGTCGCCCTTCGTGAGCCATTACGAAAGCATCTTCCAGGGCATCAACGCGATGATTTGTTACATTGCACCGCCGATCACAGCCGTCTTTCTCTTCGGTGTGTTTTGGCGACGAGCAAGTGATAAAGCGGCATTCGCAACGCTCTTGACCGGCTCATTTATGGGATTAGTGGTCTTTCTGCTCGACTGGTTCAAGGATAACGATTGGCTTAGGCAGTACATCGAATGGAAAGTCCCGTTTATGATGGCAAGCTTTTACCTATTTCTGCTGTGTTCGGCAGTCTTGATTCTTGTATCGCTGTTTAGACCGCACAAACATACGGCGGAAAGTGAACGGTTAGTATGGAGCGATCCGAGGGACGCCTTTCGCGGCGAGGCTTGGAAGGGCATCGGAAACTATAAACTCCTCGCGGGACTACTGTTTGCCACGATGGTTGTGCTATATATAATCTTTGCCTGAATTGGGAGAATATCGCTATGGGCACTTGCACTAAAATCGCCCTATTGACTGTGACATTGTCGGCCTTGTGTATTATGACTGCTGGCTGCGCGCAGCCAAAGGTGCAACGTTACGGCAGTGTCATAGGCATAAAACCGGAGGATATCGAAGAATACAAACGGCTGCACGCCGACGTTTGGCCGGGTGTGCTGAAACAGATCAAAGAATGCAACATCCGCAACTACTCGATATACCTGGGCGAACTGGAAAAAGGCAAATACTATCTGTTTAGCTACTTCGAATACACTGGTGATGACTTCAAGGCAGATATGGCCAAGATGGCTGCTGACCAAACAACCCAGAAGTGGTGGAAGCATACCGACCCACTCCAGGTCCCACTTCCAACCCGCAAACAGGGCGAATGGTGGGCTAAAATGGAAGAGGTCTTTTACTGTGATTAGGAAATATGTGCCCCTTGCATTTCGCTCTCGTCGAATATACCAAGTGTTGCATAGTGATTCACGTTCGCTACTCTCAGGCTCATTCTTTGTAAACCCTTACGCAGGGGCATGATAAAGCGACAATAGCTGCTGCCATACGGCTACTTGGCATAATAAAGTCAAAGAATTTGCGAAAAAATGCTTGATTTGGGTAAACGTTTGTTTTAAGCTGTCGTATTAAACAGATGTTTAGGAGGCATGAACCTGTGTCATGCAGCAGGGATGGTATTGTGACTGGCCACTGGAGTGAATGAATCAGGTACAGCAAATGAGCGAACAAACGCCTAAAACGAAAATGGTTAAGACGGGGCAGAGTTGGCTTCGCCGCAATGCCACCAAGGTCGTCATCTTTTTTGTCGCGCTTGCGATACTGACCGCCGTGGTCGAAATGCCGGCGCGAAAACACGATGCGCCTCCCACCGAGGCACCGCCGGTAAACGTTACAGTCATGAATATAGTTGCGGAACCGCAGCTTGCCGACACGTTCGATCTGCCGGCAGTCGTCGAGCCGAACCAGATCATCCGAGTCTCCGCCGAGGTGGCGGGCCGCGTCGAGCGGGCACCCCTGAAGAAGGGTAGCGCCGTGCGCGCCGGCGACCTGCTAATCCAACTCAATGCGGACCTTGTGCGGCCCCAGTTTGAGATCGCCAAGGCGCAGGTCGAGCGGGACCAGATCGAGTTCGACCGCATGGCGGGTCTGTTCAAAGAGAACGCCACGCCCCGCCGTGACCTGGATAATGCCACCACCCAGTGGACCATCAGCAAAGCCCAGCTCGAAGAGGTCCGCGCCCGTCTGGACCGCACGCGCATCCTGGCCCCCATGGCAGGAGTGCTGAATGACCTGCTCGTCGAGGAAGGCGAGTACGTTCAGGCTGGCACGTCGGTGGCCGAACTGGTGGATACGGATACGGTGAAGGTGGTTGTGGAAGTGCCCGAACGCGATATTGCGTTCTTTGCCGCCGGCCAGGAGGCGAAGGTCTTCGCAGATGCGAAAGGCCAGGAGACGTCGCTCGCAGGGACGATCACTTTTATCAGCGAGCTGGCCGATCAGCAGACCCGCTCCACTCGCATGGAGATCACCGCGGAGAACAGGCAGAGGCTTCTGCGAAGTGGGCAGATCGTGCGTGCCCGCCTGACGCGCCAAATTCTGCAAGACGCTATCCTGATCCCGCTGCTGGCCGTGATCCCTATGGAGGACAGCAAGGCCGTCTATGTAGCCAATTCTTCAGAGGCTCAGCGGTGCGAAGTTGAACTTGGGGTCATCAAAGGCGATCGAATCCAGGTAACGCGCGGTCTGACGCCGGGCGACCGGCTGATCATCGCCGGCCATCGTTTTGTCGCCCCGGGACAGAAGGTGAATGTCGTCTCGGAGAACAAATAGCCGCTATGCTGATCACAGACCTTGCCATCCGAAATCGTACGACCGTAGCCGTCTTGGGCCTGATTATCATCCTGATGGGCGGCTACAGCTATCTGTCACTGCCCCGTGAAGCGTTCCCGGACATTCCGATCCCGCACATCCTGGTCAGCACGATGTACGAAGGGGTCTCGCCGGAGGACATCGAGACATCCGTCACGATGAAGATCGAGAAGGAGCTCAACGGCATCCGGGGCGTCAAGGAGGTCCGCTCCAGCAGCGCCGAGGGCCTGTCGATGATAGACGTGGAGTTCACGCCGGCCGTGCCTACCGACGTTGCCCTGCAGCGCGTGCGCGACCGCGTGGACATGGCCAAAGGCGAGCTTCCCAGAGATGTGGAAGACCCGGTCATCAAAGAGATTAACCTCGCCGAGTTTCCAATAATGCTTGTCAGCATCTCCGGCGACGTTTCGCCTGTGCAGCTCAAGGAGATCGCCGACAACCTCCAGGATATCCTCGAAGCGGTGCCCGGAGTGCTCAAGGTGGATGTGCTGGGCGCGCTGGAACCCGAAATCCGGCTGGAGTTCGATCCGCAGCGCCTGGCCACATATAACCTGACGATCCCAGAGATTCTGACCCTGATCCCCTCAGAAAATGTAAATATCTCTGCCGGCGGTCTGGAGACCGAGGGCACAAAGTTCAACGTCCGCATCCCTGCTGAGTTCGTCACGCCGGAGGAGGTAGACCATCTGCTCCTGACCGTGCGAAACGGCAAACCCATCTACCTCGCTGACGTTGCCGCCGTGCGAGCCGTTTTCAAAGACCGGACCAGCTACTCGCGCCTGAACGGCGTCGCAAACGTCACCCTGAGTGTCCAGAAACGCGTCGGCGCCAACGTCGTGCAGGTCTCCGACTATATCAGGGCAGTTCTCGACACCGCCCGGCAGCAGGTTCCTGGGGCCGTGAAATTCGACATCACCTACGACATGTCCAAGTACATCCGCAATACGGTGGCTGACTTGGAAAACAACATCGTGGCCGCGCTAATTCTGGTGACGGGCGTGCTGCTGCTGTTCCTCGGCTGGCGACCGAGCACGATCGTGGCATTGATCATTCCGCTGAGCATGCTCATCACCTTCTTCCTGATTCAAATGCTTGGCTACACCCTGAACATGATCGTGCTGTTCGGCCTGGTGCTGGTCCTGGGCATGCTGGTGGATAACGCCATCGTCATCGTGGAGAACATCTACCGCCACCTCCAGCTCGGGTACAGCCGCCTGGAGGCCGCCATACTTGGCGCGCGGGAGGTCGCCTGGCCGGTCACCACCTCGACACTCACCACCGTAGGCGCCTTTCTGCCGCTGATGTTCTGGCCCGGAATCATGGGCGATTTCATGAAGTACCTGCCGATCACGCTGTCCCTGGGTCTGCTGGCATCGCTGTTTGTGGCACTGGTGTTTAGTCCAACGACCTGTTCCATCTGGGCCGGTCGTTCGCACAAACCGCGCCAGACAGATCATTGGTTCATTCGGGGCTACCGCCGGTTCCAACAGGTGGGGCTGGAGCATCCGGCTCTGGCCTTGTTCCTGGCGGTGTGCCTCCTGGTCGGCCTGGCGGTCCTTTACGTCAAGATTGGCCAGGGTACGGAGTTTTTCCCACAGGGCGACCCGGAGCGGGCCGCCATCAACGTCCGCGCGCCGCAGGGCACTAACATCCGCGAGACGGACCGCATCATCCGCCTGATCGAGGGCCGCATCGAACCGTACAAGCCCTGGCTCAAACACATCGTTACGAATGTGGGCTCTTCGGGCGGCGGTCTGGACATCATGGCTAGCGCCGGCGGCCCGCACTTGGCCAACATCTCGCTTATCTTCTACGACTTCGCCGAGCGGAAGCGCCCGTCGAGCGAGATCATCGCCTTGATTCGGCGGGATATTGCCGACGTCTGCGGCGCTGAGATCAAGGTCGAGAAGGAACAGAGAGGCCCGCCCACCGGCGCCCCTGTCACCGTGCGCATCATCGGAGAGGACTTCAAGGTGCTCGAGCAGCTCAGCGAGCAGGCCCGCCGAACGATCGCAGACGTGCCGAACCTCGTCAACCTGCGCAGCGACTTGGAGGCCACCCGTCCCGAGCTGGCCTTTACCGTCAATCGCCGCGTCGCCATGCTTCTCGGCGTAAATACCGCAACCGTCGGCAACTTCCTGAAGATGGCGATTTTCGGGACCAAGGTCGGCACCTATCGTCAGTACGATGACGAGTATGACATCACCGTGCGTCTGCCGCTGGCTGACCGCGTCAATATCGACGATCTCTACGGTCTGCGGGTTCCTAACCTGTCCGGCAATGCCGTGCCGCTCAGCTCGCTCGGTCGTTTCGAGTACCGTGGCGGGTTCGGCACCATCAACCGCGTCAATCAGAAGCGTGTCGTCACGCTCACGGCCGACGCCGAAGGCCGCCTCGGCTCGTACGTGCTCAAAGACGTGCAGTCTCGCCTGGCCACGCTGAGGCTGCCGGCCGCCTACGAGATTCGATACGCCGGCGAAAAGCAAGAGCAGGACACCGCTCAGGCGTTCCTCTCGAAGGCCTTTATCATCGCGATATTGATAGTGACGCTGATTATCGTGATTCAGTTTAATTCGCTGATGGTGACGTTTGTAATAATGACCACGGTTATACTCTCGCTCATCGGTGCGCTGCTGGGCCTGCTGATCTGCGATTTGCCTTTCGGCATCATCATGACGGGGATCGGCGTCATTAGCCTGGCCGGTGTGGTAGTGAATAATGCTATCGTGCTGCTCGACTACACGCAGAAGTTGCAGCAGCGAGGGATGGATCTGGTCTCGGCCGCGGCAGAGGCCGGCGTCACGCGCCTGCGTCCGGTGCTCCTGACAGCCGGGACCACCATTATCGGCCTGATCCCCATGGCCATTGGCGTCTCGTATGACTTCCACACCTTTAGCTGGGCCACCAAGAGCGAATCTACGCAGTGGTGGCGCAACATGGCCGTTGTTGTAATTTTTGGCCTGGGCTTCGCTACAATCCTGACACTGGTAGTGGTCCCCTCGCTCTACGTCATGCTCAGCCGCTTCTGCCTCCGGCTGGGATTTCAAGGGGTGAAAGCAGTACATCCAGGCGCAGAGCCTGGAACAGCCACCTGTTAGTTGTTGTGACACTTCCGTAGTATCCCGCATATATCGTTGTTGACTGCTAACCCTATTGCGGATAACTTACGGCTGATTGGGAGTCAACAGAAGGAGACCGAACATGTTTGTCTTCGTACCACTGGCGTTTGCAGGATTCTTGGTTGTGGCTGGGGCATTTATATTCGGTCATGACCACGACGTTGATCACGACGTAGACCACGATGGCAGTTATGAAGTTGGCGGCACACTCAGCTTCTTTTCTGTAAGAGTACTGGCTACTTTTGTGATGGGCTTCGGAGCAGCCGGAGCAATAGCGCGCTACTATCATGCCAGCTATCCCGTTTCTTCGCTGCTTGGCATAGGGGCCGGCATCGCGCTGTCGGCGCTGATGTATCTTGTCATACTTATATTCATCAAGCAGCAGGCAAGCTCTGTCATTTCGACCGAATCCCTTGTCGGTCGTGTGGCAAATGTTACTGTGCCGATTGAGAAGGCGGAGCTGGGAGAAGTTGGCGTATCGGTCGGCGGAGAGTACAAAATATATTCAGCCCGCAGCCGCGACCAAAGCTCAATCCAGAAAGGACAGAGGGTTAAGATTGTCAGGGTAATTGGCACAACGCTTATTGTTGAGCAAGAAAAACAGGAATAGGGGAAAAACAGCAGAAGGGAGGACAAAGATGGAAACATCTCTGTTAGCATTCAGCATCGGGCAATGGCTCGGGAAGTTCTTTGTACCGTTCATGATTCTTCTCTTGGTGGTCGCCTTTCTTGTTGTGGTAAGAGTAATGGCGACACGCTATAAAAAAATCCCGCCAAACCAGGTCGGCATCTTTTATGGAAGAAAGTACAAATATAAAGATGCTGAAGGGCAAATTCATTACCGCGGCTTTCGAGTCGTAGCAGGCGGCGGCTCTTTACTCTGGCCTATTGTTGAACATCTACAAATAATGTCAACAGCGGTAACCCAGGCCGAGATCGATGAGCATGACATTCCCAATAAAGATAATGTCAAGATTAGCGCAAAAGGCGTCGCAACCTTCAAAATTGAAACCACCGCCGAAGCGCTTCACAATGCTGCTGCGGCATTTCTGGGAAAAAGCGACCTTGATATAGCGATGATTGTCAAGAACATTCTTCAAGGCCATCTGCGTTCCATCATCGGCAAGTTAGACATCAACGAAATCTTAAGAGACAGGGACGCCTTCAATAAAAAAGTTGTAGAAGAATCTACCGACGAGCTTAGCAGGCTGGGCATCCAAATTGTCACTTTGGTTATTACGGAAGTAACCGACGAGTACGGATACATCAATGCGCTGGGCAGGAAGACTGTTGCCGAAGCTATCCGCGATGCAGACATTAAAACGGCTGAAGCTCAAGCAGAATCCAAGAAGAGAGTAAGCGACGCTCAGAGAACTGCAGAAGTAACAGTTGCTGATAACGAAGTTAAGGTCGCAGACGCTCAAAGAGAGAGAGACATAAAGAAAGCGCAGTTCAAAGTGGCTGCTGATAGTGAGAGAGCAAAGGCAGAAAAGGCGTTTGATATTGCAACCGCTCAGCAGGAGAAAATCTTGAGAGTAGCGCAGGCAGGAAGAGATGCGGCTGAAAAAGAGGCACAGGTTGAGGTCCAAGAAAGAGAAGCTGAGCGAAAAGAGAAAGAATTAGTGGCAACGGTAATTAAGCCGGCTGAGGCCGAACGCGCGAAAACGGTCATTCAGGCTGAAGCTGAAAAGAAAAAGCTTATCATCCAGGCTGAGGCAGCAAGTGAAAGTGCAAGAAAGAGAGCAGAAGGTGAAAAAGCAGCAAACACCTTAATGGGTGAAGGTGAAGCGGCAAAGACCAGGGCAATAATGATTGCCGAGGCGGAAGGCCAGGCAGCAAAAACTAAACAGGCTCTTGTTGCCCAGGCAGAGGGTGAGGCGGCTAAGAAAGGACTCGTCCTGAAAGCGGAAGCAGAAGGCACCCAGAAGCTTGCTGACGCCCTGGCAAAAATGACCACCGATGCAAGGCTAATACTTGTCCTTGACCGTTTGCCTGGCTTGTTTGATAAGGGCGGTGAAGCAATGAGCAAGGTGGCAGAGGCTGTGTTCTCAAGTGTCGCTGCGCCTCTGGGAAACATTGATGAGCTGCGAATCATCGACATCGGCGGCACTGGCCGAGGACTTCAACAACTGAGCAGCATTGTGCCAGACACTGTCTTTAAATTCTTGGCAGGGCTTCAGGTCCGCGGCATTGACGTGAAAGCACTTTTGTCTAAACTCGGCGTTGATATTGACGACGTTCTCCTGACGCTCGGACAAAAACCCCAGACCCCTGTTGAAGCGGAGAAGGAAGAATAATCATATATGGAAGACAAAGAAGAGAAAATAGAAGGCGTAGCACAAACGTACCAGATCGAACCTGAAGCGCAGCCGCGAGTTATTGTTGTTCACTGCAGCGATCCCCGATTTCAGAGTGCTTTTGACCGATTTATCGCAGAAGAGCTTGGGCTTCAAAAGGGAGAATTTGTTCCTTTTGTAGTTGGAGGAGGCGCAGGGGTGCTTGCGCATCCGGAAAAATTGCCAAAGGAGTTCAAATTTATGAAGGAGAGATTTGAGCTCTTTCGCCAGAATTACCCTTCGATCAAACGGATTGTCTTGATAAATCACGAGGACTGTGCATACTACAAAACGCTTAAACAGAGAGTGCTTGGCGTTCTTGGCCAACATGCACAGTTCCTACTCCAGCAGCCACGTGACGATATGCTCTTGATTGAGAAGATTTTCAATCGTTTTCTTTCGCATCTTGGCTATAGCCTTGAACTTTACTACGCAAAGTTTACGGATGAAACTTGCAGCCAGGTTGTATTTGAACGGATCGGTAAATAAAGGAGAAACAGGTCATGAAAACGGCACGGGTTTTCGGACTCATCCTGCTGACGGGGTGTTGCCTGATTCTGGCTGGCTGTGAGGCGGCCGTACGGATGTATCCGGGGCCGTCGCGGCCTGCCAGTGAAGTAGCGGTGCTACAATTGGGCCCTGATGTCGGCATCTTTTCTATTGACGGAGAATCGTTCGATGTCGAGAAGCTAAAGGACATCGAACTACTGCCGGGAATCCACGCTGTTAAGGCCGTGTACTTCAAGGCCCCAAGCCAGGCTGGGGCCGGGGGCATACAATCGCCTATTGCCGGTGGGCTTCAGTCAGAACAACCACTTCATCTTGTATTTGAAGCGGTGGCAGGGCGAACGTATAGGATCGCCGGTTCCTTGGAGGAGAAGACAATTTCTACCGAGGGCAAAGTTGAGATACGGGACATAACGACCGGCCAGATTGTGGCCTCTGGTGCCGGACCTGTCCAGACCATAGGCTCCCGTCCCTAAAGTGTGCTAAAGTACAAAGTCATAATTTTAGGCACTTTAGTCACTCCACAGTTTTGGGCACTTTCTGGGTTATAGCTATGATAGATGTGAATAGAAAAGGTGAGGTTTGGGTTTTTGCCGAGCAGCACGGTGGGCACTTGGAGGATACGCCGCTCGAACTGATGAGCAAAGGCCGCGGGTTAGCTGATTCTCTTGGCGTAAAGTTGGCCGCCGTTCTCTTAGGCGACACGATCAAAAGTCTGGCGACAAAATTAGTCCAGTATGGCGCGGACAAAGTATATGTGGTCGAACAGCCGCTTTTGCAGGCATACCAGGCAAATAGCTACGCAAAGGTAATGCTCGAATTGATTCACAAGCACAGGCCGCAAATTGTGCTTTACGGAGCAACTACGACCGGCAGGGACCTGGCGCCGCGAATTGCCAGTGCAGCTAAGGCCGGGCTTACCGCCGACTGCACCGACTTGCAAATCGGCGACCACCAAACAATAAGGGACGCAAAACTGCACAAGAATCTGCTGTTTCAAATCCGGCCGGCTTTTGGCGGAAATATAATCGCAACCATTATAAATTACGACCGCTGGCCGCAAATGGCTACCGTCCGCGAAGGTGTGATGCCGATGCCGCAGCCTGACGTCAAACGCAAGGGCGAAATCATCGAAGTAAAGACGCAACTTTCGCAGCAGGATTTGCCTTTGGAAATTCTCGCCGAGCAGAAACGGCCAAAAAAGGTCGACTTAAAGGGGGCAAGAATAATTGTAGCCGGCGGAGCAGGGGTGGGCAGCAAGGAAAATTTCAAACTTATCTGGGATTTGGCAAACTGCCTGGGGGCAGCCCCCGCGGGCTCTAGAGCAGCGGTAGACCTCGGCTTTATCGACAAAGACCACCAGGTTGGCCAGACCGGCACAACAGTCCGGCCGAGCCTATATATAGCAGTTGGAATCAGCGGCGCAATTCAGCACCAGGCAGGGATGTCGCAGAGCCAGAAAATTGTCGCCATCAATAAGGACCCTGAAGCCCCCATCTTCCAGATCGCTCACTACAAAATAGTCGGCGACCTGAATGATGTTGTGCCCAAAATAATAAAAGCAATTAAACCCGTCGCTCGTGGCTCGTGACTCGTCGCTCGTTCAGCATACGGGGCGAGCTACACAGAATGCGATATACGGTAGACAAATTATGGCAAATTTTTACAGGGACAACGACGATATACAATTTTTGTTCAGGCACATAAACCTGGCCGAGCTGGCGGAAATCTGCGAGGAGAACTTCAGGTTCGCAGGCCAATTCGAATACGCTCCGGCCGACGCCGAGGAAGCCGTACAAAACTACGATATGGTGCTGGATGCGCTCGGGCAACTTGCCGGAGACTTCATCGCTCCGCGCGCCGAAGAAATAGATCGCCAGGGCAATCGTCTTAACGAAAACGGGTCCGTGACACGTCCGAAGGGAATACAAGAGTCTCTGGAAAAACTTGCCCAGGCTGAGGTAATGGGTTTTACCCTGCCCTGCCGGTTTGGCGGGCTAAATTTTCCAAACCTTGTCTACTCGATGGCCATCGAGATCGTCTCACGCGCAGACGCCGCACTTATGAACATATTCGGCTTGCAGGGAATCGCTGAGACCATCAACGCCTTCGCCTCCGAAGAAATAAAGGAAAAATACCTGTATGATTTTGCAGCCGGCAAAGTAACCGGCGCGATGGTGCTCACTGAGCCGGACGCCGGCTCAGATTTGCAGAAAGTTATGCTGCGGGCGTTCCAGGACGGCAACGGGCAGTGGTATCTGCACGGCGTAAAACGATTCATAACCAACGGCTGCGGTGACGTGCTTTTGGTGCTGGCTCGCAGTGAGCCGGAGATAACTGACGGGCGGGGACTGAGCCTGTTTGTCTGCGACAGAGGTCCCACGGTGCACATCCGTCGTTTGGAAGACAAGCTCGGCATCCACGGTTCACCGACCTGTGAAATATTCTTTGATAATACGCCCTGCCAGATAATCGGGGAACGCCAGCGCGGACTAATAACTTATGTTATGAGTCTGATGAACGGCGCCCGTATCGGCATCGCAGCGCAATCGGTTGGTATCGCCGAAGCCGCGTTTCGTGTCGCCCGTGATTATGCCGCCAGCCGGAAGCAGTTCGGCGTCGCTATTGAGAGGCTGCCTGCCGTCCGCGATATGCTAATTGATATGAAGGTCGCCATCGAAGCCGGGCGGGCACTTCTGTACGAGACCTCGCGGGTAGTGGATATGGAGCTTGCCTACGCCGGACGACTGGAGACAAATCCGCCTCAAGACGCGACGCAGACCAAAGAGCTCAAAAACGCCGCCCGAAAATATAAAAGATACGCAGCGACGCTGACGCCGATGAGTAAGTATTATTGCTCTGAGATGTGCAACAGAGTCGCTTACGATGCGATTCAGGTACTCGGCGGCAGCGGCTATATGCGAGATTACGCCTGCGAACGGCACGCCCGCGACGCCCGAATCACCACCATTTATGAAGGGACAAGCCAACTGCAGATTGTTGCAGCGGTTCGCGGCGTCTGCAGTGGAACAGCCGAAAATCTCATCGGTAAGTATCTCCAGCAGCAATTCGATCCAGAGCTGCAGGACCTGCTCAAACGACTGGCCGAGGGCACAGAACAATTAAAAACGTCCATCGCCTTTGTGAAGGAAAACGGCACTGAATATATGGACCTTTACGGCAGAGCGCTGGTCGATATCGCAGTAGACCTGATTAACGGCTATCTGCTCTGCAGCCAGGCCGGGACAAAAGTTGATATGGAAGTGACAGCCGAGAACGGGCAAAAAATTCCAATGAGAAAACGCAAAGCAATTCTCGCTTGCAGATACATCACAAAGAACGCCCCCAAAATTTCCGCCCTTGCGGAGACCATCCGCAGTGGTGATAAATCAACCTTCTGCCAGTATGAAGTCCTTGCCGGCCCAGTGCCCGAACCTGGATAAAATCATTGTAAATTATCGGTCGTCAATTGTATAATGAAACCCCGGCAAAACCGCCGGGGTTTTTTGTTATCCAGACTGGATAAGGAAAATATTATGGCACAGGCAATTAGTAGATTAACTATCAAAGGCTATAAATCAATTAGAAGCCTTGAGGACTTTGAGCTTCGCAATCTCAATATCCTGATTGGCCCAAACGGCGGGGGAAAAAGCAATTTTGTTAGTTTTTTTGAATTACTTGAAGTTATGTTGTCAGAAGATCTTGAAAAACAACTTCCGAAATTCGGAACAGCCACTCGTATTTTTTATATGGGCAGCAAGTTTACCAAAACCTGCGAGTTTAAGGTACATTTTACTGGTGGAGTTACAGGTTTTAATTTGTCGATTTGTTTGACGGCAAATTCAGAGGACGAGTTAATATTAAATCCTAAGAGACCTGGAATGTTTAGAGGGGAGACAACAGGTGCTTATGATGATTGGGGATGTCTTGATGGTGCTCAAAAAGATATTCAAAAGGGTATAGAATTATATCATTTTCATGACACAAGCACCTTTGCAGGGGTAAAAAAATATTGTTCTATTCGTGATTATGAGTATTTGCGTGTGGATGCAAGTAACTTAGCGGCTTTTCTATGGTATTTGAAAAAGAAGCATGAGAAGGAGTACCAGAGGATTCGGGAGGCTGTTCAGTTGGCAGCTCCTTTTTTTGATGATTTTGTTTTGAGGGAGTCCATAAAAAACCCAGATGAAACGCTGTTGGAGTGGCGGCAAAAAGGGGAGGATTATTACTTTCATCCGAGTCAAATATCTGATGGTACGCTGCGTTTTATTTGTCTGGCGACGGCGCTACTTCAGCCCAATCCCCCGTCAACAATTATAGTAGATGAACCCGAGCTTGGCCTTCATCCATTGGCATTGGCGTTGTTGGCGGAATTGATTGAAAAGTCTTCGCTTAAAACGCAGGTTATTGTGGCTACTCAATCGGCGAGTCTGATTAGCCACTTCGATCCCAAGGATATTATCGTTGTTGAGCGTAAGAATGGAGAATCTGTGTTCAGACGACTTCCACAGGAGAAATTGAAACAATGGATTGACGATTATTCTCTCGGCGAACTTTGGGAAATGAATCTTTTGGAGGGGAGGCCGGAGAATGAATAGGATTCGCGTGCTTGTGGAAGGCCAGACTGAACGAACTTTTATCAGAGATATTTTAGAACCTCATTTTGACTCTCGCCTGATTTACTTACATGCGGTTATGCTCAGGCGACAGGGTGGAATACCCCCGTATGCTAAAACTAAAGATGTTATTGTGAGATCTTTGAAAGAAGATACTGCTTTAATTTGTACAACGATGGTTGATTTTTATGGAATGCCTACAGACTGGCCAGGCAGAAATCAAGCAAATCGCTGCCAAAGTTCTGCAGAAAAAGCGGGTGTAGTCGAACGCAGCATTTTGGAGGATATCGCCGAGTTTTTGGGAGATTCTTTTAATCCTCGTCGTCTTATTCCCTATGTTCAGATGCACGAATTTGAAGCTTTACTCTTTTCGTCACCGGCGTTATTAGCGGAGAGCCTTGGTGATAAAAACCTATCTTCCACTTTTCTGACAATGCGCAATGAATTCTCAACTCCTGAAGAGATTAATGATCATTATGACACCTGCCCTTCACGGCGAATTGAAGGAGTCTTTCAAGGTTTTAGAAAAACAATAAATGGCATACCCGCAGCAAGTCGAATTAGTTTGAACATAATGCGTCAGGAATGTCCGCATTTTAATGACTGGATTACAGAACTGGAAACACTCGGACAGGTTTGATTATGCTCAAGGCGACCATATTCGATTTCGATGGCGTAATAACCGATTCGGAGATTCTCCACCTTCGGGCTTTCAACAACGCATTGGCACAGTTCGGCATCGAGATATCGATGAAGGATTATTACAGAGAATATCTGGGTTTAACCGACGCGGATTGCTTCAGACTGGTTGCCAAGAGACACCACCTGCCGGTTCACTGTCAGGAAATCGAGGGCCTCATGAAACAAAAGAGCCAGTTCTTCGAGCAACTGGCAAAAACCGAAGGCCGGATAATCGAAGGCGTGTCCGAGTTTCTGCGGATGCTCCAGCGCAATAATGTCCCTATGGCGATATGCTCGGGAGCACTGCTGGCAGAGATCGAACTTATATTGGAAGAAGCCCGGCTGCGTGAACTTTTTGCGGTGATAGTCTCCGCCGAGCAGGTGAAGAAAGGTAAGCCAGACCCGCAAGGGTTTTTGCTAACGCTGCAAAAGTTAAATCACAACCGGCAGAAACCCATCGCCGCAAAAGAATGTATCGTTATTGAAGACTCACACTGGGGGCTACAAGCCGCCAGGGCGGCGGCGATGCACACCGTTGCCGTGACCAACTCCTACGATGCCGACCAATTGAGCCTGGCGGAAAAAATCGTCGCCAGGCTGGACGAGCTAAGCATAGAAGAGCTTCAGCAGATTTGCGTCTGAATGAGCCGCCCTTCCTAAAGCGTATCTGACAACTACGGTTATCAGAGGATCAGGGGACCAGGTAGTGGATATCAGGTTATCCGGGCATCAGATAACTCCGCCGAAGTGTTTGAGTTTTGCCTGATCGCCTGATTCCTGGCATCCTGCAGCCCGATTTCCTGATGTTCCCATCTCCTAAGAACTGCCCGCTGCCTTACGGTCGTGGCTCTGTTCCAATGCCAACGATTATCTTTTTATCTGCACTGCGCCGGGCGCAGCGAGCGGGGCTTCGACTTTGCCGGTCTTCGGGTCGTACAAAATACTCTGAACAAGTGCTCCATTAAAGTAGCAGGGAGACGATTCGTCGCCCTGAACCAAAAGCTGCGATTTCTCCCGTTCATAGAATAGCCTACTTCCCGCGAATTGATTATCTTCGTCCGTGTAGGTGACTGCCTCCGTGGCGGTAAGTGTCGAAAGCTCACTTCGACCATCCACGCCTTCCACCAAGCTGATTTCCACGTGGCCTGCCGTAGCCACTGCCTGTTGGCTGTACTGGCCTTGGACTATAGGGAAGTAATCTATTTGGAGCGTTTCCTGCGGCTTAGCATCGGCGACAATTCGATTGGTTTTCATAAAATACTTTAACGTATCGAAAAACTGCAGAAACGCATAGCACCGTTTTCGTAAGCTAAATCCCGCGGGCTTTGGGGCGGGATCGGCGACTTTTGAATTGTCGAGCATTAGCTTGCCCGGGCCCAGAGCTACAAATAACTGCTGGCCGGCATCATAATCGATTCTACGACTTTGCAGCTCGACGCCGCCGAGCGTCTCTTGCCCGGCTGTCTTGAAGACTGTGAGCCTGACTACTCCGCCATTGGCGGCCAGGTACTTAATATCGCCTGCCCGAAACCTCGACTGGTAGCTCACATCTTCGAGCAAGTCTATGGTAAACGTTTCAGCCGAGAGCGTATATTTCTGCTGGCCGTTTGGGTCTACAAGGAGCATCGTCGCCAGGCAGTCGCCTTGCAAGACGACCTGGTTTGATGCTGCCACAAACTTCGCCTCCTTCTGGGCGGTTACCTTGACGGGCAAGATTTTTTTGCCGGCTTCGCCTCTGACCAAGTCATTCATATCGGCGTAGAAATCAAGTTCAACAGGACCAGATAGAATAGTGTCGCCCGTAGAAACGTCATAGTCAATGCTTTGGGCGACGGTAGTGGGCTTATCTACGGCATCACCCGGCCGTGGGCTGGGATTTTCGATTTGCGTTTTTCGATCTGCGATTTTTTCCTGTGTCGGTGATTGCTCAGCACTCATCGGGGCAATGACGAGGCCGCCATCGCAAGTAATCACGACCTCGCCGGATTCCACGGGCGGTTTGTTCGGGTCAGCATCTGCCTCGACAGGGGCAGCGACCGGCTTGGCATCATTAGCATCGCTCGGCTCCGATCCGGTAGCTTTTTGGACCGCTGCATTGGACCAGAAGATGTTATTAATAGAGATCTTATCATGGGCTAAAATTATATGCTCCGGACTGTCAATTACCACATTCTCGCGGAATATACATCTATAGTATTCGCCCTGCTTCTGGTCAGCCTGCTGTGGAATGTTAGCTCTGCCTGAACCGTTAGGGTCAGCATTTTGTGATAACTGGGGCATTTTGGCTGGGTCATCCCTGGCCGGCGGCGCGTGGGCAAATAAAGTTGTCTGCGAGCTCTTCATACGAAAGCTGTCCAAATCAACTATCCTGAAATATTCGATGCGCTTCACTGCCTCGTTGAAGATAAGCTCCAGGCCTTGGCCTTCCATGCGCCCATCCTCAGAGACGAATCTAACCGGCCCTGGCGTCGAAAACCGCGAGTTCTCACTGTCAAAGGCAATATCGTCCAGATATATGAAGCTTTCCTTGATGTCACTATGCTCTGCCGGCCGGATGTGTATCACTACGTTGCCGTCAAACGTCGCATCTTTTATGCTAAGGCCGCCGGCAGCATCCTCAACCTGAACCCTTCCCTTATCGGCAGTGATGCTGCACCGAACGGGCAAAAGAATTTCCATATAGGGTTTGTCGGTTTCCCACTGGCCTTTTGTCTGGTGCAGCAGCTCCCTGAACCCAAATTTTCTATCCACCTCGCCATTGTTATCACGGTGCAAGTACTCAAACTTCTTGATAGCACCGACTCCGACCCCGCCGATCTTGCCGAGCTTACTGTCAAAGTCGTCGGCATCGGGCTGCTCGACTGACTCGGTCAATCTGCCTGCTTTACTAATATCCATCTCTGGCGTCTGGCTTATCCGGCTGTACAGTAGATATACTGCGAACAGGCCGCCCAGCGAAATGATCCCGATAATAATTGTGCGAAGACTAAGGTTCATAGCGCCTGTATTTCGTCAGTCCGGCAGATACCTCCTCATAAGCTCGTGCCATCTGCCGGCATTTTTCAGAATGTACTCAATTACTTCTCTTATCGCACCGGCGCCGCCGGCCCGGGTCGTTACAAAATCGGCATAATGCTTTACTTCATCGACGGCATTGGCAACAGCTACTCCAAAACCAACGTATCTCATCGCCGGCAAATCCGGCAAATCATCGCCAACATAGGCCACCTTTTCCGGCGCAATCCCGACCTGGGCAAGGAATTCTTTCAGGGCATCAAGTTTTTGATGGCAATCCTGCAACACATATTTAACCTCAAGTTCCTTAGCCCGGTGCATTGTCGCTTCAGACGCTCTGCCGCTGAGAAATGCCACCTTCAGGCCTGCCCTTTGCCACATTCGGATTCCGTGCCCATCCAGAACGTTGAAGGTCTGGCTCTGGCTGCCGTCGGCGTTAATCACCAACGTCCCATCGGTCAGAACGCCGTCAACATCCAACACCAGCATTTCGATGTCTGCAAGATTTGGCATAGCGCTTGCCGCTCCCTTACGGTCGCGGCTCAGACCTACGGTCGCGGCTCTGAACTGAGCAACACCAAATTTTATCCAACAACTTTTATGGTCACGATATCCTGCACATCGATTAAGCCGACCGGCTTATCATCCGCATCCACTACCGGAAGCTCATCTATTCTATATTTATGGAAAATAGCTGTCGCCTCGCAGGCAAGAGCGTCGGCTCTTATTCTTTTGCAGTTAGCAGTCATAACGTCGCCGGCTTTCATTTCAAAGGCACGCCGTCCTTCCTTAGTCAGTAAACGCCGCAGGTCCCCGTCGGTTATGAGGCCGACCAATCTGCCGATCTGGTCGACCACCATCACCGCTCCGTGCCGCTTGACGTCACTGGTCTTGGCAAGCAATTTTTCTATGGTATCGCTGAATTGAGCGATGGGAAGTTTTTCGCCCGGCTTGAACATCATCGACTGCTCAACCGTCATTAGCTTTGCGCCGAGTGAGCCTCCGGGATGGAACCTGACGTAGTCCTCAACGCTGAAATTGCGAGCCTTCATTACGGTAAAAGCCAGGGCGTCACCGACCGCCAGCATGCAAGTAGTGGAAACACTCGGAGCGACGCCAAGTGGACAAGCCTCGGACATCCGGCCCATGCAAAGCACCACATCGGCATACTTACTAAGGGTGGAGTTCTTTTCGCCGGTTATGCCGATCAGCTTAATCTCCAGCTGCTTGACCAGATTTATCAGCCGGACAATTTCATCTGTTTCGCCCCCATAACTTAACACAATCACTATATCGTTTTTTCGTAACCTTCCGAGGTCGCCATGTACAGCCTCAGCCGGATGAAGAAAATGGCTTGGCGTGCCTGTCGAAGCGAGGGTCGCACTGATCTTTTGCCCGATTATTCCTGCCTTACCGATGCCGCTTACGATGGCCGAGCCGGTGCAGTTATAGATCATCTCCGCGGCTCTGGCAAAAGACGCATCGACAATTGGCGTCAGAGACGCTATCGCATCAGCTTCCGCTTCGATCACACTTCGGGCGTAGTCAAGGTCAAATCTCACCGAGTTGCCAACCCGAACGACCTTATCCAGCTTTGCCTTTGCGCCGAGGCCTGTCTGTGTGATATCGGTAAGAAACTGTGTGTTTGCTCTCTTAGACATTTAAGAACCGATGCTACAATTTTATCAAGCTTCCTCGCTCGTTATAACAGAGCAGCTCATATTTTTCGCCGGTATATTCCGGCATCGAGTGGATGACAACCCGTTTATCGTTAAGCTGCTCTATTTGTACAACCGCCGCTCTCTTCTCGTTCTGCAGGTAAGCGGCAACTTCCGGCGACACAGATAGCTCGATGTGCTTTATCTGCTTTTTCGCGGCTGAAAGATTCAGCACACGAATAAGCTCGATAGCCGATGATTCGTGACTCTTGATAAACCCTGTGCCCGCGCAATGCGAACACGCCAGAAAGGTGCTGGACTGCAGCGAGGGACGCATTCTCTGGCGTGTCATTTCCACCACGCCAAACCTGCTTATCTTCAAAATTCTGGTGCGGGCACGGTCGGGCTTGACAGCGTCGCGATAGGTCTTTTCCACTTCTTTGCGATGTCTCTGAATGCGCATGTCAATAAAATCACAGATTATCAGTCCGCCCAGGTCTCGCAATCGCAGTTGTCGGGCAATTTCCGGTGCTGCCTCCATATTAGTTTCGTAAGCGGTCTGCTCAGCACTTTTTTGCTTTCGAGATCGTCCGCTATTTACGTCTATTGCGACCAACGCCTCGGTCTGCTCAATTACGATTGAGCCGCCGCTTTTAAGCCCAATCGTGCGTGACTGTATCTTTGTTATTTCGTCCTCAATCTGATACTTATGGAATAGTGGAATTTTGTTGTCGTAATACGTAATCCTCTGTCTCACGCGCGGCGCAGCGATGGAAAGAAACTCCCTAATTTTGCGCACCACGTTCTCCGAGTCGCATACTATATTGGTTATTCGGCTGTTGAAAACATCTCTAATCGCCCTTATGACCAGGTCCGATTCCTGATACAGCTCACCGGGCACTTTGCCGTTTTCAATCCGCTTTTCGATAGCCGTCCACAACCGCTCCAGGTATCTCAAATCATTTTGGATATCCTTCTTGGAGCATCCATATCCAGCGGTTCTGATAATAAAGCCCTGGCTCTTGGGAGGGTTGCTCTGCTCAAGGAATTCCCTTAGTCTTTTGCGCTCATCCTCATCCTCTATCTTGTGCGAGACTCCGTGACCTCGCATCCAGGGCATCATCACCAGATACTTGCCGGGCAAGGCAAGATAAGTGCTGAGGGTCGGTCCTTTTGTTTTTACTCCTTCTTTAGTGACCTGAACGACAATTTCCTGACCTTTGCGAAGGCAGCTCTGGATGGGCGGCCGCTCCCTTAGCGACTTTCTTCGGCCGACGCTCTCGACTATGCTGCCGCGACCAGCCGAAAAATAGCGCGGATGAAGGTCGCTAATGTGCAGAAACCCGTTGCGGTCGGTGCCGAGGTCTATAAACGCAGCCTGGATGCCGGATTCAACATTTACGGCCCTACCTTTGTAGATATTGCCGACCCGGCTGCCCACACCTGCTCTTTCCACATACAGCTCTTCGAGCGACCCATTTTCAACTACAGCCACCCTGCACTCTTCACTCTCAGCAACATTTATTAACATCTCTCTTGCCATTTTCGCATCCCTACTGCATTTACAATTTTCTATTGACTATTTGATATTGTTTGAGACTGCCAATGTCCTTTGCAATAGTCACTATTCAATCGTCAATTACTGTTCCATTGCACACTTGTACGTCTGACTGGTGCCGCCAGCTTCTCGACATCCAACTCCAGCAGTTGTAATATCTCTTCGACTCGTATAGAACCGGCAGGACTGACGTTGCACCGGACAATCACGCAGCTATCCTCTAACTCAATTGATTTCAGAAAACCTCTAACGTCCAAAGTCTTGGATTTCAGACTTTCCGGATCCTTTTTTCGCTCAAGGCGAAGACTCTGGCTGGCCAACACTTGCTTAATCCTGGCCTTCAAATCGGCGGTCACGCATCGCGGGCGCACGGGCAATACGTAAGTGGCAGAACTCGGCACAAAAGACGTGTCAGCTTTCGTGATGCTTACCGAAAGTAGCTCAAAACCTTCCGGCAATTGCTCAGAGAGCCTGGCCATAATTGTATTGCGTATTGCGTCTTGCGTTATAGGTGCATTTTGGGCCTCCAAAACGCATTCTATCGCGTTTGGGATTTCTTTCGCACGACGCATCACGCACGACGCATCACGAACAAGCACCCGCATGCACAGCAATTCATCGTCCGACTCCACACCCACAGGCCTGGGCAAAGGAAGACTCATTCGCGGATGAGGGTTAAATCCCTGGGTGTGCTGGATGGTTACTCCTGCCCGAGCGCAGGCACGCTGAAGGACCCGCAGCGTTTCGGCGTGCGAAAGGAATCTCAGCCTCCCTCCTATTTTGAATCTTACCAACAGCAAGATACTGTCATCCAAACCTATTATATGCTCTTTAGCAGAATCCAGACGATAAAGGTCAGGATACGGTCTTCTGTCTTCTGTCTTCTGTCTTCTGTCTTCTGTCTTCTGTCTTCTGTCTTCTGTCTTCTGTCTTCTGTCTTCTGTCTTCTGTCTTCTGTCTTCTCTACGGTAGAGATTATGCCCATCTTTGCCCCGAAGACAAGCATTTTCTATCAAAAACACTAATGCCTGCGCCTGAAATGTGAAAATTTGAGATTTTTCTTATTGCTGTTAACCGCCGACACCGGCCCCTGCCACAGAGCCTGCCCTGAGCCTGTCGAAGGGTGCGGGGGCCAAACTTATGCCCTTTCTCGTTGCTTTCGCCGCAAATTGCCACCATAATAACGTCCGTCGCTTTACGTTTAGCCGTTGCCGGAACGGCGACGGCCAGAATTCGCTGCGGAATCCAAACGAGAAACGGAAAGGATAAAAAAAGAAAACAGGAGACAGAATTCAAAATACAGAATTACAATGCCTAAACGCTAAAGGCTATACGCTGTACGCTATACCCTGTACGTTTCACGAAATACGAGAGACGAGCGACGAAAATTGAACTATCTTGCTTCGCACAAGCCTACGCAGGATAAACCGGATGCACCCGGACGGAGTTAACGCCGCTTCTTAACTCGAGGACGTTAGGTAATATTCAACTCATACTTGGAGTTTGAAATATGTTTTCTTTTCTACCAACACCGTCCAATTCCGACAGAGTTAACCACTCATGGGATGAAATGGTCTTGAGAGGTAATTCTATAACATGGGATTATCTGCGAAAGTTGATTGAGGACTTCTGGCCAAAGGTCGTGACTTTCCTGAGCAAGATTAGGAATATTGACATTGCCGACCCCACTGACGAGGCTTGGTTCCATATCCGACGAGCTTGTCACGGCGACCGCAATGAAATTGACGTGTTGCGCTTAAAAAGGGGATTCTTGCCGGTCAAGGACGTAGAAAGCATACGCTCGTTAGCGGGAAGATATAGTGGGATAACCCACGCAAATTGGCAGGCCGTGAACTTTGAGAAAAGGCATGACAATCCATTCCTCTCCTTTCTTCAAAAACTCAGTGTTCTAAGAGGAAGAGATAAAATATGTCACAATGAGTTTTTGGGACAAACTGCCCAAGGTGATTATGACAAGGATCCTGGATGCCAAAAAGCATATACTGTCATGACTAGTCCCAACTGCGCATGGTCGCCGGCGTTGGATCCATGGTTCAAACATATGTCCTCGACTCACATGGACAACTACAGAACTCACGAGTATGCACATTGGTTTGGACATATTCTTTCTGGATGGCCTGATGATATTGAACAATAGAATAATAGTGACAACCCCGAATGTCTGTGGACAGTGGACAAAAAAAGTTCACTGGCACTAATAATCTCTAAAGAAAGGCAAGGTGATTTATGGCAAGTATATCTGAAATGACCACTGAGCAACGACTGGAAAACCTGGAAATGGAACTGGCCCGTGCGAAGCGCGGTAATCGCATGTTGCTGCCTCTTGTGCTTATCGGAGTAGTAATAATGACCGCAGGAGGAGTAATGACCGCAGGCATAGGCAGGCGTGAGAAGGTCGTGGAGGCCAACACTTTTTTACTCGTTGACGACAACGGCAAGACCCGCGCCGGTCTCCTTGTGACCAAGGACGGGCCGGTGCTGGGTCTGTACGATGAGAACGGCAAGACCCGCGCCGGTCTGGTTGTGTCAAACGACGGGCCTGGACTGGGCCTGTACGACGAGAACGGCAAGACCCGCGCCGGTCTCACTGCGCTAAAGGCCGGGCCCGGGCTGGCCCTGGTCGACGAGAACGGCAAGACCCGCGCCGCTCTGGCGCTGGGCAAGGATGGACCATGCCTGGGCCTGTACGATGAGAACGGCAACACCCGCGCCACTCTGATTGCGATGAAGGATGGACCACACCTGAGCCTGTGCGACGAGAACGGCAAACCACGCGCCGGTCTGGATGTGCTAAAGGACGGGCCGAGGTTGCACCTGTATGACGAGAACGACAAGCCCCGCGTGGCGCTTGGGATTAGCCAAACTACCACAGCCGATGGAAAGGTCATCACTTATCCTGAATCTTCCCTGCTTTTGTTTAAGGGGGACGGCACGTTGCTCTGGGAGGCGCCGCCATAAGAAATAATAGGGACAGCCGTCCATAAATCGCTGGGGACAGAATTGACAGCAGGGGCAGGAAATCCGCTCATCCTACGGAACTCTATGATGAACGCAAGAACTAAAATAAACGTAGCCGTCACGATCTGGACGGTGCTGTTTGTTGTTGCCGGAGCAGACGCGCAACGGCAGATGGAGAATCTGGGACGCGGCCTGGTCGCAATCAACCTGGCCAGCGGAAAGGTCTATGTCGGCTGGCGTATGTTGGGAACCGACCCGGACAACATCGCCTTTAACGTCTATAGGAATAATGCCCGTATCAATAGTCAGCCGATAACGGAATCTACCAACCTGGTGGATGATAACGGAAATACCAGCGCGACCTACACTGTTCGTGCTGTCATAAACGGTGCAGAGGCAGAACCTTCGCCACCGGCAAAAGTCCAGAGTCAGAATTACCTTTCAATTCCGCTTCAGACCCCGGACCGTTACACGCCCAACGACGCTTCTGTCGGGGACCTGGATGGCGACGGCGAGTATGAGATTGTATTACACCAAACGGGCAGAGGCCGTGATAATGCGCAGGGCGGCATGACGGATCCGCCGATACTTGAGGCATACAAACTCGACGGCACTTTCCTATGGCGGATAAACTTAGGCAAGGATATCCGTGAAGGCGCACACTACACACAGTTTATGGTCTACGACCTTGATGGCGATGGCAAAGCTGAGGTCGCCTGTAAAACGGCGGATGGGACAACCGACGGAAAGGGCAAAATAATGGGCGACCCCAACGCGGATTACCGCAATTCGAGGGGCTACGTCCTGGATGGGCCGGAATTTCTCACCATATTTGACGGAATGACCGGCGCTGAACTTGCCACGACACATTATATACCAGGCAGAGGCAATGTTTCCGACTGGGGGGATGACTACGGCAACAGAGTAGACCGCTTTCTGGCGTGCATCGCGTATATCGACGGGCAAAGGCCGAGCCTAATAATGTGTCGCGGCTACTATACACGGGCTGTACTGGCAGCGTGGAATTTCAGGGACCGCAAGCTGACGCACGTGTGGACCTTCGACAGCGATGACGGGACGCCCGGCAATAAAGATTACAGAGGGCAGGGCAACCACAATCTGGCCGTCGGCGACGTTGACGGCGACGGCAAGGATGAAATTGTGTATGGAGCGTGTGCGATTGACCACGATGGCAGAGGAATCTATTCAACAGGCTTAGGGCACGGGGATACGATGCACTTATCCGACATCGATCCGGATAGAGCAGGCTTGGAATTGTTCGCAATCCACGAAAGGCCCCGGCACCCGTACGGTGCCAACCTTCGTGACGCGGCAACCGGAAAAGTTATATGGGGGCTGCAATTGAAAGACCCGGGAAGAGGACTGGCTATTGATATTGATCCCCGCCACCGAGGCTATGAGTGCTGGGCTAATAATTCAGCCGGCCTATACAACTGCAAGGGCGAGAAGATTTCCGATGCCAAGCCACGGTCGTGCAATATGGGGATATGGTGGGACGGCGATGTGCTTCGTGAGCTGCTTGATGGCGTTACTATTGATAAGTGGGATTACACCAATGCTACGGCGACCAGATTGTTTTCCGCTGAGGGTTGTGCCAGAAACAATGGAACAAAATCCAATCCCTGTCTGGCTGCCGATATTTTGGGCGACTGGAGAGAGGAGCTGATTTGTAGAACAACCGACAACAAAGAGCTGCGCATCTTCACGACTACAATACCTACAAGCCGGCGTTTTTACACGTTTATGCACGACCCCATATACAGGCTGAGCGTGGCCTGGCAGAACGTAGCCTACAATCAGCCTACACAAACCGGTTTTTACATGGGCGATGGCATGGCCGCACCTCCGCGTCCGAATATCGTGCTAACCCAGAGAGGCCGTCGCTGAAATTTTTTTGCCTTTTCCGCCAATCCCAACCATAATATCCCTTGTTTTTTTTATGTTTAGCCGTTGCCGCTCTCGCAACGGTCAGAATTTGTTGGGGAATCCAAACGAGAAACGCAAAGGATACAAAGAAGACAGAAGCTTGCCCTGAACCGAGTTGAAGGGCCGAAGGGACAGGAGACAGAAGAGTGCAAATATAGTGGATAGTGGATGTGGATAGTGAATAGTGAATCGAATCACGAGCCACGAATCACGAACCACAATCCGGGCGATACGATACACGAACTTGTCCGAACCATCCTTGCTTCGCACAATGGTTGGCTGGAGTGCTTCGCAAAGGCGAGCAATGCTACGCAGGATAAAGCGGCTGCACTCGGATGCCGGATACGCGGCGCCGGTGAGCCCTATGTTAGGGGGACCGAATAGACATAGGAGAAATCTATGAAGACAACAGTGGGTTTGTGGATTGACCATATGAAGGCGGTCATCGTGATTATTTCGGACAACGGGGAGCAAATAAAACTGATAATATCAAAGGTTGAAAAACAGCCCGGACGTTTTGGTGGTATACGTTCTACGACTCAGTATGAACAACAGCAAGTTCAGGCAGATGATAGCCGCCAGAGAGAGTTTACGGGACATCTCAACATCTACTATGACGAGGTTATTTCGTGTATTCGTGATGCAGAATCTATCCTGATATTCGGTCCTGGTGAGGCAAAGGGGCAGGTCCAAAAACGTATTGAGAGAGAAAAACTCCGTGGGCGCATAGTAGGTGTTGAAACCGTTGACGAGATGACTGATCATCAGATCGCGGCGAAAGTTCGACAGTACTTTCTAAATCTAAAATAGAGTTCGCCGATAGGATTGACACAGAAACACCTAACCATGTGTTCCAGCCGACGTGCAAACACGGCACGCTGCTGAACACCACGTTAGGCTGAATGAAGGATCTCGAATATGAGAAAGAGTGACAAGATCAAATTAAAGGGACGAGACCTGGCCAATCGTTTGGTGGGCATTTCAACCCCTATCGGTGGAATCAGTTGGAAGCCGCCGGCTGATGAACGGGACAAGGCGCGGCGACTATTGGTGTATCTTGCAGGTCAGCGGGCTCTCCACTATCCATATAACAAAGAGATCGGCACCTTCGTCGTGCAGTCCGTCCTTGATACACGTGAGCGAATTACCCGCGACCTCAAGGCTCTCTCTACGGACTCTCTTCTGAGAGAAACCCTCCGAGCTATGCAGGCTGTCTGTCGCAAGTTTCTGGATGAGAATCAATCCCCAAGCGCGGGTTATGGGTGGCCGTATGAGGCTCAGCTCCTCAGCACACTTGGCGAGCTGCGAGCTTTATTCGGAATCCACATCGCTCGCATTGCCTGCGCTTATGATCTGGAAGTGGATGCGTGTTTGGGAGGTATACTACCTCCTGAGCCTCAACAAGAGCCTAATAAGAGCCACAACACGAGATCGGGAGATTCAGATGGTTCCTAACGTATCACTGCAGCGGACCCTTCGGCGCGCGTCGAGAAGCTCAGCGCTTGTTCGGGGCCGCTGATTTCGGATGTTAGGCAAAAAAACTGTCAATACAGTTGCTTCTCTCACGCAAATTTCGTAATATAAGGCAGCCAAAATGGTGAAACTCAGTGAAATTAATATTAAATGAGAAATCCCAAACAAACTTACCTCTTTGAACCTAAAGGAGGTGATGCCCAATGAGAATGTTATAAGAGTATTCAAAATGGCAAGGAAGTAGAGAAGTGAAAAGACATGTATTCGAAATTAACAATTTAACATGGAGGTATAAGAAATGTTAGCTGCATTAGAATGGGAAAATCTTATTGCTGACCCGGTCCGCCAAATGTTGACCAGGATAATGGCCTATATTCCTGTCCTGCTGGGTGCGTTAGTAATTCTGATAGTAGGCTGGATTGTGGCCAAGTCAATCAGACGGATAGTTGACTGGCTGCTTAAAACAATACGCTTCGATGTGCTGGCTGATAAGGGAGGTATATCAGCGATTCTAAGGAAAGGCGATTTGAAAATTTCCGCCAGAGAGGTGGTAAGCAGCCTGGTTTATTGGCTGATTATGATTATGGTGCTCGTGATGACTGTTGATGCTCTGGGACTACCCAAGGCTTCCGACGTTCTTGCAACCTTATTTGCTTACGTCCCGAATGTCATAGCAGCCCTGCTTGTTCTGGTGGTTGCTATGTTTCTGGCCAGCTTTGTGTCAGGAATAGTTCACACGGCTGCCGGCAATGCCAATTTGCCTAGACCGGAGATATTTGCGGGTGTAAGCCGGTGGGCAATTATAATTTTCGCAGTAACTGTTTCGTTAGGAGAGCTTGGTATTGCAACGCTTTTGGTAACTACTACCTTCAATATTATCCTTGGCGGCGTTTGCCTTGCCTTGGCGCTTGCCTTTGGATTAGGCGGTAAAGATGCCGCGGCAAGGTATCTCGAAGAATTAAAGGAAAGACACTCTGAGAAAAAAAGATAGTAAAAGTTAAGGTGATCAGGCAACGATAAACCGTTTCGAGTCGGCATACAAAGCGAAATCATGAATGGCGTGTCAGCATCTGTTAGCCGGCTCGGCTGCTTGCGTTGAACACTAAACCCAAGAAGGAAAGGATAATTGCTATGCTCTAATATCGCTGTTGTTCTGCTCATATTTTGGCTCTTGGGGCTGGTAGTCTGTAACACATAATTTGCTTGTTTGTCATTCCTTTGCTGCCTAGATTCTGCGCGGAGTTCACCCTTGAGCGAAGCGAAGGGACAGAATACAGAAGATAGTCGATGATTAGCCTTGCCACCTGTCTGGTTACGGCATGGTCTTCTCGTCAGGGCGGAGCCTGCCGTAGCACGGCGCCGAGATGAGTTCCCCACCAATTTTTATGTGATTGATGATTGTTTTTTCCTCAAAAAGGAATTTGAAAACAATTTGTTCGGTTTTATAATGTATATAGTTTAGCTGTGCAACCTGTGAGAGACGATTCACGCAATACGCAATACGAGATACGAATGACGAGATACGAAAATTGAACCATCCTTGCTTCGCACCTTACTTCGCTGGAGCGCTTCGCAAAGGCAGGCAAGGCTACGCAGGATAAACCGGCTGGACTCGGATGCCGCTTGCAAGGCGGCAGTAAGGTGCGCTGTGTAAGAATTAGAGATGAGGATATAACAATGAATGAGAATTCACGAGATATGTTTATCCGAAAACTCAGTGAGGAAATAGCCTGGCAATGGAGATGGGAGAAACTTAACCGATTCCTAAACACAACTACAATGTGGGTAACTTGGTTTTCAAGCTTTTTAATCCTTGCGCTATCGTTCTGTCAGTTGCAGATCGGATCGGTTTCACAGCAGTGGGTGATTCTCTCAATTGCTATACTGTCCTTAGTTACTATTTGTTGCTCACTGATATCTTCTACAATGAGATTCCAGCAAAGGCAGCAGGTCTATGATCAAATGGCCCGAACTTACGACTTCATCCGTATTCAACTCCTCACGGAACTAATATCCCTCGAAGATGCCGTCGCTGCGTTTGGCAAAATTCACTGCCAACCTACCGAGAAGGTGATTCGAGAAACACCGTAAAATAATAATAGGGACAGGCACTTACTAATGGTCGGGGATAGGACAGAGAAAACGATGGGTGTTCATAGTAATCGCGAGTCATAGAAAGGACCAAAACAGTGAACGAAATATTGGTTACCGGAATCGTCTCGATAGCCTCTGTTGCTGCGGGTTTTTTTGGCAGTTTCTTTCTTCTGAAGAAGGAACTCCAAGAGAACAGAAAAGAGCGGATTCGTAGCAGACAGATTGCCTCAGCCAGCGCAGCGATCGACGCTGCAGCAGAATTGCTCGGTTCGGTCAGCAAGTTCTCAGAGATAAATAGGGCCATCCGAATGGGCACAAACAGCGCAGCGGATCTCAAGTCAGTCTTGAACGATCCTAATGCGTTGCGCCTCTTGAAATCAGAAACACCAGAGCTCGTATCAGAAGTGAATCGCTATCACATGGTGATGACAAATACTTGGAAAGCCTATGGTAGGTTGCGGATATCTTTGCCCGGTCAAATAAGCAGTGAATACGTGGATTTCACCAACTACCTCAACTCGCTTATATTTGAGGATGTTCACGCAAAATGGCCTGAGATGTTGGAGAAGGCAAACTCGCTACTTGAGAAGTTGAAGAGACACATCGAGGGTGCGTAACCACTCCAATAAACCCTGAGGTCTAATGGGGCTGTAAAAGGATCAGGCAGCTCTTAATGGCTGGGGGCAGTGCACAGAAAACAGTGACTGTCTCTATTAGCAGTCGCTGGTAACCCGCGAACTGGAGTTTCGATGTTCGGGCGCATTTATCGCCGTGCCCGAATGACGCAGCCTGAAGGCTTTGCTAACACCATGCCAGATGAATAGTAGTAAAGGGGGTATTCACTTGACTCAAGTAAGCACAAGATGTAGTGTACGGGGTCATGGAAGATTATCCCCGGACGCTTACAGAATTCGAGGCACGTTTTTCGACAGAAGATGCTTGCCGCCG
>Ga0315279_10001572_pt1 | contig 37497 bp, 33 predicted proteins | sample YL17G06_20_MG_FD_203694 | JGI IMG/M metagenome (GOLD analysis project Ga0315279, IMG submission 203694) | Sediment microbial communities from Yellowstone Lake, YNP, Wyoming, USA - YL17G06_20 | ecosystem: Environmental > Aquatic > Freshwater > Lake > Sediment | place: USA: Wyoming | collected...
GGCATCAGCACGAGCTTCACCTTCGCGAACGACGGCGTCGCGAGGGCCGCCAATAGAATGCCGAGCAGCAGTGTTCTCGCTTTCATCGTCTACCGACCCTCCTGCGGCATGATGTTCACGGCCACGCCGTGGTACTCGTTGAACTGGTACGTCTTCTCCGCCTGGCCCTCCGGGTCGAGGGTGAGCTTCCACTTGATCTGCCCGGCCTGCCGCTCCGCATCATCCGCCCCGACCACAACGTTCGCCGGGCCCGGGCGGCCGTGGATGATCTCCATCTCGCGGGCTATCGCGTCGCGGTTGCGGATCTTGAGGTTGAAGTGGTCCTCCACGACCCGCCCGATAACCCGGCCGTTGTCGTCGAATGTGAAGTCGTGCTTCTTGAGGCCCATCATCTTCGGTTCGATGACGATGTCGCTGAGCACGCCCGCGGCGAACTCGACCTCTTGTCCCATCGCGGCATAGGGCACCGCGCTGTCGCCGAGGTACACGAGGCGTCCGCTCGGGTCGCGCTTGAAGACCGACACCGGCCCAGCCGGCAGCGGCGCGGTGCCGAGCCCGTGGTCCTTGTCGTTCGTGACCTTGACTATCCGGGCCACAGGACCCCCGCCGAATAGCTGCTGGCGGGCGATGACCTTGGGCTTGGCCGCATCCGACTCCGCGAAGCGCAGCCTGGTGACCCATCCGTTCAGCAGACCTAGCTCGGTATCGAGAGCATAGCGCTCATGCTCGGATGTCATGCCGGCGGCGATGGCGATCTCCTCCGCCACCTCGCCGAGCCCGCCCCGCGCAGCGTAGCCAGTGCCGAGAGCGCCTCCGGCATAGCCGCCGCCGCCGTATCCGCCTCCGAAGCCGCCCATGCCCGCGGCCTTGTCGGCCATCATGCCGCCTCCGGGCGCGGCGGACGGCCTGGCCGCCCGTTCCAAGTCCTCGCCCGCCGCGGCGTTGAGCGCGACCACCTGTTCGATGAGCCGTACGCCACCCGTGAGCAGCGTGACCTTCGCCTTCTCGTAGTCCTCGCCGCTCTGGTTGCCGATCGAGAAGTCCGCCGCGAGCGTGCCCTCCTTCTCATCGTACGAGAGTATGAGCGTGTAGCTCGCGCTCCATGTGAGCCCGCTTGTGAAATAGCTCACCTCGAGCGGCGCCGGTCCGTCGTTCGGCGCCGTGATGTGCCAGACCAGCGTGTTCGGCTGCTCCGGCGGATAGGTTGTCTGGGTGAGCGCGTAGCCGGCGCCGTCGCCGGCGATGCGTATACGCACCGATGTCGGGTCGATGTTGGTGTCGGCCCATGAGAAGGCCACCTCGTTCTCGCCCTGGTGGAACCGAATGGTGCGTTGCTCTCGGACGAGCGTCAGGTCGACATCACGGTAGATGATAACCTCGACGCCCTCGCGCGGGGGCACGGTCGAGAGCTCGACCTTCGAGCCCCACGCGGATGGGAGAAGTACCGGTAGGAAGAACAGCAGCAGAAGCCGCTTCACGCCGTGATCACCTCCAGCAGACTGGGCCACGGCAAGAGAGGAGAGGCCGCGCGCATCATGGAAGCCGACCGACGGACAGGAGCCCCGTCATGACGGCCGACTCATCCGACAACACGACCACACTCATCTGCCGATGGCTCCTCGCAATCGCTCTGTGCACCGTGTTGGTCATCGGTGTTCGATGGCGTCACATGGAGCGCCGTGCACTGGCCGGCGAGACTCCGGGTGCCACGCCGGTTCAGCAGTTACTTGACATTGATGTTGGAGGGGACCTGCTGGTCTATGGTTCCAGCCTTTCGAGCAGCCCCGGCTTCGGAGCCCCCTCGGCGACGGCCTTCGAGCGCTCGCGGCCGTACGCTCAGGCCGTCGAGGGTCCGGACGGCGCCCTGAGGCTTGCGGCGATGGACGCATTCAGCGGCAACACCGAGCGCGCGACAACCCGGCTCGAGGCGCTGACCCATGACGAACAGGCCGCCGCCCTCGCGGCGGGCCTCCGCGCGGAGCCGGGCAGCCCGGCGCTGTCCGAGGCGCTCGATGTCGCGTCGGCCCTTCAGCCTCTGTGGATGCGACGTGCCTACCGCGTGGCGCTCGCGAAGCACGCCGGCGATCAGGATCTACTCGCAAGGGAGCAGGGGCTTATCGCGCTCGAGGCCGGGCCCCGGCTAACACGAATCTTCGCTCTGGCCGGTCTCATGACGTTCTTGCTGGTGATGGGCGTCCCCGCTCTGTTCGCGGCACTGATCTACGGGGTCTACAGAGCGGCCGTCCGGGCCGGCGCGCCTGTGGGACGCGATCCCGCATCGCTGCGGCCGCCGGCACAGGCCCACGCCGGTGCAGAGGCTGACACGCCGGGACCGCGCCCATGGTGCCTCATCGACGCAGTCGAGATCGTGCTGACGTTCTTCAGTGCGCAAGTCATGATCGTCACCCTCCTCGGTGTGCTGAGCCCGGAGCTCGGCCCCACCTTACTGACCGCCGTTGCCTACGTTGGCCCGGCCGCCTGCGCAGCGGCGGTGGCGCGGTGGCGCGTCGGCCCGGGCTTCGTACGTCTGCTCGGCTACTCCGGCTCCCCGGCTTGGCGGTCATGGCTCGTGGCGTGGTGGGCGGCCCTGGCTCTGCCATGGCCCATGATGGCTCTGCTGTGGGCGGAGTGGGCGGTCATGGGCCGCCCACCGATGAGCGAGAACCCCGTTATCGCCGTGGTCGCGGGCAGCAGGGGCTGGGGAGAGCGGGCGCTGGTCATCGCGCTCCTAACCGTGGTGGCGCCGGTCGTCGAGGAGGGGCTGTTCAGGGGCGCGCTCTACGCGCCCGTTCGCCGATACGCGGGGCCGGTCTGGGCGATCGCACTCACCTCGCTCGTCTTCGGAGCCGTCCATGTGGACCTCGCCGTACTGCCCCAGCTCGCGCTGATCGGCGTTGCCTGCGCGATTCTCCGCGAGGCGACCGGCTCGCTGAAGGCTTCCATCATGCTGCACGGCATCTGGAACGCCGGGATGGTCGGTGTGATGCTGCTGCTTGCGTCGTGAGGTCACTGGTGGTAGGTGATTCCGATGGTGTGCAAGGACAGCCCGGACGGCGCGGTCGTCGCTATCAGAGTCACGCCGCGAGGCCGCAAGGACGCGATCGGCGAGGTGCGCGACGGGCGGCTCCGCGTCCGCACGACCGCCCCGCCGGTCGAGGGCGCGGCCAACGAGCGCGTGATCGAGCTGATCGCGAAGGCCGCGGGCGTCCGCCGGTCGACGGTTAGCATTGTGTCGGGCGCTCAGTCGCGCGATAAGCGGCTGCTTGTCGAGGGCTTGTCGGCCGATGAGCTTCGCCGCCGGCTCGGCATCCGAGTGGCCTCGCGTCAAGGAGGGTGACATGAAAGCGGCCGTTCTGCACGCTCCGCTGGACATTCGCATCGAAGACAGGCCCGATCCCACCGCGGACGATCTGGGCCCGCGCGACTGCCTATTGCGGGTCGAGTCGGTCGGTGTGTGCGGCTCGGACGTGCACTACTACGAGCACGGACGTATCGGGAAGTACACAGTCAACCAGCCCATGATCCTGGGACACGAGTGCTCCTCCACGGTGGTCGCATGCGGGCGCGACGTCAGCGCCGTCCGCGAAGGGGATCGCGTCGCCGTCGAGCCCGGCATCCCGTGCAGGTGCTGCGAGTTCTGCCGTTCGGGCCGTTACAACCTGTGTCGGGACGTGGTCTTCTTCGCCACCCCGCCTGTGGACGGGTGCCTCTGCGGCTACGTGATCCATCCTGACGACCTGCTCTACCGGCTGCCCGAGAACGTGAGCCTCGACGAGGGCGCGCTGGTGGAGCCCCTCGCGGTCGGGGTGTACGCCGCCCGCCGCGCGCGCATCGGGCCCGGGGACACCGTCGCCGTGCTCGGCTGCGGGACGATCGGCCTCCTCGCACTGCAGGCGGCGCGCGCGGCGGGGTCCACAAGGGTGCTGGCCGCCGACGTCCTGCCAAACAGGCTGGCCCTCGCCGCCAGGTTCGGCGCCGAGACCCTCGATGCATCGACCGGCGACGTGATCGAGTGGGTTCTGGAGTCGACACACGGCCGCGGCGCTGACGTCGTGCTAGAGACCGCCGGCGCGGTCGCGACTACGCAGAGCACGCTCAAGATGGCCCGAACCGGGGGGCGAGTGTGCCTCGTGGGGCTGCCGCCGGAGTCGATCATCCCCTGGGAGGTCATGGAGATCCTCGGACGCGAGATCGACGTTCGCGGCGTGTTCCGGTACGCGAACTGCTTCGCAGACTGCGTCCGCCTCATCGCCGACGGACGGATCGACCTGGACCCGATGGTCACGGGCCGCTACCCGCTCGAGCAGGCGCCGGAGGCCTTCGACTTCGCATCGACCCGCAAGGGCGAGTGCATCAAGCTGGTTGTCGAGGTGGGCGGGGGGTAGGCTGGTCCTGTGTCGGCAACGGCGCCACGCGCATAACGACACCCGATTGCCCCCGCGGCCCGTTTTGGCTATCCTCTTGGCGCCCGCTTACCGCTTGAAGGCGAGGTGGTGCACTTGAGTGGCGCGCCTCTGGTGCTGGCCGTCGTGGCGGCCGTGCTGGCGGCCTTTGCCGTCGGCTTCTCAGCGTTGTCATACGCGCGTGTCCTGAAGCTCGCGGAGCCGCACCGGCGGTTCCTCGCGGCCCTCGGAGAGATCGAGTTCCCCGAGGACCTAACGAGGTACCTCGAGCTGCTCGGCACTGTGCATCGGCGCGTTGAGGACAACCAACAGAGAGTGGATCAGCTCGCGGAGGCGCTGCTCGGCACCATCAGCGGCGTCGGGCTCGTGAAGTTCGATGCGTTCGATCACATGGGCGGAATGATGAGCTTCTCGCTGGCCCTGGTGGACTACCGAGGCAACGGCGTGCTGTTCACCGGCCTGCACGGGCGGGACTCCTTCGACGCGTACTGCCGGCGGGTCCAGGGCGGACGTCCCGAGCACGACGTCATGCCCGAGGAACTGGAAGCGCTCGAGCAGGCCCTCGACAATCTTGGAAGGCGGGAATGAGCGGGAAGCCGGCGAGGCTGAGGTTCATGCGTCTGCCGCACGGTGAGGGGCTGGAGCTCCCGGGCTACGCCACGGCGGGCGCGGCCGGGATGGATGTGAGAGCGGCCGTATTGGAGCCCCTGGCGATCGCGCCGCGGCAGGTCGCTCTTGTGCCGACAGGCCTCAAGGTTGAGGTGCCCCCGGGCTATGAGCTGCAGGTGAGGCCGAGGAGCGGGCTGGCCCTGAAGAGCCGTGTTACGCTTCTGAACTCCCCGGGCACAATCGACTCGGACTACCGGGGCGAGCTTCAGGTTATACTGTGCAACCTCGGCGAGGGCGACTTCGTTGTAAACCGTGGCGATCGAGTGGCCCAACTCGTGCTGGCGCAGGTGGCCCGGGCCGAGGTTATCGAGGTGGCTGAGGTCGCGGACTCCGGACGCGGCGAGGGCGGCTTCGGACACACTGGAGTGTCCTAGCCCCCGCCTCACCGCGCCACAAGTGGGTTCCGCGGCAGCAGGTTGATGGCCTTGCCCGCCGAAATCGGTGTGGCTCGGTCTAGGTATCACCGGGACGTGGGCAGGGTATACTACGGCGTACGGAGGGATGGCCGAGCGGCTTAAGGCGGCGGTCTTGAAAACCGTTGGGCGCGCGAGCGTCTCGGGGGTTCGAATCCCCCTCCCTCCGCCACCTGCCGTTCTCGCATCCCCGTTCGACCTGTGGGAGAGTGGTCCTGCATGACAGGTGACGAGGAGATCATACTCACGCAAGAGGGGTATGACCGTATCTGCGCCGAGCTCCAGCATCTCAGCACGGTCGAGAGGCCCGAGGTGCGCAAACGGCTCAGCGAGGCAAAGCAGTCGGCCGAGGATTTCGACACCTCTGAGTACGAGAACGCGAAGATGGACCAGGCGATCATCGAGAGCCGCATCGGCGAGCTCGAGGACGTCATCCGTCGCGCCAGGACACTGAAGCCGGAGGACATCCCCACCAAGGAGATCGGCCTCGGGTCCATCGTCCGGCTGAAGGACCGCGAAGCGGACGACGTCTGGGAGGTCCGCATCGTGAGTTCCTTCGAGTCGGACCCGAATGAGGACCGCATCTCGATCGAGTCCCCCCTCGGGCGGGCTCTGCTCGGGCAGAAAGCCAGGTCCGACGTCGAGGTCAAGGCTCCGGCCGGAACGGTGAAGTACCGGGTCCTCAAGATCGGCCGGTGAGCCGCCGGCCCCCGCGCGACAGCAAGAGGGACATCCGAGGGACCGGCGCGATGCCGGTCCCTTGGCGTTCCGCGTGCCAAGGAGGTCATCCGTGGACGAGCGCGACGTACGCTTGCAGCGGCTCGCGGAGCTGCGAGCTCGAGGTCGGGACCCGTTCCTCACCACTCGCTACGACCGCACACACACGGCCGCGGAGGTCAAGTCCGGCTTCGACGGGCTCGAGGGCTCCCGCGTGCGCGTGTGCGGCCGTGCGATGGCGCGCCGGGGCCACGGCAAGGCGGCGTTCATGGATCTCCGCGACGAGTCGGGGTCGCTACAGGTGTTCGCCGCACAGGACGTGCTGGGTGAGGAGGCCTACGAGGCGCTCAAGCTGCTCGACGTCGGCGACTTCCTCGCCGTGGACGGTGAGGTGTTCCGCACCCGCACCGGCGAGATCTCGATCCGGGCGCGCCAGGCGGACATCATCGGCAAAGCGATCCGACCGCTCCCGGAGAAGTGGCATGGCCTGTGCGATGTTGAGGTCAGGTTCCGCAGGCGCTGCCTCGACCTCCTCATGAACCCCGAGGTGCGCGACCTGTTCGGCAAACGCAGCAGGATGGTCGCGGCCATCCGCGAGATGCTCACCGGCAGGGGCTTCCTAGAGGTTGAGACGCCGATGATGCAGCCCATCCCCGGCGGCGCGGCCGCTCAGCCGTTCATGACTCACCACCGCGCGCTGGACATGGACCTCTACCTACGCGTAGCGCCGGAGCTGTACCTCAAGCGGCTCATCGTCGGCGGCTTCGAGCGCGTGTTCGAGATAAACCGGAACTTCCGCAATGAGGGCATGGATCGGAGTCACAACCCCGAGTTCACGATGCTCGAGCTCTATTGGGCGTACGCGGACTTCCGGGACATCATGACGATCACGGAGGACATCGTGGCCGCGGCCGCGCAAGCCGTGTGCGGCGGCCTGCAGATCAGCTTCGCGGGACATGAGATCGACCTCACCCCGCCTTGGCGTCGGCTGACGATCGACGAGGCGCTCCGGGAGCACGCGGGCTGCGGCATAGCGGACCTTGCCGACGATCAAGCCGCGGCCCGACTCGCGGGCAGCCGGGGCCTCAAACTCGACGGACGCCGTAACGCGGCCTCGGTGCTGAAGAAGCTCGTCGACGAGTTCGTCGAGCCCAACCTCATCCAGCCCACGCACCTTACGGAGCACCCGGTAACGATCTCCCCGCTCGCGAAACGCAAGGCGGACCAGCCGGAGCTGACGCAGCGCTTCGAGTCCATCGTGTGCGGCCAGGAGCTCGCCAACGCGTTCAGCGAGCTGAACGACCCGATTGACCAGAGGGGCCGGTTCGAGGCCCAGGCGGCGGACCGGGCTGCCGGGGACGAGGAGGCACACCCGATGGACGAGGACTTCCTGGAGGCACTGGAGTACGGAATGCCGCCGACGGGCGGCCTCGGGATAGGGATCGACCGGCTCCTGATGCTTCTGGCCGACAAGCAGGCGATCCGCGAAGTGATTCTCTTCCCGCTCATGCGGCCGGAGTGAGGGGAGGTGGGGGCAACGGAGCAGGGACTGCCCCGTCGCCCCCTGCGTGATGGTACTACCCCTCTTTCGGCAGGTCGAAGACGAAGTGCTCGACGGCCTCGTCGATGTAGATCCGGCACTTGGCCCACGGTTGGTCGCCCACACGCTCCTCGCCGAGCAGCCCGAATGGCGTGTCCGGCTTGGGCGTGAGCACCACGCCCTCACCGTTCACGTTCGTCTCGATGTCCATGGGCGCGAGCGCCAAGCGCCAGCCGTACTCGCCGCAGAACAGGGGCACATCGCGCGCAGCGTGTTGACCGGTGGTGGCGCCTCCGTCGGCACTGGGGTCCATCATAGGGTTCTCGTACCATACGAGCCCCTGCCGGTCCGCGATCGTCAAAGCGAGCTTGTCGGGCCCGATCACCCACTGCACCAGGTGCGTCCAGTGCTGGGGGTCGCGAGCCATCACCATCAGCCCCGCATTCGCATCGCCGAAGACGGAATGGTGGGCGAGTGAGACCTGCCAAGTCTGCGTGTCGGGCGGGACGTTGAGGTACGTGAGCACCTCAGCGGGTACCGCAGCCACGCCCCCCGGGGCCCAGTCGTCCTGGCCGAGCAGTGTGAGCCAGTCCCCCTTCATGCCTCGCAGGTGCGCGTTGAGCGGCCCGATCAGGTCCTCACCCGGCGTCCGCGCGCTGGGGTCGGGCTGCCGGAACAGGTCCTCCGTGAGCTTCTCGACGGGCGTCACCGGCGCCCGGCGGTGGAACAGCTCATCGAGCTCGCTCACTCGCTGGAGCGAGACCCTGGGCACGTTGGGTCTGAGGAAGTTAGGGATGCTCCTCATCGTGGGGCGCTCCATCCCCTCTCCCCAGGCCGGAGCCACAGCCACAGCGAGCCACGCTCCATCGGACCAGCTCCGTACGCACATGGGCCAGATCCAGGTCAGCAGCCCGGACAGGCGCCCTTCGCTCGCCGGCGTCCAGTGCTGCCACTCCATGCCTCCCGCGACCGGTCGGTGTGTCACCTCCCCCATCCCCAGCGTGCCGGGGAGCCAGTTGATGGCGGAGGCGGGGAAGGCGACCTCAAGGCAGGCGTCGACGGGCGCCGGTTCCGCCTTGAGGACAAACCCGATCGAGCCGCCAGTGCGCCACGCTCTCCCCGTGAGGAGCGTCCGGGTCGTGTCTTCTCCGACCCTGACCTGTGCGGAGGCAGGCGCGATCATAAGGGGCCGCCAGTCGCTCGCGGCCTCGCCGTCGAGCGGCGGCAGCTCGTACGCCATCCAGGTTCGTGACACAGGCAGCAGCTCCGAGCGGAAGATGGCCCCGAACAACCCCTCGGTCTCGCTGACGGCCCCCTCCGGCGGGGTGATGCCCCCCGTCGACCGCCCGCCCACGTGAGACTGCGTGCCCTCTAGCCAGCGTGCCCAGTAGTCGTCCTGGCGCAGTGCGTCTGCCAACTCCACCGGCAGTACCCCATCCTCCCCGGCTGTGGGAGGCAGGACATCGGACTCAGTTAGGGGCACCCAACGCAGGGTCGGGGCTGGCATTGGAGCTATGTCTGCCGATGCCGTGCTCGGAGATGCGCGCCCGTGCGCCCCACTAGCTGACTCCCGTCCGGGCTTGTGGCAGCCCAGGGCAAGTGATAGGCCTGCACCGAAGACGAGAGTACCGGCCACCGCGAGGCCGAACAGGCGACATCGGCTAGACTCCGCCCGTTGGGGCAATCCGCGAGGGCGCGTCGCGGGCGTCCCGGCTGTCCCCCCTACTGGCAGCTCGCGCATGTTGCCTGTCATGGCCCGGTCACGAGGGTGTGCCCTCCGGCCTCTCCGTTGCTGTGCCAGGCCCATCGGTTGTTCACTGTGTCCCAGTACTTGCACGCGTAGGAGTTCCCCCAGTGCGCCAGGATGTCTGCCGGGTGGTCCTCTGGGCCATGGATCGGAAACACAGTGAAGTACAGCCCCCAGAACTCGAAGGAGCCCTCGAAGTTATTCCAGTCGCCGCCGTCGATGTAGCCGACCGGGTTCCCGGGGTGGTTGGGGTCAGTTGCCCAGCACGTCGCGGGGTCCCACCAGCTGGAGGGCTGCCCTCGGACTGGCCTTGGGTAGAGGCGCCTGGGCTCGGCTGGCAGTCCCACGAGCCTGGACGCGTGGGCAGCCAGGGTAGCGCCCGTTATGCAGTCGGCCGGGTCCGTGGCGTACCCGTAGACCGATCCATCGCCGTTGAACGTCGGCCTGTATCCCTGACACATGAGACACCACACGTCGACGTCCGGCATGTAGGACCAGGTGTGCGTCCCGCTGTCGTACCACTCCCCCATGTACGTATAGTTCATGTTGAGCTTGCTGTCCGCCCACTCGGCGGCGCGCACCCCGAGAGTGCCCCAGTCCTCGCACCCCGGCGGTGTGCCCGGAGGAGGTGCCGGTCCCGCCAGCGCGGCACACACCTCGCTGACCCGCTGCGGTGTCGGCACGGCCGGAGCCACGGGGGCATCGTACAGGGTCGCCATCCAATCGAGTTCGGCGTCGTCGACGGGGCATTCGGAGGTGTACTGCCAGTAGGTCAGAAAGTGCATCCCGCCGTAGACCTCCGCGTGCCAGTCCCATGTGTACGGGGCGAAGTATGTGACGCGCCGGTCAAGCTTCGCCGGGATCCACACACCCAGGAACATCGAGGAGGTGAGCGCCGTGAGAGCCTGCCCCGCCGGCAGCGCTGTGATTCCCTCCACGGTCTGGCTGACGAGCGTGATGGCGCCGGGGTCCCCCTCGTCCGGCCACGGCGCGAACAGACGGAGGTTCGTGGGAAGCACCGTACCGGTCCACCCACCCTTGCCCCTAAGGCTAACGTCGATGTCCGCCTGCTGCCATCCGGGGAACGCCATAATCCGCGGGTACGCGGTGCTATAGCGGTCGTACCTAAGGCTCGGGATCAGGCCGTAGTCGTCCCACAGTTTACAATCCCACGCGTGCGGAGGGTCCGGCTCGGATGGGTGGTGTGCGTCCTGGGACAAGTCGACGCCGCCCCGCCACATCCGATCCACCTCAAGCTCATGCACGTGGATGACGCCAGTGAGGTACTCGACGGGGTTGCCCTCCCCGGACCGAGAGGTCGGGGCGTTGTCCGTCCCCCAGTGCTCGTTCGCGGGGGTGTGGTCCCTCGCCCAGAAGGTGAACGTCACGTCGCCGTCCAGCACCGGGGCCCACCACGTGAACGTCCGATCCGTTCGATACTCGGTCCAGTTGTCGGGGTCAACAATGTCGCCGCCGCCCTCGACGACCCGGTACTTCCAGGTGTGGTCCTCGACCTGAGTGCCGAGTGGGACGCCGGCGGAGCGGGCGCCTTCGTCGGTGTAGGTGTCTAGGTCGCGGATCTCGGGAGCGGTCAGCTCCACGACCGATCCGGCGATCACGTCGTACTCCCACACCGGCGGGCCGGACTCACCCCAGGTCGGGGCGGCGGGATTGGGCTGGAACCAGATGATCTCGACGGGGGGCGGCGGGCCGCCTGGTTGCGCGACACAAGGCACTGAGGCACCAAGGACGAGGACGAAGCTACCGAGGATCAGCCGGAAGTGCGGGGGGGGAGGTGCATCGAACCATCACATCCCTTCGGCAAAGCGAAGTCACCCATTGCAGCGTGCGACGCGAAGCGCGTTTGGCCCGGCCCAACCCGGGCCACCACTGGTGATGAGACGTTCCCGGCCACCGTTTGTTACACCTCTGATATGGAACCGCGCGGCTGGTCACTGCCCGCCCCCCGGCCTTCCCTCCGCGGGCGGGCGTGTACCCTTGGGGGCGCACTTAACGACGAGCAGGACAGGCTCTGCTCGGCCTGTCTGAAGCAGCTTAACAGTCTGATCGGCGACCCGAAGCGCATCGCTCTGGCGAGGACGCTGGTCCCTTGCGGCTCGGCCTACGCCCTGAGCGGCATGAGGGCGAAGGGCGGCCCGGCGGGGCGGCTCACGCCCGGACTCGGCGAGGGTCGGGCCCTCCATGCGATCCTTGCCTCCGATGATCCGGCCACGTTCCGGACCGGCAACTGGTAGGTGAGCGTCCGGGGCGGGAGGGTGGTGCGCCCAGTGCCCGAGCTGTCGTCGCTGGGGTAGTGGGTCGAGGCCGCTGAGGACGGCCGGCCGCCGGTTGGCGCTTCGATAGGCGCCGGCGGGCAAGTTGGAGAATGTGCGGAAGGCCACATGGGCGGCGTCGCAACTTTTTTGCCTCAGTGCACGTGCGATATTGACAGCGCATCCCTGCCGTGCTAGATTCTAGTCGTCTGGTACGATGGAGGGGATGTCAGGTATTCCATACCTGATCACCCGGCACAGCTATGCGCTCCAGGACGGAGGGGGCCTGACCGCGCACTAGTCTTGCTGCCGCCGGTTCCTCCAAGTGTTACTGCTCCGCGTATAGCTCTTAGACGTGGTATGACCACAGCTCACGAAAGGACGGTACCCAGCGATGCGTATCGGCTTTGCGAAGTACGCCATTCTGCTCGCGCTCGCCTTCGCGGCACTGGTGCTCCCCGCCAGCGCAAGCGGCCCCGCTTTCTACTCTGACTTCGGCTCCTGGGCTGCTGCTGTGCCGAGCTACCAGGGCGTGGACCTCAGCGGTTACAACGAGTACGACATCATCCCGGCAGGCGACGAGATCGCGCTTCCGTACGATGAGACCCTCACCTTCAACAAGGACCTCGAGGTCTACATCGTGGGCAGCAGTTGGGCGACCTGGTACGGCGACCAGGACCTCGACGGTTACGACGATGCCGCCGGCCTCCCCGTGCTCTACACGCTGGGCGAGTTGGCGGTAACCGGCACGTTCGGCCCCGGCGCCGACGTTCCGCTGGGGTTCGGCCTCGAGATGGAGCCGAATCCGTTCACGGACGTCATCATGACCCTGACGCTGACTGACGGCAGCTCGCTGTCGCAGACCGTCAACGGTTATGGCGGCGCGAAGTTCTTCGGCTGGGTCGGCGGCGGCGTCACCAGCATGACCCTGTCCAGCGACTATGACTTCGCGTTTGGCAACATGGTCAAGGCAGCCCCGGAGCCGACCTCTCTCGTGCTGCTGGGAACCCTGGGGGTTCCCTTTGTGATTGCGAAGCTGCGTAGGCGGCGCTAGCGCCTGTAGTCCGGCCCTCCGACCAGACCCCCGACGCGTGAAGTCGGGGTTGCTCCCCTCAGACGGGGCCCCGCACTGCGGGGCCCCGTTTCCTTGCCTCCCCTCGGGCCGCGACGCTTGCTCACATAGCTCCCGAACCTCCTGACAAGGCTGGGCCCACCGTCCGGCGCGTCGGCCAACGGTTCTGACAGGGCCCTTTGGCTCTCTGCGCGCGTCGAGCCTGATCCCTTTCCGGCCCTCCCCGCAAGCAGCTAGAGAGACGAGCCCCCCGCGTGCAAGGGCACTAAGGGGGTACCGGCCGAGACCGAAACGACCCTAGCGCTTTCGGGACTCTATTGACAGAACATGGGCGCATGAGTACTCTGCGCAATGGTAGATTGGTCTGGTTCTGGTGTGAGGAAACGCAGGACTCCGCACCATCGCCCCGCGTAGCCGCGGTGGCACGGTTCGGAACCGTACGCAGCCGCGCTTACTCCACGTCTCTTGTTGACGGCCCCACTGGGTCGCAGGGCCCGGCGAGGGTGTCCCACCACCTTGAACTCCGGCCGCGTGGCATGGCCACGCTTGCGAAAGGAAGGTACCGAGCGATGCGTAGTGCCTCTGCCAAGTTTGCCGTGCTGTTCGTGCTCGTCTTAGCGGCACTGGCACTCCCGGCGGGCGCAACCGGCCCCGCTTTCTACACTGACTTCGGCGCCTGGGCGGCTGCTGTTCCGAGCTACCAGGGCGTGGACCTCAGCGGTTACCCGGAGTACGACACGATCGACGCGGGCGATGAGATCGCGCTTCCGTACGACGAGACCCTGACCTTCGACAAGGACCTAATGGTCTTCATCGTGGGCAGCAGTTGGTCTACGTGGTACGGCGACCAGGATCTCGACGGTTACGATGATGCTGCCGGCCTCCCTGTTCTCTGGACGCTGGGTGAACTGTCAGTGACCGGCACGTTCGGCCCCGGGACCGATGTTCCAGTCGGATTCGGCCTCGAGATGGAGCCGAACCCGTTCACTGACATCATCCTGACCCTGACGCTGAGCGACGGCCACTCGGTCTCGCAGACCGTCAACGGCGTTGGTGGCGCGAAGTTCTTTGGCTGGGTCGGCGGGGGCGTGACCGGCATGACGCTGTCCGGCGAGAGCGACTTCGCGTTCGGCAACATGGTCAAGGCAGCGCCCGAGCCGACCTCACTCGTGCTGCTGGGAACGCTGGGGGTTCCCTTTGCGATCGCGAAGCTTCGTAGGCGGCGCTAGCGCCTGTAGCACAGGCCTCACACCAGACCCCGACGCATGAAGCCGGGGTTGCTTCTCTCAGGCGGGGCCCCGCACTGCGGGGCCCCGTTCCCATTGGGCCGCCGCCCCCTCGGATCGCCCGACCTCAGTGCCGTGGCGGAGCCGCGGCTCAGTGGCGCTACCGGTACTCTATCCCCTGCTCGGTCCATCGCGCGGTGAGGCCGAAGGCGCGGCTCGGGAGGCTGGCGGGGACGAGCAGGCGCGACTCGACGGTGACGGGCGCGACCGGGAACGCGACCGGCTTGTCATCGATCCTCACGGATCTGTCGTTCGCCCTGATCATCGCTGTGTGGCCCTGGCACGTGGCAACGGAGACCGACTCCGCAGCCCGCCAAGTCACCTCGCCGCCCAACGGCGTTAGCAGGTCCTTCAAGGGCACGTACTCCACCCCCGCATTGACAGCGGGCTGTACGACGACCGCGCCACGGTTGCCGCCCGGGGACCGGGGGCCCCATCCGTAGTCGCTCGGGCCGCGCATCGTCACGACCGTGCCGTCGGCCAGCAGAGCGACGGCCTGGCCCCGGTGGCGCATCACGAGGTCGTCCGGCCCCCCGCTGATGACGCCGGGAGCGGCGTCGAAAACGAGAACCGCGTTCGCCGCATCGGTCACCTCGCGGCCTGTCAGGCCGGCGAGGCCGCGGTTGATGGCGTACGTCGCCTGGCCGGCCGGGGCAAGCGGCGACACCAGGTCCGAGGCGTTCAGGACGTCGTTGTACGCGAGCAGGTCTGCCTGCCACGTGTCAGCGGACGGCAGGCGCCCGTCGTGGTCCCCAAGGTACCGCTTCATGGCCTGCGCCACGTGCGCGAGCTGGGCCTTCGCCTCGTCCAGCGAGGTCCGCTCAAGCAGCATTCGCTCGACGCGCGTGCCCACGGCGTTCTCACGGAAGGTGCGACCGATGTCGATCTTCCACTGCGGACCGGAGCGCACGAAGTAGATAGTCTGGTCCAGCTTGAGCGTGGTAGTGGCGGTGACGGACAGAGCGGCCTCCGTGGGGGTCGTGACGGGGGCCGCATTCGCGCGCCATTCCATGGGCGAAAGCGACAGGGGCACGAAGAGCGAGAGCGCCTTCGCGACCCCCACGAGGTCGATCTCGCCGGCGACGCCGGTCATCGCGTCGCGCAACTGCCTGACCGCCTGCGGGTCGCTCTCCCCGGGGATCTTGCAGTAGGTCAGGGCGTCCTCGTAGTTGCCCCGGCCGATGCAGGTCATGTACAGGTCGAGCACGACCGTGGGGTCCGGGGTGTCCTGGGCGAGCGCGACCGGCCCGCACAACACACAGATGCTGATCGGGACGAGAACGGATCGCGGCACAGGCGGTCACATCCCTCTGGAGGAGTCACGGGCGTTCGACGCATGGGCTCCAGCGCCGGGGGCTACCAGCCCGCGGACCCCGCTCGGCTTCGCACGCATTATTGACGCCCGCGCCCGACTAGTCCTTCGCGAGCCGCCTCTCGAGCTCCCGCGCGACCTGCGTCGGAAGCCCCCAGACCTTGCAGAACCCGCGACCGATCGTGGGGTCGTACGCATCGCCCTTGTCGTAGGTCGCGAGGTCCGGCCTGTAGAGGGACCATTCCGACTCCCGGCCGACCACGAAGCACGAGCCCTTGTACAGCTTCATGCGGACCGTGCCTGAGACGGAGGTCTGGGTCGAGTCGGCGAACGCCTGAAGGTGCGTCCTGAGCGGCGAGCACCAGAGGCCGTAGTAGACGAGCTCGGAGTAGCGCACGGCCAGCTCGGTCTTGAGGTGAGCCGTGTCGCGATCGAGGGTGAGGGCTTCCATCTCGCGGTGCGCGGCGGAGAGCAGCATCCCGCCCGGACACTCGTAGACTTCGCGGGACTTGATGCCGACGAGGCGGTTCTCCATCATGTCGACCCGCCCGACGCCGTGCTTGCCGGCGAGCCGGTTCGCCTCCATGACAACCTCCACCGGGCCGAGCTTGCGACCGTTAAGCGCGACGGGCACGCCCCCGAAGAACTCTATCTCGACCACCTCGGGCTCATCGGGCGCGACGATGGGGTTAGCGGTCCAGGCGAAGGCGTCCTCGGGGGGCTCTCGCGACGGGTCCTCGACAGGGCCGCACTCGACAGAGCGGCCCCACAGGTTCACATCGATGCTATAGGGGCTCTTCTTGCCCACCGGCACGGGGATCCCGCGGGCCTCGGCGTACTCAATCTCCTCTTCGCGCGTCATGCCCCACTCTCGAGCCGGGGCCACGATGCGTAGGTCGGGGTCGAGCGCGGCGAATGTCACGTCGAAGCGCACCTGGTCGTTGCCCTTGCCGGTCGAGCCATGGGCGACTGCCCGCGCACCGACCTCCTGCGCCACGTTGACGATGATCTTCGCTATCAGCGGTCTGGCGAGGGCGGTGGCGAGGTAGTACTTGCCCTCGTAGCACGCGCCGGCTCGCAATGCGGGCCAGATGTACTCGGTGACGAACGTCTCCTTGGCGTCGACGACGCGCGAGCCCTCGACGGCGCCGACGGACAGCCCCTTCTTGAGGATGCCAGCGTAGTCCGCCTCCTCGCCGACATCGACGGCCACCGCGACCACGTCCAGGTCGTAACGCTCCTTGATCCAGCGCACGGCGACCGATGTGTCAAGTCCTCCCGAGTAGGCCAGTACTACCTTGTCACTCATTCCCATCTGACTCCTCTCCCTCCCCGCCCGGCGCGTCGCCCGCGCCTCCGGCGGCCTCACCGTCGTCCGGATCGAAGGTCCCGATGCCTTCCCGGACGAGGGTTAGCATCCTGAACATGCAGCCCAAGCCCACCAGCGCACCGACCACGGCCAGCGCGAACGTCGCAACGCCGCCCCTTAGGTCCCTGATCGAGTCGAGCGCCGCCACGAAGTTCCAACCGACGAGCCGCGCGGACAGGACGAGCAGGCCGATCGCCGCCGCCGCAATGAGCCAGAGCTCGATGACCCAGCCCCGAGCGCGCTTCGCGAGATTCCTGGCCTTTAGGCTCTTCGAGCCCGCGTAGCTCACACCCAGCAGGAACAGGCAAAGCATCACGCTGAAGGCCGTAAGCTCGCCCACGGGCGCCGGGTCGGCCATCTCACCGCCACTCCTCCTGGGGTACCCGGCCCCACCGTACGAGCGCGGAGCCGAGCACCTCCAGCACGAGCTCACCGTAGGACACTCCGATGTACTCGGCCTCTGCCGGGAGGTCGCTCGTCTCGGTCATGCCGGGGCACCCGTTGACGTCCAGGATGCGCGGCTCGCCCTCGGCGTCGATACGAACGTCGACCCGGCAGAGCTGCTCGCACGAGAGGGCGGTGGCGGCCAGCCGCGAGACCTCCAGGCACCGCGCGTATGTCGGCTCATCGAGGCGGGCCGGGAGGATGAACTCGGTCAGGCCCTTAGTGTACTTGGCCGCATAGTCGTAGAATTCGCGCTTCGGGACAAGCTCGAGAACGGGCAGCGCGTGCCCCTGGACGACGCCGATGGTGACTTCGGGCTGGGGCACCAGCTCGGACGCCAGCCCTCCGCCCCAGCGGGCCTGAACGCTCTCGATCGCGGTGCCTAGCTGTGCCTCGTTGTGGCAGAAGTGGACCCCGAGCGATGAGCCCTCGCTTCGCGGCTTGACCACGACGGGTAGCCCGAGCTCGTCGACGATGTCCGGAGCCAGTTCGCGACCCGGCAGGTCAGCGTCGAAGGGCACGGACCCGGGAACCGGGAGTCGCGCCTCGATCAGCAGCCTGCTGGCGACGAGCTTGTCCATAGTGATCGCGCAGCCAAGGACGCCCGGACCGGTGTACGGCAGGCCGATGCACTCGAGGAACCCCTGAATCGTGCCGTCCTCGCCGCGGCCCCCGTGGAGCGCATTGTACGCGAGGTCGAAGTCGGCCCGCAGGTCCATCTCCGGCAGTCGCTCGTAGCGAACATCGACGGCCGTGACGATCGCGTCCGTCTCGGCCTGTAGCGCGGCCGCGACGCCGGCGCCCGATCGCAGGGAGACCTCGCGCTCGCCTGAATCGCCGCCCATCAGAACGGCGATCCGCGCGCCCCTGACGGCTTGGCGGAGTCGCTCTCTGCGCACGACAGCGCGCTCCCGGTCGCAGAAGACCTGCGGCCGGTCGGTGATCGTGACCACTAGCCTCGTCCTCTCGCGAAAACGGGATTATAGCACTTCGCGCAGACACCTCTGCCCCCGGAGCGGCCGCGTACAGGGTCATCTCATCGTGGCGAAGTGGCCCTGCGACGACCTCATCCCCGGCCCCGTGAAGGCGCGGTCCATCGCGCCCCTCACTGAGAGACAGGGCGGCAAGGTCGGGTCGGCATCCGCCGGCGCCCGAATAGTGTCATGACCCTGAACGGCGACAAGTCCAGCTTCACAGCGTACGGGTCACGGGGGTAGAATACGCTCGACGGCCGGGATGCACGGGCGACTTGCCATCCGTTGATCTTGCGTGTCAGGGGGCTGTTGTTTCATGGCCAAGGGCAAAGTCCTGGTCGTCGATGACGCGAAGCCGATCGTGATGGTGATCGAGACCAACCTTAAGATCGCGGGCTACGACGTCATCACGGCGTTCAACGGCCGGGAAGCCCTTGAGAAGCTGCGCGAGCATAGGCCCGACTGCGTCATCCTCGATGTCATGATGCCCGAGTTGAACGGCTGGGAGGCGCTCGAGGCCATCCGCGGCGACGACTCCATCGCCGACACCCAGGTCATCATGCTGACCGCCCTCGGCGACGACGCCGACATCTCCCGCGGGTACAACCTGGGCGTCGACATGTACCTCACGAAGCCGTTCGAGCCCGACGAGCTACTGGAGTTCGTTGCGCGTGTTATGGAGATGGCTCGAGACCGGGACCTGGTCGGCGACGAGGATGAGGACCTGTAGCCCGCTCCTGTGAGGCACGACACCGGATGAACCTCGCCCCCTCCCCAGACGCCGTGCTCGGCATCGATGCCGGCGGAACCTACACGGACGCCGCGCTGATGACCGCCACTGACTCCGCCGTGGTCGCTCGCGGAAAGGCCCCGACGACCTGGGCCGACCTTTCGCTCGGGATCGGCGGCGCCGCGAGGGCGCTGGGCACCGACCTCGGGCGGGTGAGCCGCGTGTCCCTGTCCACCACCCTCGCGACCAACACCCTCGTCGAGGGGCTCGGCGCAGGCGTCGGGTTGCTGCTTCTCGGACACACTCAGAGCGCGATGGAGCGGCACGGGCTCCACGCGCGCCTGCCCGACGGGCCGCGCGCTATCGTGCCGGGCGCGATGACCGTGTACGGCGAGCCGGCTGAGGATCTCGACGAAGAGGCCGTACGCCGTGCGGTCGCGCGCTGGAGCGGCACAGTCGGCGCCGTGGCCGTCTGCGGGATGTTCGCGATCCGGAACCCGGCGCATGAGCTGCGCGCCGGCGAGATCGTCGCCGAGGAGGCGGGCTGCCCGGTGGTGTGCAGCCACGTCCTCTCCGGCGAGCTCAACATGATCACCCGCGCCACGACGTGCGTGCTCAACGCGCGCCTCCTGCCGGTCGTGAAGACACTGCTGGACGCTGTCAGACCCGCGCTCGAGGGAGAGGGCGCGCCGCGAGGCGTGCCGCTCTTCCTGGTGCGTGGCGACGGCACCTTGATGACCGAGGCGCTGGCTCGCTCTCGCCCGCTGGAGGTGTTCTTCTCAGGCCCGGCGTCCTCGGCGATCGGAGCGGCCTTCCTGGCCGGCGAGGATCGCGCGGTGGTTGTGGACGTCGGCGGCACAACCTCAGATGTCACGCTCGTCGAAGACGGAGTCGTCCTGCTTTCGCCTGCGGGGGCGGTCGTCGGTGGGCTCTTGACACACGTCCCGGGTGTCCACGGGAACACGCTCGGGCTGGGCGGCGACAGTCACCTCCGTCTGCAACCGGGCGGGGGTTTCACGCTCGGCCCGCAGCGCGTGGCGCCGGTGAGCCTCGCGGTGCGCGAGCACGGCCTCGATCCGGCCGAGGCGCGCGGTCGGCTGCTCTGGGGCCATCATGGGCTGCCCGACTACCTCGTCCGAGGCGGCCCGGTGCTCCGCGCGCCATCGCCGCGCGAAGAAGCGCTGCTGGCGATCCTCGACTCACGCGCGCTTTCGGTCGAGTCGATAGCCGCCACGCTTGGGCTGCCGTCCCCCACCCTCCTGCCCATGCGCCGCCTCCTCGCCGATCGCACGCTGCTTCCCATAGGGCCGACCCCGACCGACGTGTTCGCCGCCCTCGGCAGCATCGAGCACGTCGACGACGCCACCGCCGGTCATGTCGCACGTTCGGTGGCCCGCGACCTCGGCTGCACGGTGTCCGAGCTGGCGCCCCGCGTGCGCGAGCGAATGGCGGATATGCTCGCCGACGCCGTCGCGAGGACCTGCATTGCGCGGTGGAACCCGAGACACGCGTGGAACCGCGGGCTCGACCTTACGCTCGACCAGCCCTCACAGGCCGGGTCGTTCCTTCGGGCCAGGGCTATCCTCACAGTGCCTCTGCTCGGAGTCGGAGCGCCGGCGGCGGCGGTGGTCCCGCTGGCCGCGGAGCGGCTGGACGCGAGGAGCGTCGTTCCCGCCTGGTCCGAGGTGGGTGGCGCCGTCGGAGCGGCGGTGGCCCGCGTACGCCGTGTCGCGACCGTCAAAGTCCGGCCTCTCTACGAGGCGGGCGGCATTGTTCGGTTCGCGCTCTACTCGCGCAGGGCGCGCGAGGTCTTCATCGAGCTCGACGCCGCGCTGGCGCGCGCCGAAGAGCTTGCGCGCGAGCTCGCCTTCGAGGATGTACGGGATGCCGGCCGAAGGAGCGAGGAGACGATCGAGGTGTCGGTGGAGCGGAGCGAGTCCGGCGCCACCGATGGGTGGGGCGGCAGTGTGTGGCTCGAGACTGAAGTGCGCGCGGTCGCTCGGATGGTCGCACGCTCGCGGGAGGGTGCGGTGGCATGAACCGCCTGCTCGGCTCGGCGCGCATCGCCGCGCTAGTCTGCGCGCTGCTTGTCTGCGCGTTCGCCGGGGCCGCATGCAACGGCCAGCCCGCTCAGGGCACTCAGCCGTCGGATGACAACGGAACGCCGGGTGCGGGCGACGGTCCGACCTCTGAGAGCAGCCCCGGCTTCTCCGGTGACCGGGCCTACCAGCTGCTCGAGAAGCAAGTGGAGTTCGGGCCGCGCGTGCCCGGTTCCGAAGCACACCGCAAATGCGGCGACTGGCTTCTGGAGGAGCTCGGCCGCTGGTGCCGGCGCGCCGAGGCGCAGCCGTTCACCCACACCAGCGGCACCTCATTCCCGGGCCACGCGTTCGAGATGCGCAACATCATCGGAGTAGCGGAGCCTGAAGGCGGCATAACGGCCGACACCCGTCAGGTCCTGCTGCTCGCCCACTGGGACAGCCGTCCATGGGCGGATCAGGACCCCGACCCGACGAAGCGCAACGACCCGGTTCCGGGTGCCAATGACGGCGCATCGGGCGTGGCGGTCGCGCTGGAGATCGCGCGGTGTCTGTCGATCCGGCGGGCGCCGACGGCGGTCATCGTCCTTCTCACCGACGGCGAGGACTTCGGACGCTCGTGGGACCCCGGGCTGCCCGAGTACTTCCTGGGCGCGAAGTACTTCGCCGCACATTACCGCGAGTCGGATCTCGCCCCAAGGCGCGGCATTCTGCTCGACATGGTCGGCGACAAGACGGTCGAGATCTGCCGCGAGGCGAACGGCATGAGAGCCGACCCGGCGCTTATCGAGCACATCTGGCAGACGGCCGCGGGGCTCGGCGAGGATGACGTGTTTGTCGGCACGGCGGACATGGTCAGCGACGATCACCTGCCGCTCATCGCCGCCGGCATCCCGACCGTGGACTTGATCGACTGGCGCCGGGAGGTTACCGACGTGTACTGGCACACCCACGCCGACACGCCGGACAAGTGTTCGGCGGGGGCGCTGGAGTCGGTGGGCAAGGTCGTGCTCGAGGTACTGCGCGAGGGGATCTGAGGCCCCAAGGCAGAGCTAACACGATGGACACGATGAACGAACAAGGCGACGGCGCTGTGGGGCGGCCTGGGGCGCCGGGCGTGCCGCCGGCATACCGTTCCGTCACTTCATCCTGACCATCCTGTCCATCCTGTTGGTCTTTGCCTCTGGCGGCCGCCACGAGCCGGCCCGCTTCACCTTCCCCCAAGCCCCGAGAGCTGGATGCCCTCGGTGAAGAAGCGCTGGTTGAAGACGAAAACGATCAGTACCGGCAGCAGCACGATGATCGAGGCCGCCATGAGCAGGGTCCACTCCGTCGTGTAGAGCCCCTGGAAGCTGGCGAGACCGATCGGGAGCGTCTTGCGCTCCGGCGAGTTGATGAAGATCAGGGGCCCCATGAAGTCGTTCCACGACCCGATGAAGGTGAAGGTGGCCAGGGTCGCCAGCGCGGGCTTCGACAGGGGCAGGATGACGTGCCGCAGAACCCCCAGCTTCCCGCACCCGTCGATGTAAGCCGCGTCCTCGAGCTCTTTCGGGATGCCCATGAAGAACTGCCTCAGCAGGAACGTGCCGTAGGCCGAGAACAGGCCGGGTAGGATGAGCGCCCAGTAGGTGTCGACCAGGTGCAGTTCACGCATCAGGATGAACACCGGGATCAGCGTGACCACACCGGGCACCATCATCGTCGCGAGGTATCCGATGAAGAGCTGCTCGCGACCGGGGAACTCGAGCCTCGCGAATGCGTATGCCGCGAGCGAGCAGGTGATGAGTTGTCCGAGCGTGACGGTGACGGCGACGAGGATGCTGTTGAGGTAGAACATCACAAACGCATTCTCGATCTTGCCGAGCTTGAGAGCCTTGTTGCCCACCCAGACCTCGAGCAAGTGGAAGTTCTGTAGCTTGATCGCGCTCCAGGCCTCGCCGTAGTTACTCCAGACTAGGTTCACGGTCTTCAGTGGCCTAAGATCCGCGCGGGGCATCACGACCTCGCCGGCCGGGTCGTTCGCAGGTACCACGAGGGTGTTCGCCTCGTCGTACTCGCGGATGAGGCCGTACCGCCGCCCGTCGGAGCCGGTGTAGATGTCGCGCTCCTCGCCGCCGATCATCTCGCGTACCTGCTGCTTGGGAATGAACTCGGGCGGGATGGCAAACACGGCATCGGGGCGCTTGAGCGAGGTCGAGAGCATCCAGATGAGCGGGATGAGCATCGTCACCGCGCCAACGCTGAGGAGGGCGTACGTCAGCACCGCGGCGAGCGCGCCCCCGCGCCGCGCGGACTGCCCCGGTCCGCCTCTCCTCCGCGCATCAGCCATGCCGAGCGATCCTCGTCGGAGAGGTTCGCGGCCCGCGCCGGGAAGCCCTACCTCCTGACTGTCCGCGCGCCGAAGAGGCCGCCCGCCGTGCGCTGGGGGTGTGCCTGCAGGCGCACCGTCACCTTGTTGTGACCTGCGGTAAGGTCGGCCGGTAGCTCGTGCACGACGTCGAAGAAGCCCCCCGGCTTGTTGTTGTCCAGCACCTGAGTCGCGACCAGGACTCCGTCGACGAGGATGTCGAACTCTCGGCCCCCACTGTCGCTGCCCCAGTAGGTGAGCACGAGATCCACCGGCGTGTCAGGAAGCACGCCGATCTCGAACGAGAACCAGCCGCCATCCACCGCGTGGCGCCACTTGCGGCCGCCGAAGTCGCCCGCGCCCGTGTTCTCGCCCTGGAGGTTGTGGTCGCGCTCGGGCTGCGTCTCGCCGATGAGCATCACGTCGACCGTGCGGGCCCGCAGCTCAGCCAGCCTCTGCTGCTCGGCTCGGTACTCGGCCTCCCTGCGGGCCCACTCCCGCGGGGTGAGTAGGTCCCAGTAGACGGAGTAGCGGTGGTGGTGCATCCGGTAGAAGGGAATCAGCGTCACGTCCTCAGGCTTGCCGACTCCGTCCGTGCGGAAGGTCAGCGGCTTACCTGGGACGGGCACGACGCAGTCCTCGAGCGCCTTGCCGTCGGTCACGAACACTGGAGGCCTTGGCTCTGCCGAGTCGGCGTCGGGGGCGCCCAGGTCCTCCGGGCCGAGGTCGCCGGCCAGGACGATCGGGCCGTACAGGAGGGCAACGCGGTCGGGATTGTCCGGCATCGACTCGGTGCGCAGGTTCATCGGGATGCGCACATCCACGCGGTCGCCGTCGCGCCACTCGCGGCGAAGGGTAACGCAGGAGTCGGGAGCCGAGTTCACGTCCTGTGTCTTCCCGTTGATCGCCACCTTCATGGGCCCACTGACCCAGCCCGGGCAGCGGAGGCGGAGCGCGAACGCGACCGGCTTGTCGCACGACAGAGTGAGGCGCGCCGTATCCTTCTCAGGGAACCGCGTCTCCTGCGTGACGCGCAGGCCGCGCTCCGGCCAGCTAAGCCTGGAGGCGATGAACAGGTTGACGTAGAGCCCCTCGGCGTCCTGGAAGTAGATGCTCTCGCCGTAGCGGACGTGGTTCTCGATGCCGGTCCCCACGCAGCACCAGAACGAGTCGAAGGGATCGCTATACGTCTTCAATGCCCCCTCTTGAAGCGGCACGCAGTAGCACATCATGCCGCTATCGGGGTCCTGCGAGGCCAGGATGTGGTTGTACAGCGCGCGCTCGTAGAAGTCGGCGCGCTCGGGGCGCGGGTCCAGGCAGATGAGGTGCTTCGTGAGCTTGAGCATGTTGTAGGTGTTGCAGGTCTCTGCCGTGGTGGCGCCCAGTCTGTCGTTCAGCCTATCGGGCTGCCCGAAGTGCTCCCCGAAGCTGTTCCCGCCGGTCACGTACGAGTGGTGGTGGACCACCCGGTCCCAGAAGAACGACGCGATGGTCCAGTAGCCCCCCTCTCCGGTGAGCTCGTACTCGCGCGTGTCGCCGATGACCTTCGGGAACTGCGTGTTCGCGTGCAAGCCCGCGAGCCGGTCCTCGCGCAGCTCGAGCGGCCCGAGCACACGCTTCTGCTGAAACCTGCGAGCTAGGTCGAGGTACTTCCGCTGCCCGGTGATGGCGTACAGGTTCGCCATCGCCTCGTTCATGCCGCCGTGCTCGCACGCGAGCATCGTCTGCCACTCATCGTCCGTCAGGTCGGCCGTGACGCGAAGCGCCCAGTCGGCGAGCGTCTTCGCGACGCTCAGCGCGTCGCGGTTGTCGCAGTACAGGTACGAGTCGATGAGCCCGGCGAAGAGCTTGTGCAGCGTGTACCAGGGCACCCAGCCGCCGTTGAGGTCGAAGCCCTGGGAGCGGATGATCCCCTCCGACACCTCGCGGAAGATGCGGTCGGCGTCGGGGATCGCCCCGACATACCCGTCCGGGTGCTTGCTCTGGCACAGAGCGAGCTCCCCGACGACGTACTCGACGCGCTCCCGGAGCCGCCTGTCGCCGGTGGCCGCGTAGCCCATCGAGCAGGCCGAGAGATAGTGCCCGAGCGTGTGCCCCGACACGCCGCCCGTCTCCCAGCCGCCATAGATCGGGGCCCTGGGCTCAAGGCCCGCGTAGAGCCGGAAGCGGTGGAGCAGCCTGTCCGGCTCGAGCGACAGCAGGTAGCCGACGTCCCTCTCCATCGCAGGCATGAACGGCCCGTCCGTCAGCCGCACCTGGTGGAGGCTAAACGGCAGCAGGCGCATGTCGGCCCTCGGCATAACGCGAACCTTCGCGGGGTCATACTCCGGCGAGACCGAGCTCGCAAGGGCGTTCATGGCGCACACGCACCCGAAGGCGAGGAAGACGCAGGCTGTCAGCCTGCGAGATGCCGGGTTCACTGGTAGCCTCCCGTTCCGTGGCGCAGGCGTCTCCCCTGCCAGGGGCGCGTTCGTCGGCGGGCCCTTGTGCGCCTGCGGCTACGGCCGCTCGACAAGCACAATCAGTGCGTCGGACCGGGAGGGCTCGAACGGAGCGCCCGTCCAGTCACCTAGGAGCCGCGCCTCCGGTGCGCCGAGGTTGGCCAGCGCCTCCCGGTAATGCCCGCCATCGACTACGGTATGGTAAGTGGTCATGAAGTCGGTCCGGTAGTCCCCGGCTTCGCCGACGACCCGCATGATGATAAACCGCAGGCCGTCACCGGCCCTCTCGAAGAACCGCAGCAGGAACTTGCCCGTAGTGCCCCGTGCCGGCATGAAGCGCTCGCGGCCGAAGTCGGCGAGGATCGGCTCGTAGTTGAGCTGGTGCACCAGCAGCGCTCCGCCCGGGCTGACGGCGCCGTACAGCGCGGCCAGCGCCGCGCGGAATTCGTCTACCCCGTCGACGTGCGGGATCGTGTTGCCCAGGCACATCACTAGGTCGAAGCGCCCCAGCGGCCCGAGCCCGTCGAAGCCGACGGGCTCCAGCCCGGTCCCGGGTGGGAGCTCGCCCCGCACGGCATCCAGCGTTGCGAGGCTCGGGTCCGCGATGGTGACCTCGAGGCCCCACTCGTGGAGCATGCGGGCATGATGGCCCGTGCCGCCTCCGACGTCGAGGACGGTGCGCGCGCCGATCCTGTCTACGAGGGCCCTGATGAACGGTCCCTCTCTTGCGAGCCTAGACGGCCAGTCAATGATCAGGTCGTAGTCCGCCGCGAGCGAGTCGTAGGCCGAGTGGGATCGCATGTGCTATCACCCCTGCCGCCCGGTGGCTTCGGGCGTGTCCGTAGTATGCGGTCAGCCCGTTCACCGCGACAAGGCGGCCCCGCGGGCGGCGGCGAACCAGGCCGGCGGAGGCAGCCCATGACGATGCTCGGCACGGCGTGCATGCTGCTGGCCGCTCCGGCCGTCCCGGGCGTGCGGGTCGGCGTCTACTGGTGGGATGCCTGGTGGGAGGGGTCGCCGTACATCAGAGAGCCACTCATCACGGACTACGCGGACCGGGAACCCGTCTACGGCTGGCGAAGCGACTCTCGCGAGGCGATGTCGCAGGCCGTTGACTGGCTTGCCTCCGCTCACATCGACTTCATCAGCTTCCTGTGGTACGAGCGCGGCGCCTGGAAGTTCGACGACACGCATCCGTCGGACCTCATGGACACCGGCCTGGACCTCTACCTCGCATCGGAGGACACCAAGGGCGTCGGCTTCAGCATCATGTGGACCCAGCCGGTGGCGACGGACCACCTGGACGCGGTCATCGACGAGTGGATGGGCTACTTCCGTGACCCGCGGTACGTGCGGATCGGCGGCAAGCCGGTGCTACACGTCTACGCGGACGTGCTCGACAAGACGCCCGGAGGCGATGAGGCACTGCGCGCAGAGATAGCCGGCATCAAGGCGGCCGCGGAAGCGGCCGGCCTGCCTGGCGTCTACCTGGTGTCCGCGCATTGGGACCTCGGCGCCACCGATCGGTACCGCGCTCTGGGGCTCGACGCGGTATCGAGCTACGTCAACTTCGGCGGCGAGCCCGGCGCGAACCCCTACTCGGTCCTGGTGAAGAGCGTCCAAGCGACCTGGGACGCATCTCCGACGGCCATGCCTTACGTTCCGAACGTGACATCGGGCTGGGACCCACGGCCTCGGATGGGGTACATGAACATATACGACCGCTGGTTCGAGGATCGCACGCCGGAGCTGCTCGAGGGCTATGTCGCATCCGCTCTCGACTGGATCGGCGCCCACCCGGACCGTGTGCCCACTGAGCCCTTGCTCACGATCTATGCGTGGAACGAGGTCGACGAGGGCGGCTGGCTTGTCCCGACCACAGGCGAGCGCACGACGATGCTCGACGCGGTGGGGAAGGCAATCGAGGGTGCTAGCCGGAGTCGCTGACCCCGCTGCCGGCGGCGCGCTATTCCACCCACTGACACACCGGCGGGCTCACGTAGTCGCGATAGGCTTCCGCGACACGGCCCTTGCGAACGTCCCCTTCGTGGATGTACAGGCGGTAGCGGAACGTCACCTCGCTGTTCGCGCCGAGCACCCAGTCGCCACGCTTCCCGGACCCCGGCTCGAAGTAGGACACACCGAACGGGTTAGCCGTCATGAGCCCGTAGTTGCGGACATGCCAGTAGACGGGGTGACCGTAGTTAGCGGGGTGGTCCAAGATCGCGATGCCAGCCGGCACACCATCGATCGTGCCCGAGTAGTCGCACCAGTGGGCGCGCTTGCCCCACGTCTCGTCTTCGCTGACGCCGCCGAAGCTGTTCTCGATGGTTCCCGCCGGCGCCTCGATCTGCGGGTTGACCCGCACGGATAGCATCCCCCCCTCCTTCGTGTCGCCGAAGAGAACGGCGTCGTGGCCGGTCGACAGCTTGCACGTGAAGTCGACGCACCGGGCGCCCTCCGGCAGAGCGTAGAAGCGGATGATCCTCCGGTCGCCCATGATGCGCGCGCCGGAGGCCGTCACCCAGTCGCAGTACTCGACGATCGTGCCCATGACCGGGCCGCTCTCGACGGAGGCGAACTCGCGGTGCGCCGTTCGGCCGTGTCCGGGGTCCTCGGACCAGTTGTCAGTGCCATTGATGAGGCCGTGTGAGATCCAGACGGAGCGGTGGTGAGGGTGGTCGTACCCGGGCGCTCCGCTCTTCTCGATCGTGCGCGTGAGCGAGACGCCGCCCGGCCCGAGGACCGGGTAGAGGTACGGCCTGGCGACCTCCGCCGAGTAGTGGTAGCTCGTGAATGGATCGTCGTCGATGGAAACGTCGATGCGACCGTGAGTGTCCCTGAGGGCCACTAGCGGCCGGGCGCTGTCGTCCGGCTCCACGGTGAGGGTCTTCTGTCGGCCAGCGGGCAGCCGGTCCAGCACGAAGCCCAGGTACGACCCGTCGGGCGTTATCACGATCTGGCCCTCGTGGCACACCTTCGCTGAGACGAGGCGGACGTCGCGGGGGAGCTCCACTCGCTCGGGGAGCTTGGCCCAGCAGACCGAGAAGTGCCGAGAATGGTACCCTGCTTGGACTTGCAGGCTAGGCAACTTGGTCATGTACGCATCCTCCTCCGATGTGCCCCATCGCGTGCGCCACGTGCAGTGCCGCGAAAACTCGAGCGTCCACGAGCTCCCCGGCTGCGGCGCGCTCGAGAAGGAAGCTCGTCATCTCCCCCAGCGGCACGAGCTCACAGTGGAGCGGGAACTTCTCATCACCCGACGGCTGCGGAACCTGCCTGAGACCGGTCAGCCAGTAGAACTCGAGCATCAGCCCCGCCGATGCCTGGGCCGCGGGCGTGGTTAGCAGGTGCTCGACGCTCTCGGCCGTGTATCCGCATTCCTCTTCGAGCTCGCGCACAGCCGTGGCTTCGAGGGTCTCGTCTCGGTCGACGAGCCCGGCCGGCAGCTCCCAGACCTCGCGGCCTACGGGCGGCCTGAACTGCCGGACAAGAGGAACGCGGCCGTCGTCCGTCAGCGCGAGGATGACCACCGCGCTGTCCACGCCCCGGCGGACCACGTACTCCCAGTGCCCGCCGGGTACGCTACGCTTGATCAGCCGGAGGAACTCCCCCTCCGCCATCACCTCCGGCTCGCCGATCTGGTCGGTCATCGTCGCCTCCCTTAGGGGACCTTGTTCCCGTCCCGGGCGTCTGAACCTGCGGGAGCAGGCATCGGCGTGGGCTCAGCGGAAACTCACTTGCCAGGAGTGAGGCTTCATGACGAAAAGGGAACGCGTGATGGCCGCGGTCGCCGGCTCTGAGGTAGACCGTGTGCCGTTCAGCTTCTGGTACCACTTCCCCGGCGGGGATCGGGCGGACGAGGCGTTCGTCAGGAATGAAGTGGAGTTCGCCAAGCGGTTCGACGTCGATATGCTCAAGGTGATGCACGACCCGCCGTTCGATCTACCCGGCGGGGCACTCGAGGTGGACAGCGCGGAGGCGTTCGCTGAGTTGCCGCTGGTCGACCCCACAGCCGGTCACTTCGGCAAGCAGCTAGAGGCGCTCAAGGCGATCAAGGGACGCCTCGGTGGCGATCGCCCGATGGTCGACACCGTGTTCGACTCATTCGCGTACGCACAGAAGATCACCGGACGTAAGCTTATCGAGTACCTCGAGCAAGAGCGCGAGGCCGCCCGGGCCGGCCTGGCGTCGGTCACGGAGTCACTCGTCCGGTGGTCCGACTGCTGCCTCGACGTTGTGGACGGGATCTTCCTGGCATGCGGCGCCGCGAGCGCCTCAGTGCTGTCGGCCGAGGTGTACGAGCGCGAGATCCTGCCACTCAACATCAAGGTGATGGAGGCGGCGGTCTCGAAGGCGCCGCTCAACGTGCTGCACGTCCACGGGGCAGGGGAGATCCACTTCGGCCCGCTGACGGCGTGCCCGGCGCAGATAGTGAACTGGAGCGACAGGACGACCAACGTCAGCATCGCCTCCGGGCGAAGGCTTCGTCCGGACGCCTGCCTGGCCGCAGGGATCGACGAGATCACCGCGGGCTCAGTGAGCCCGGCGGACATCGAGGGTCAGGTCGAGGACGCCATCGAGCAGCTCGGCGGGCGCCGTATGATCGTCGCTTGCGGGTGCGCGGTTCCCACCGACGCGCCAGTCGCGAACTTGGACGCCGTCCGCGCGGCCGTGATGCGCGCGGCCGGCCGGTAGAGAAGGGACTCCTGCGGGATGAACAGACGGGAAGCGCTGACCGCCTTCGGTGTCACTGCGGCGGTGCTGGTAGTAGTCGTCGCGGTAGGTTGCGGCGGCACAGGCGGCAACTTCAGCATCGACACCGTTATCGGGCAGCCGAATGGCGGAATCCTCGGTAGCACGAGGGACATCATCCTGTTCGTGTCGGTGCGCACAGGCAATGCCGAGATCTGGGGGGTCAACGCGGCAGGCGGCGATCCGATCCGGCTCACGGCCTCCGGCATCCAAGACCAGAGCCCGGCCTGGTCGCCCGACGGGGACAACATCGTGTTCTCCTCGAGCTGGGTCACGACCGCCGACCTATTGCGAGCCTCCGTACACAACAATACGCTCATCAACCAGGACGGCGACGTCGCCTACTTCTACCAGATGACGAGCAGGCAGGGCTCGAACTTCGGCCCGGCGTGGTCTGTGAACGATCGAATCGCCTTCGCGTCAGACAGGGATGACCCCAACTTCGAGATCTACACAATGGACATCAACGGCCAGGACGTGCAGCGTCTGACCGAGAACACCGCGTCCGACAACTCGCCCAAGTGGTCGCCTAACGGGTCCGAGATCGTGTTCAGCTCGAACCGTACCAGCAGTACGCCGGACGTCTTCATCATGAATGCCGACGGATCGAACGTGCGGCAGATCACGTTCTCCACGCAGGGCTGGGCCTCGCTCGCGCCCGAGTTCAGCCCCGACGGACAGCGGATCGCTTATGTCCTCCAGCAGCCCAACGGCGACCGGGACATCTACACAATGGACGTGAACGGCGGCGACCAGCTTCGGCTCACGGACGACGGCTGGGGGCAGCACCATCCGTCCTGGTCGCCCGACGGCACGAAGATCGCCTACGAGCGCTTCGGCCACGCGCAAGTGCAGGACATCTGGGTCATGAACGCTGACGGTTCCGGGAAGCTGCAGCTCACAGCGGACATCGATATGGACGCGCAGCCGGCCTGGTCCCCGGCAACGTGAGGGCGCGGCGAGCCGCGCCCAATGGCCGGGCGAAAGGCATAGGCCGGTGAACGCCGAGACCTTCGATGACCGCAAGAAGCGCGCTCGCGGGATCGTGCGCCGGCTCGCGAAGGAGTACCCCCACGCGGCGACCGAGCTCGACTACGGCACGCCGTTCGAGCTGCTCATCGCCACGATCCTGTCCGCCCAGTGCACCGACGCGAAAGTGAACGAGGTAACGCGCACGCTGTTCCGCGACTATCCCGGGCCCGAGGCGTTCGCGGCGGAAGACCTGTCCGTGCTGGAGGAGAGGCTGTATCCCACCGGCTTCTTTCGGCAGAAGGCCAACGCGACCAGTGAGGCGAGCAGGGAGATCGTGGGACGTTTTGGCGGCGAGGTGCCCCGCACGATGGACGAGCTCCTGTCGCTGCCTCGCGTGGCGCGGAAGACGGCTAACGTGGTGCTGACGCAGGCGTTCGGGATAGCGTCGGGCATCGTGGTGGACACACACGTCGCGCGGCTCTCGCGGCGGATGGGCCTGTCAGAGGAGACACTGGGGGACAAGATAGAGGAGGACCTGACGGCCCTTCTTCCACGCAGCCGGTGGATCGCGGCCGGCGACACGCTTATCTTCCACGGTAGGCGCGTATGCCACGCCCGGAAGCCCCTCTGTGAAGTCTGCGCCGTTAGCGCTCTTTGCCCGAAGCTGCTCGACACTTGACCTGTCGCGGCCCACAGGGCAGCATTATGGGCCAATACGTATACCACAGCACTGTGGACAGGGGCTAGCATGAGCGTTGGAACACGATCGCGCACCGGCGAGCGCCGCAGGGAGAAGCGAGCTGAGGCCGAGGTTGGGCTGTCACTTTCGGCACCGGAGACCGGCGACCTGATAGCGGCAAGCACGCGGAACCTCAGCGGCTCGGGCGCCTACGTTGTGCTTGATGAGCCCCTGCCGCTGTTCAGCCGGTACAGGCTCCTGCTCCTGCTGCCCGTCAGCGGGCCCGATGCGACCGAACGGATCGAGGAGGTCGAGGTCGTCGCCGTGGTCGTGCGGCACGATCTGGTCGAGCAGGAAGCCGCCGCGCCCCGGCATTGCATGGCGCTCTACTTCGAGCGCATCAGCCCCAAGGACAAACAGACCGTCATCGAGTTCGTGGACGGGCTGTGCGAGTAGTCTACCTCCGCACAATAGCGTCGGCGAGCCGGGCCGTCTGCGCGATCTCAGCGACATCATGGACACGCACAACGTCCGCACCGCGCGCCACGGCGACCGCCACGGCCGCCGCGGTTCCGAAGATGCGCTGCTCGACCGGCAGGTCCAGGATGCGCCCGATGAACGACTTACGCGACGGACCCACCAGCACGGGCAGCTTGCAGCGTTCACGGATCACGTCCAGGCAGTTGAGCAGGTCGAGGTTGTGGTCGAGGGTCTTCCCGAAGCCGATGCCGGGGTCCACAAGCATCCGCTCCCGCGGAATGCCGGCGTCGGCGAGCGCCGCGGCGCGCTTCCGCAGGTAGTCTGAGACCTCGCGAGCGACGTCGGCGTACTCGGGGGCTTCCTGCATAGTCCGTGGCTCGCCGCGCATGTGCATCAGGCATACCGCGGCCCCGTGCTTTGAGGCGATAGCCACCATCTGCGGGGCATCCGACAGGGCCGTCACGTCGTTGATGAGGCTCCCGCCGGCGGAGAGGGCGGCATCGGCCACGGCGGCTCTACGCGTATCGATTGAGACGGGCACGCCCAGACGCGACACCGCGGCGACGACGGGGGCCGTCCGGCGCAGCTCCTCGTCCTCGGAGACCGGCTCCGCGCCGGGGCGGGTGGACTCGCCGCCGACGTCGAGGATGTCCGCCCCTTCGCGGATCATCCGCTTCGCTTGAGCCACCGCAGCCTCTACAGAGCCCGCCAGACCGTCGCCGGAGAATGAATCGGGCGTAGTGTTGATGATGCCCATGACGAAGGTCCGCGTGCCCCATTCGAACAGGCGGTCTCCGAGCTTCATGGGGGTTAGAGGCAGCGGGGGCGTCATCGCGTCGACCCCTCAGGCCAGTGCCGTACGGCCCGCGTCCACCAGCCGTGGCGTGGCGGCGCGCTTCGGCCGGGGCTTGCGGAACGTGAGGATATACTGGTGGTGGACGTTGCTCACGAACGCGTAGGGAATGCCGTAGGGGTAGAGGGTCTTGTTATCTTGCGCGAGCACCGTCAGCCCGCTCAGGACGCAGCCCCGGCGCTCCACCGCCTCGGTCAGATCGGAGTGGAAAAGGTGGAACCGCTCGCCGTGGCGGAAGTCGGAGACGATGACCGACATGTACCGGCCCTCCCGCAGCACCCGAAGGCACTCGGCCAGGACGTCGGCCAGCCGCTCGATGAACTCCCGGTAGTCCTCGACCTTGCCGAGATCCGCGGCCTCGTGTCCGTAATCGGTTGCCAGGCCGCGGGATATGCGCTCCGCTTGCGTCTTCATGCCGGCGGGCTTGCAGAGGATCGCCCAGTATGGCGGCGAGGTGACGACGTAGTCGACCGACTGGGCCGGGAGCCGTCCGATGACCGAGCCACTGTCGCCGACAACCACCTCCGGCCCACTCCCGGGCTCGGCGCCCAATCGCTCCGCCTCAATCCTGAGCCGCTCGCTAGCGATCTCCGCCCACTCGGGCGACAGCTCGATCCCGACCCCGCGCCGGTCGGTCCGCAGGGCTGCGACGAGGCTCGACCCCACGCCCGCGAACGGATCGAGCACTACTTCCCCCGACTTCGTGAAGAGAGTGATGAGTCTCTCGATATCCACCTCCGAGAAGGTGGCGGGGTGTCTGCTCTTGAGCAGGTCCCGCGGGGGTGCGATACTGTAGACGAAGCTCTCCGAGAGCTGGCCGAGAAGGCGCTCGGTCTCTTCGTCGCCGGCCTTCTCTCTCAGCCACGCGGTGAAGGCGGTGGCCAGGTCGGCAAGCGTGGCGACCTCGGGCGACCTCTGCGTGGACAGCCAGAAGCTCTTGGTCCGACGGAGCCACTCGCCGCTAGGCAGGTCATTGAGCCTGTTGCGTGGGTGCGCTTTCGCTGTCGATGTGCTGGCGGCGGACACTGGTTGCAGCCTCACTGCCGGAGTCTTGGACCGGGAGAAGAACATCCCTGATTGCGCGTGGGTTCGGCTCCGCGGCGCGCCTGATGGCTCGCGGGGCCGTGACGGCTTACTCTAGAGGCGCACCGTAGAGCGGATGCCGGGCAACACGAGAGACGACAACGCCGTGGCCATAATGGGACCGAGCCGGGCCTTCCCGCCGGCGGTGCTTCACGTAGACATGGGCGAGAGCGCGCGCACGCGGCGATTCCTCGCGCGCCTGATCCCCACGCTGGCGCGCGACCCATACTGCCACCCCAGCGCCATCGTCTGCCCGGCTCACCAGCTCATCGAGCGTCAGGCCGGTCGCGCGAGCGTGGCCGTCACGCGCCTCGTCGGGCCCGCGCGAGGCGTCGCGTCGTCCGTGCGGGCCGCGCTCCTCTGTCGGAACGCGGGGCGGGGCATCGGCACTCGCGTTGTTCACGCCCATGGACCCGGCTCTCTACGCACGGCGGCGACAGCGGCGCGCCTACTTCGTGCGGCTCTGATCGCGTCCGTCTACGAGGTACCGTCGTGCGCCCCTGTGAAGGCCTCCGGGGCCCGCCGTGCGGCGAGGGTGCTCGTACCGCTCGACTCGTTCCGTGGGTGCGTGGAGGCGTTCTTCGCGCGGCCCGTCGAGGTGCTGCCCTGGGGAGTGGACAAACGCGACCTGGACGGCTCCCCGGTGCCCGAGAGGGTCGCACGCGAGCTGGGGCTGGATCCGATGACACTGCACATAGGCATGACGGGCGACCTCTCAGGCCCATCATCGGGCGGCGAGACGTTCGTGCGTGCCGCCGTCGAGGCACTCAGTGTCATACCGTTCTGCGACTATGTCGTGATAGGTAGCGGCGACTACGTTGGGTACCTTGAGGGCCTCGCGCATCAGCTCGGTGTTCTCGGGAGGTTCCGCTTCGTCCCGGCGAGCCACGGCTTGGCGCGCGTCCTGACGACGCTCAGCGCCGTGGTCTTTCCCGGCCGGCCGAGGTCATTCCCATGGGAGCTCGTGGAGGCGGCCGCTTGCCGGACACCGATCGTCGCGTCGGACTGTCCCGAGCACCGCGAGGTACTCGACGGCGAGGTTCAGGTCACGTGGCTCGCGGAGGGCGACGTGGCCGGGCTGGCCGAGCGCTTCCTGAAGGTGCTCAGCAGGCCCGGAGAGGCGGCGCCCTCGACTCGTAGGTTCCTGGCGAGGCGACAACGCGACAGCAACGAGCTCCCCCTATGGGCCCGCCCCTCGCCGACCGGGTACGACATCTCCGACGGCGACCTCGATGAGTACGACATCATCGCGGACGACTTCAGCCGCAGGAGGGCCAACGTGCTGCGGCGCTTCTCGTTCGAGGCGACTGTTGCGCGCCTGTCAGAGCTGTACGCCGAGCTGGCGGGGGACAGGCGATGACCGCGCTCTGGCTGTGCACACTGACCCTCTGCGCCGCCGACCGCGGGCCGGCGCTGCTCGTCGTCGCCGACGAGGTCTCCCTCGGCAGCATAGCCGCGGGTGCCCACCCGGAGCTGGCCCGGCTGCTCGACCTGTCGGCCTGCGCGGTCGTGAATTGCCGGACGAGGAACGACGACTACAGCGGCAGGCGGACCGACCACATCGACCGCCGCGCCTATCTGATCGCCGCGGCCGCTGGCAGGCGGGTCCTGCCCGGCACCTCATGGCGGGAGCCCGTTGGGTATGACGCCCTGAGCGGCCGACAGCTCTACCACTACACCGGGCTGGTCCCCACTGAGCCCTACGGGCGCCTCGCGGACGGGCTTGCGAGCGCCGGCTGGGATGTCGCGGCGTGCAGTTTGGCAGGCGAGGAGCCCGGGCTCAACGGGCTCGATCCCGGGCTCCTCGGTCTCACGGGGAGCCGCACCGCGGGCTTCATCCCGCCCGAGCGCCTGGAGGACGAACTCGACGCTGCTGCGAGCCGCGCAGGGCCTTCGGTCCACAAGGCCTTCCGGGTTGTGGGGGTGCCGCCGTCCAAGCTGGATCAGCTTCTGTGGCGCGCTCGCGCCGCAGTAGACGCGTCAGGTGGCGCGCTGTTCGTGCTCACTATGCCTCCGCGCGGGAGCGTCTGGGCGACGGAGCGGCTGGCGTTGTTCTTGCGCTACGACGGCAGGCCCGGTCTGCTGGAGTCGCCGACGACGCGCAGGCCCGGTGTCATCCGCGTCACTGATGTGTGCCCGGCGGTCCTGGCCGCGCTGGGCGCCGAGCCCTCGACGGACATGGAGGGCAGAGCGCCACTCCTCAGGGAGCCCAGGCGAGAGGGCGACCTGGTCTACATGAGGGCCCTTCAGGCGCGGGTCCTCTACTCCGGACTGGGCCGGACGGCGGTCTTTGGCTTGCTCGTGGGCGCCTCGCTCGTGGTCGCGCTTGTTGCGGTGGTGCTCTGGTGGTGCGGCTCCGGCACGTGGTGCAGGAAGCTGGTCAAGGCGCTTGCCTTGGCGCTGGCGCTCGCCCCGGCGCCCATCCTGGCCCTGTCGTCGGCATTGCCCGGCGTCGATCCCTCGCATGTCGTGCGCTGGTCGCTGGCAACCGCCCTTGTAATCACATCCGCGCTTGTGCTGTTCGCACCCGACGCTCTGTCCCTCGCGGTGGCCTTCGCCGTAGTGCCACTGATGGTCATCATCGACCAGCTACTCGGAGGGGACCTGGCGACATTCAGCTTCCTCGGCTATTGCCTGTCCCAAGACAGCAGGCTCTACGGCGTGGGCAACACCCTGTCCGTCCTGGCCATCGTCTCGACGCTGCTGCTGGCGGGGACGCTCTCTCGCGGCCGCGCGCGCCGGTGGGCGTGGGCGCTCACGCTCCTTCCCGCGGTGGCTGTCGGGGCGCCGATGCTCGGCGCCAACACGGGGGGCCTTCTGACGGCCGGGTTCGCTACGACGCTCGCCATCGGGCTGGCCTTTCGGAACAGGCGCCTGCTGCCGCTCTTCCTGCTCGCGG
>Ga0315279_10001573_pt1 | contig 37479 bp, 40 predicted proteins | sample YL17G06_20_MG_FD_203694 | JGI IMG/M metagenome (GOLD analysis project Ga0315279, IMG submission 203694) | Sediment microbial communities from Yellowstone Lake, YNP, Wyoming, USA - YL17G06_20 | ecosystem: Environmental > Aquatic > Freshwater > Lake > Sediment | place: USA: Wyoming | collected...
GGGCAGACGCCGCAGATGCGGGGCGTGATGCGGGGCATCTCCTCGACCGGGCGCCCCACGGCGAACTGTTCGAAGCCGCGCAGCTCGGGCACCTGGAGAATGGCCCGCTCGACGTCGCCCCGGTCGTCCAGGAAGATCTCGATCTTTCCGTGTCCTTCCAGCCGGGTGATGGGATCGATGGTGATGTGCTGGGTCATGGCCGGGCCTCCTTGCGCTTCCGTCCGAGCAGGGACGAAGGCAGGCTGAATCGATAGAACGTCCCGGCCGGGTCGACGATCGAGCCGACGAGGCGCTCGATCTCCTTCTCATCGTTGGAGTCGAGGATCGAGGCGAAGGCCGAGAGGAACTTCGCGCCCTGGTCGAAGACCTGGTCGGTCGGGCCCATGCAGCCGCGGCAGGGCATGTTGCCCTCGATACACCGCTCCCCGCAGCCCCCCCGCGTGGCCGGGCCCATGCAGATCAGGCCCTGGGCCAGGAAGCAGGTCTGGGGATCGATGATCACTTCCCAGGGCCGCTTGATCTCTTTGATGCTCATTTTTTCGGGTTTGGTCTCGTTGCGCGAGCATTCATCGCAGCAGGACGTGTTGGGGGCCAGGACCGAGCCCTTGGGCGGCAGTTTGCCCTCCAGGATGGCGGTCACGGCCTTGATGATAAGGTCGCGGTGCGGAGCGCAGCCGGGCAGGTAATAATCGACGTCAATGATGGCGTCCAGGGGACGGACGGTGTCCCAGAATTCGGGCAGGGTCAGGGTTTTGCCGTCGACGATCGATTCCGTTTGCGGTTCGGTGCCGGCGGGATTATCCGTCGACACGGTGTCGTGATAGACCGTCCGGAAGATGGCGGACTTGTCCCAGAAGTTAGCCAGGCCGGGGATGCCGCCGAGATGGGCGCAGGCGCCGTGGGCCACGACGAGGCCGGCTTTCCGGCGCAGGAGATGAGCCATCTCCTCCTGTTCCGACATGCGGATCGCCCCGTTGATGAAGGCCACGGCGATCGACTTGTCCGGGAGGGCTTCGAGGTCCTTCTTCTTGAAATCGAGGGCGACCGGCCAAAAGACGATATCCACGGCCGCCGTCACCGCGAGGATATCCTCGGCCAGGTCGACCACGGATTCCTCGCACCCGCCGCAGGACGAGCACCAATAGAAGGCGACTTTCGGCTTGCCCTCAGGCATGGCGGCCTCCTCCGTTTCCGTCCAGGTTCAAGGGGCCCAGCTTACGGACCTGGGCGGTGAAATCATTGCAGACCTGCTGGAATTTCGGGCCTTCCGAGGCGGACACCCACTCCAGGCGGAAGCGCTCCTTCTCGATGCCGAACTGCTCGAGAACGCGGAGGAGGAGCCGGTGCCGCCGGAGGGCCTTGTAGTTGCCCTCTTGGTAGTGGCAGTCCCCGGGATGGCAGCCGGAGATGAGGACGCCGTCCGCGCCTTCCTTGAAGGCCTTCAGCACGAACTGCGGATCGACCCGTCCGCTGCACATGACCCGGATGATCCGGACGTTCGGGGCGTAGGCCAGGCGGGCGGTCCCGGCCAGGTCCGCCCCGGTATAGGAGCACCAGTTGCAGAGGAACCCGACCAGGCGGGGCTCGAACGGCTCAGGATTCATGGCTGATTCTCCTTCAGGTTTCCGGCTGCAGGAGCCCTTCGATCTCGGCGAAGATCTGCTCGTCGCGGAAATGCTTCTGGTACGAGGCGCCGCTCGGGCAGGCGGCCACACAGGTGCCGCAGCCCTTGCACAGGGCGTCGTTGACCACGGAAATCCCCTTCTCCTTGTCCAGGGCGATGGCCGTGAAGGGGCAGAGGCCGATGCAGATGCGGCAGCCGGAGCACAGGGTGTCGTCGATGACGGCGGTGATCGGTTCGAGCTCCACATGGCCCAGATCGGCCAGGGCCAGGGCTTCCGCCGCCGCGGCCCCGGCCTGGGCCACGGTGTCGGGGATGTCTTTCGGGCCCTGGCACGTTCCGGCCAGGAAGATTCCGTCCGAGAACGTGGCGACCGGGGCCAGCTTGGGGTGCCGTTCGAGGAAGAAGGTGTCCTGGCTGCAGGAGATGTTGAAGGTCTTCGCCAGCCGGTTATGGTCCAGTCCGGGCTCCAGGCCGACGGCCAGGATGGCCATGTCGACGGGGATCCGCCGGACGGCGCCGAGGAGGGTGTCCTCGACCCGGATGATGAGTTTCCCTTCCTCTTTTTCGGTCAGGGCCAGGGGCGTGATTTCCGAGACGCGACCCCGGATGAAGTGCGTCCCCTCCTTGAGCAGGCGGTGGTAGAACTCCTCGTAGCCTTTCCCGAAGCATCGCATGTCGATGTAGAAGTCGTAGATGGCCGCCTTGGTCTTCTCCTTCAGGAGGTGGGCGAACTTGAGCGAGTACATGCAGCAGACGCGCGAACAGTACTCATGGTAATTCTCGTCGCGCGACCCGACGCAGTGGATGATCCCCACCGCCCGTGGTTCCCCGCCGTCGGCCAGGAGGACTTTCCCCCCGGTCGGGCCGGAAGCGTTGACCAGGCGTTCGAATTCCATCGCCGTGAGGATGTTTGGGTACCGGCCGTAGCCGTAGGCCGGGATGCGGCGGGGGTCGAAGGTCTCGAACCCGGAGGCCAGGATGATCGAGCCGACCTCGACCTCGCGGACCTTGTCCTCCTGGGCGTAGTCGACGGCCCCCCGGTCGCAGACCTTGGCACAGACTTGGCAGGCTCCGGTCTTGAAGTGGATGCAGGCCTCTTTGTCGATGAAGGGGACCATGGGCACGGCCTGGCGGCTGGGGACGCGGATGGCGGTGGCCGGGCCGAGGACCATCTCGTCGTGGATGACCGTGCGGCCATGGGCGTCCTCGACGGTGATCGCGCCGGTCGGGCAGAAGTAGGCGCAAGCGGTGCAGCCGATGCAGGCTTCGGATTCTTCGCCGAAGGGCGTTGAAACAACGCGTTCCGTGCCCCGGTCGAGGAAGCTGATGGCCGAGGCCCCGACGATCTGTTCGCAGGCCCGGACGCACATGCCGCAGAGGATGCACTTCTCCTCCGGGTCGCCGACCGGGAAGCGCGGGCGGTCGATGCCCAGTTCCGCGGCCAGGCGGCGGACCGGTTCGGCGGCCGGGGCCCGGGCCAGGAGCATCTCCACGTTCAGGCGGCGCGCTTGAAGGGCCCGTTCGGAGGACGTCGAGATCTCCATCCCGGACTGGGCGGCCGTGTTGCAGGCCGTAACCAATTCGTTCTTCCCTTTGAAGGAGGCCTCCACCATGCAGACGCGACAGGCGGCGTACGGCTCGAGCACCGGATGGTGGCAAAGGGTGGGGATCGTCAATCCCGCTTGGCGGGCCGCCTGGAGGATCGTCGCGCCGTCTTCGACTTCGACCGGTCGTCCGTCGATGATCAGCTTGGCCATGGCGCATCTCCTCAATGGACCCGCACGGCGTCGAAGCTGCAGACGTCGACGCAGACGCCGCATTTCGTGCACTTGGCCGGGTCGATGATATGGGACTCGTTCTTTTGGCCGACGATCGCCTCGGAAGCGCAGTTGCGGCGGCATTGGCCGCAGCCGTGGCCTTTTTCCAGGCAGGCGACCGGGTCGATGGTGTAGACGTTCAGCGGACGGCAGGCGTGGGCCGGGCATTTCTTGTCCCGGATGTGGGTTTCATACTCGGGACGGAAATAGCGGAGCGTGGTCAGGACCGGGTTGGGGGCCGTCTTGCCCAGCCCGCAGAGGGCCGTTTCTTTGATCGCGGAGGCCAGTTGTTCCAGCAGTTCGATGTCGCCGTCCGCACCCTTCCCCTCGGTGATCCGGGTCAGGATCTCGAGCATGGCCTTGGTGCCTTCCCGGCAGGGCGTGCATTTGCCGCAGGACTCGTCCCGGGTGAAAGACAGGAAGTAGCGGGCGACGTCGACCATGCAGGTGTCCTCGTCCATGATGACCATGCCGCCCGACCCCATCATCGAGCCGGCTGCGGTCAGGCTTTCGTAGTCGATGGGCAGGTCGATCTTCTCCCTGGGGATGCACCCGCCCGAAGGGCCTCCCGTCTGGACGGCCTTGAACGCTTTCCCCCCCGGGATCCCCCCGCCGATGTCCTCGATGATCTCCCGCAGGGTCATGCCCATGGGGACTTCGACCAAGCCGGTGTTGTTGATCTTCCCGACCAGAGAGAAGACCTTGGTCCCCTTGCTTGTCTCCGTCCCGATGGACGAGTACCAGGCCGCGCCCCGGTTGATGATGGCCGGGACGTTGGCCCAGGTTTCGACGTTATTGATGCACGTCGGCCGGCCCCACAGCCCGCTCTGGGCGGGATAGGGGGGCCGCGGGCGGGGCTCGCCGAGCCGTCCCTCGATCGAGGCCAGGAGGGCCGTCTCCTCGCCGCAGACGAAGGCGCCCGCCCCGCGCTGGATGCGGACGTCGAAGCTGAAGCCGGTCCCCAGAATGTCCTCGCCCAGCAGGCCGTAATCGCGGGCCTGGTCGAGGGCGATGCCCAGGCGGCGTACGGCCAGAGGATATTCGTTTCGGACGTAGACGAAGCCCTCGGAGGCGCCCATGGCCCTGGCCCCGATGATCATTCCCTCGATGACCGCGTGGGGATCGGCCTCCAGGATGCTGCGGTCCATGAACGCGCCGGGGTCGCCCTCGTCGCCGTTGCAGACGATGTACTTCGATCCGCCGTTGGCCCCGGGAGCGTTTCGGACGAAGCGCCATTTCAGGCCGGTCGGAAAACCGGCCCCGCCCCGGCCGCGAAGGCCGGAGGCGGTGATCTCGTCGATGATCTTTTCGGGCGTCATGGAGGTCAGGGCCTTGATCGCGGCCTTGTACCCGTCGCGGGCGATGGACTCGTCGATTCTCTCGGGGTTAATGAGGCCGCGGTTCCGCAGGGCGATAAGCATCTGCTTCTGGAAGAAGGGGATGTCCCGCATCATCGGGACGGGCGTCCGGGCGCCCGGCAGGGAGTACATGAGGCGCTCGACGGGGCGGCCCTTGACGAAGTGCTCCTCGACGAGCTGGGGGACGTCCTTGACCGTCAGATGCTGATAGAAGATATCGCCCGGCTGGACGACCAGGATCGGGCCGCGTTCGCAGAAACCGTTGCACCCGGTCGGGACGACGTCTACCTTCCCGGCCAAGCCGCGCTTGTCGATCTCTTTCTCGAGGGCGGTCCGGACCTCGAACGACTTGTTGGATACGCATCCCGTCCCCGTGCACAGCATAAGGTGCAGGCGGAACCCCTGGCCCGGAGCGGCGTCCCCGACCGGGACCGGCGCCCCTTCGCGGAGGGCCATGGCCGGCCGGCCGGCCCGCCGGATCGTCTCCATTGTGGCAATCGTCTGTTTGGGCATGGACGTCCTCTTCAGGATCTGTATTTTTTGATCAGGCCGGCGACCTTGGCCGACGTGGTCTTGCCGTGGACCTCGTCCCCGACGGTCACCACGGGAGCCAGGCCGCAGCATCCGACGCAGCGGACCGCCTCCAGGCTGAATTCGCGATCGGCCGTCGTCTCCCCGGACCGGATGCCGAGTTCGCGCTCGAATTTTTCCATCACCAGTTGGGCGCCCCGGACATGGCAGGCAGTCCCCAGGCAGATATGAACGGGATGCCGGCCCTTGGGCTTGAGGCTGAAAGCCCGATAGAAGGTGGCCAGACTCAGGATCCGGCTGAGGGGGACGTCCAGCTCCTTCGAGACCCGCCGCAGGGCCGGTTCGGGGAGATAGTGGAATTCCTCCTGGACGTCCTGGAGAACGGCGATCACCGCGCGGGGATCGGCCCGGTGTCGGGCCACGATTTCCGAAACCCGATCTTCGGTCATGATTTCCTCCTCGGGCGGGGCGCGGGCCGGGGCGGCCTCACGCCGGGCGCGCTTCCTTGGACATGCGTTTGATGACCATTTTGCCCTTGCGGATGACCCGCTCCGCCGGCGTGATCGTCGTCGGGCAGTTCTCCCAACAGGCCCCGCAGCCGTTGCATTTGTCGATGTCCACGTAGCGGGCCTTGGACCGGATCTTGGCCTTGAAGCTGCCGATGAAGCCGGTGACCTCCTCGACCTCGCTCCAGGTCAGGAGCTCGATATTGGGGTGTTTCCCCACTTCGCTCATCTTGGGCGTCAGGATGCAGGCCGAGCAGTCCAAGGTCGGGAAGGTCTTGTCGAGTTGGGCCATGTGGCCGCCGATGGACGGTTCCCGCTCGACGAGATAGACTTTCTTACCCGACTTGGCGTAAACGAGAGCCGCCTGGATGCCGGCGATCCCGCCGCCCACGATCAGGACCTCGGGGCGGACGGGGACCTCGGTTTTGGTCAGAGCGTCATGCAGGGCGACGCGACGGACGGCCGCGGAGATCAGGGCCTTGGCTTTGCTGGTCGCCTCGTTCGGCTTAAGGGTGACCCAGGAAACCTGCTCGCGGATGTTCGACATCTGGAAGTAGAAGGGATTCAGGCCGCCCTCGGCGACCGCACTCCGGAAGGTCGGCTCGTGCATGAGCGGCGAGCAGGAGGCGACGACGATCCGGTTCAAGCCCTGGTCCCGGATGCTCTGTTTGATCAGCTCCTGGCCGGGATCGGAGCACATGAACTTGTACTCCCGGGCCACCACGACGTCGTCCAGCTTGGCGGCGAAGGCGACGACCTCGGCCACGTCTATCTTGCCGGCGATGTTGGTCCCGCAATGGCAGACGAAGACCCCGATCCGGGTGCGTCCGTTGGCTTTCATTTCGCTCCTCCGTTCCCGAGCTTGGCCCGGAAGGCGTCGAGGGGGATGATCGAACGGGAGAACCCAAGGGTTTTCTCTGAGAGGCCCAGGGCCAGCCCCAGGACCTGGCTGAAGAAGAGGATGGGCAGAGTCAGATCCTCCTTGAATCGGCGGACGATCTTGCGCTGGGTGATTTCCAGGTTGAATTGGCAGAGCGGGCAGATGGTGACGATGCAGTCCGCGCCCCTCCGCTTCGCTTCCTTGAGCAGGATGTAATTCAGCCGCAGACCCACTTCCTCGATGGTCCCGGTCAGGGAGCCGCCGCAGCACCGCGTCTTGGCCGCGAAATCGACGGGTGTCGCACCGGCCGCGGTCATCAGGTCGTCCAGGATCATCGGGTAATCCGCGTCGTCGACGTCCGTGAAGGGGCGAACGAGCTGGCAGCCGTAATAGCAGGCGACTTTCAGGTTCGTCAAGGGACGCCGGATCTTGGCCCGCAGCGCGTCCAGGCCGATTTCGCGGACGAGGACTTCGAGGGGATGTTTGACCTTGACGGTCCCGTGATACTCGCAACCGGCGCTCTTCAGATCGCCCAGGATCTTTTCCGCCTTGGGCTGCCCGCTGGCCAGAAAAACGTTCGATTTCTTCAGCGTCAGATAGCATCCCGCGCAGGGCGCCAGGATGTCGCGGCCGCTCTTCTCGGCCAAGGAAAGGTTGCGGCCGGAGATGGCGGCGGCCATCGTGTCGTCGACGGAAAAATAGGCCGTCGCCCCGCAGCAGTTCCAGTCGTTCAATTCCTCCAGCGGAACGCCGATTTCCTTGAACACGGGAAGGAGGGATTGTTCGTAGGATCGTGAATTCTCCTTCAGGGAGCAGCCCGGATAGTAGGCGTAGCCGTTCATCGGGCTCCCTCCCGGACCGCGGCGAGCAGCGCTTTAAGCTGCTTCTTGTCCTTGATCGCTTCGTTCTTGAACGACATCCGGCCGGCCTTCATGAGCCGCCATCCCAACGGGGCCATCTTCAGGAGTTCCAGCGGCTTGCGAGACTTCCAATACAGGCTCAGGATGAGCCGCATCTCGGAGTTGCGCCCGTGCTTGGCGATGCGGCGCGACATTTCCTTGTCCAGGATGGGGATGGCGAACCGTTGCGGATAGACTTTTTCCTCGATGGCCTTGCGCTTGAGGGCGTACATGACGTCCGTGATCTTGATTTGGGCGGGACATCGGACCTGGCAGGTGTAGCAGGACGGGCAGAGCCAGAGCGTGAAGCTCCGGAGCGCCTCTTCCCTGAAACCGTTCTTGACCATGGCGATGATCTTGCGGGGCGGATAATCCATGTAAACGGACATGGGACACGAACTGCTGCATGTTCCGCACTGGATGCAGGCCTCGATTTTCTCGCAGCCGGACGCCCGGATGATCTCGTCGAGAAAGCCGGGGTCCAGCTCTTCTTCGTACTTGACCTTTCTCAGGATTTCCAAGCGCCCTCCTTTCGCGAAACGCGATCCGACCGCCGTCGCCGGCGGCTCAATTCGCACGGCCGGCCGCCTATTCTTCGAGACAGACGATGTTCGACGGAGGCGTTGCCTAGGGAGGGGCGTCGTCCGGAGGAGGGGGGAAGGGGGTGGGTTGGGACGGAGGTGGACGAATCCCGTCCCGGAGAGAAGACGTTCAGCCGCTCCTGTTGGTGGAGAATGGCAGCCCTACCCTACGAAGTTTAATTCCTGATGGGATTGTAATCACGCCCAAAATCGATTGTCAAGAAAAAGTGGAATAAATACACAATCGTATGGGGAATAACGCCACATTGATGTTACCGAATTACGAGCGCGGCAGGAATGGAGAATAAAGAACGTCCTGCCCCTTCCAGGAAGGACGCTGCGGAAAAGAGTTTTCTCGTAAAAAACGAGCTTGAAGAAATGACCGTGGACAACGCCTGCGCCCAGCATGGATGTCATTAACGAAACCCGCCGATAAGAAGGAAGGGGAGGGTTCGCCGAAATCGGAGGGACGATTAAGATCATCGCCTATATGACGGAGTATGTCGTCGTGGATCGGATTTTTGATCATCTGAAGCTGACGTTTGTTGCGGAGAAGCCACCGGCGTCGAGTGTCTTCGGGAAGATCGTTTTGATGGCGGCGGAGGAGAGGGCGGAATATTTTTGATTATTCGTGATCATGGGGATCGGGAGTTTATCGTCTTTCAGCCGGTTCGAGAGGATTTCTTGTTCGAATGTGCTCTCAAGTATTGCTCTTCGTGGATCTTCGTGATTATTGACACCGCCATATGGCCGGGCCTACACTTCCGGCATGGATATACCGGGAGATTCTCCGCACGGAGCGGCCATTCATCGCGCCGTGGAAAAAAGAAAATCCTGTAATCCTGACTCGTCCTCGATCAAACTTTAGAAAGGAGATATAGACAATGGATATCACCCCGCATCAGACGCTGGACGCGAGCGGCCTGGCCTGCCCCATGCCCATCATCAAAACAAAAAAGGCCATTGATGGGATGAAAGTGGGAGAAGTTTTAAAGATGATCTCTACAGACCCCGGTTCCGTCAGCGACATGCAAGCCTGGACCGGCAAGACCGGCCATGAATTGCTCGGCCACGAGGAGTCCGGCGGCAAGTATGTCTTCTATGTCAAAAAGACGAAGTAACGGGCCGCCCGGCCGGCCCCATGGACTTAAATTCCAAGGAGAAGAATGATGCCTGAAGAAACAGCCAAGAGACTGGCGATCATCGCACTGCACGGGACCCTGGACATGGCCTACCCGCCCTTCATCCTGGCGACCGCCGCCGCCGCCATGGATATGGAAGTGGCCATCTTTTTCACTTTTTATGGGTTGGAGCTCTTGAAAAAAGGGAAGATCGACAAGCTCAAGGTGGCCCCCATCGCCAACCCCGCCATGCCTGTTCCCATGCCCAATATCATCGGGATGTTGCCCGGGATGACGGCGATGGCGACCAAGATGATGAACAAATGGATGAAAAAGGCCAAGGTGTCCAAGCTGAGCGAGCTCCTGAGTCTTTCCAAGGAATTGGGCGTCAAACTCATCGCCTGCCAGATGACCATGGACGTCATGGGTATCAAGAAAGAAGACCTGATCGACGGACTGGAGATCGGCGGCGCCGCAACCTTCCTGGAGTTCGCCAGCCATAACGCGATCACGTTGACCTTCTGAGCGCGGAAAGAGGAGAGGGAGATGGATGAAGACAAAGTCCTGATCATGATGACGAGCGGGCCCGACACGCCGCGCCGCTGCGCCACGCCCTTTTTCATGGCCACCCTGGCTGCGGCCATGGATTATGAAGTGACCATGTTTTTTACGATCGACGGCGCGCTGTTGCTGAAAAAAGGACGGGCTAAAACGATCTATCCCAAAAAAGGGGGAAAATCCGTCGAAGAGTTTTTGCGGGAAGCAGTGGAAGCCGGAGTCAAGCTGACGGCCTGTTCGGCGTCCCTGGAACTTCATGACCTCACACCAGAGGATCTGATCGACGGCGTGAAGATGGTGGGCGGGGCCTCGCTTTGGCAGATGGCGGAGGGTTGTAAGACCGTCCTCTCGTTTTAGAGAAGAAAAGGAAAGAGAAAGGAGGGAGTGCGATGGGAAAAATCAACGGCTGCGATCTTCCGGACGACCTCTACTATTTCGCCGAGAAACATATCTATGCCAAGCCGATGGGAGGCGGGATCGTCCGGGTCGGGATGAACTCCGTCGCCGGCAAGCTCGCCGGGGGCAAGCTGAACGCCGTGACCGTCAGGGCCAAGAATATCGGTGCGGAAATCCCCGCCGGAAAAAGCGTCGCTACGGTCGAGAGCAGCAAATATGTCGGACCGGTCCCGGCCCCCATCACCGGCGTCCTCAAGAGGGCCAACGACAAACTGACTTCGGACCCCAACCTCGCCATTAGCGACCCCTACGGCGAAGGCTGGATCGTGGAGCTCGAAGCCGGCCGCTGGGAGGCGGAGAAGGCGAATCTCCTGACCGGCCCCGACGGCTTGGCCGCGTACAAAGTCAAGCTCGAAGCCGAGAAGATCTCCTGCACATGACTCGGGAATCCAACTCGGAGGTCAAAACCCATGAGTGAAAAGACCATTTATCAGCAACTCAAAGAGGAGGGCCTCTCGAGGCGGGATTTCATGAAGTTCTGCGGCCTCCTCTCGGGGATGATGGGGCTCGAGTTCGCGCCTTCGGCGAAAGCCTTCGGTGCGCTCGCGGGGCCCGGCCCGGCTCGGATGGTGGCCGAGGCCTTGAAGTCCAAGCCCCGCCTCCCCTTGATCTGGCTGGAGCTCCAGGACTGCGCCGGCTGCACCGAGGCCATTTCCCGGTCGAAATCGCCCAGCCTGGTGAACCTCGTCTTAAACACGATCGCCGTGGATTATCAGGAAACCCTGATGGCGGCGGCCGGGTTCCAGGCGGAGCAGGCCAAGCTGGACACCATGAAGAAGTACCACGGCCAGTACATCCTTGTCGTTGAAGGGAGCCCCGCGATCGGGGATAACGGCGTTTATTGCACGATCGGCGGCCGCAGCAATCTGGACCTGCTCAAGGAGGCCGCCGAGGGGGCCGCGGCGATCATCGCCACGGGCAATTGCGCCTCGTTCGGCGGACTCCCCAAGGCCCGGCCGAATTCGACCGGCGCCCGAGGGGTTGCAGAGATCATCACCGACAGGCCGATCGTGAACCTCCCCGGCTGCCCGGCCATCCCGGAAGTCACGACGGGAGCCATCGCGCATTTTCTGGTCATGGGCCAGCTGCCCAAAACGGACAGCCTGCGCCGGCCCCTGGCATTTTACGGCCATACCATCCACGACCACTGCTTGAGACGTCCGTTCTATGAGGCGGGAAAATTCGCGGAAGGATTCCGAGGTGCAAGCGCCCGAGAGGGGTACTGCCTTTATAAGTTGGGCTGCAAGGGGCCGACGACCTACAATGCCTGTTCCTCGCTCAAATGGGAACAGGGCCTTTCCTTCCCCGTCCAGTCCGGACACCCCTGCCTGGGGTGTTCGGAGCCCCAATTCTGGGATGGAGGCGGTTTTTATCAAGGCCAATCCGCTCCCTTGGACCGCCCGAGCTTGGCAACGATCGGCACCGCGGCCGGAGTCGGCGCGGCGTTGGGCATCGCCATGGCCGGAGCGAACAGCCTCACGAAACGAAACGCAAGCAAAACGACGGCGCCTCCGGACAAGGGGAGTCCGGAATAGGAGGATGCCATGGGATGGACGGATATCCTTCGGTTTTTCCGCGGGCCATTTTTTACCGTTTCCCTGATCATCTTTGTCGGCGGGATGGCCTATCGGCTGTTCCGCATCATTCTTCTGGGATGGCCGCGCGACCGGGTTGAAAGCCGAGGCAGCAAGGCCGTCGGGATCGTCAAGACCTATCTCAAAGGTCTCGCTTTCTTCCCCTTCATCCCCTGGGTCAGACGGACCTTCGGCAAGAATGCCCTGACCTACATCGCGGGCGGGCTCTTCCATCTCTCGCTCTTCCTCGTCATCTTTTTCGGGACGCCCCACATGCTTGTCTGGAAGAGCCTTCTCGGATTCGGCTGGCCGACGCTGCCGGTTCCGGCCGCCGACTGGCTGTCCGCGATCGGGATCATCTCCCTGCTCATGCTGCTCATCAACCGGCTGACGCACCCGGTCCTGAGACTGATCACAAAAAGCCCCGTTTGGTTGAACTGGACGCTGGTTTTCCTGCCGTTTGTCACCGGTTACGCCATGACCCACCATCTCTTGTTCCGGTACGAGGCCCTCTTCAGCCTTCACATGATAACCGTGGACATATTGCTCATCTGGATCCCCCTCAGTCGGATCTCGCACTTCCTATTCTATTTCTTCTCCAGAACGATCCACGGAGCCCAGGCCGGGAAACGGGCCGTGAACCCTTGAGGACGAGGCGGACCATGAAGACACAATCAGCCATCCAAACCTACGTCAAGGAGATCGGCGGCTGGGCGGCCGGCCAGCTGGAGGCCTGCACCCGCTGCGGCTTGTGCGCCGACGCCTGCCACTTCTACCAGGCGACGGGAAATCCCGAGTACGCGCCGGTGTGGAAAACCGAGCTGCTCCGCCGGGTCTACGAGCAGCGCTTCACCATGGCGGGACGACTCAAGCTCGCCGTGGGACTGGACAAGCGGGTGACGGACGAGGACCTGAAGCACTGGAGCACGATCGTCTACGAGGCCTGCACCCTGTGCAACAAGTGCGCCATGGTGTGCCCCATGGGTATCCAGCTCGGCCCGCTGATCCACGAGGTCCGCTCCGGGATGGCGGCCGCAGGGGTCATCCCCGCGGATTTGGCCTCGGCCACAATGAAACAAAAAGAGATCGGGAGCCCGCTGGGCGTCACCGACAAGACTTGGGCCGAGCGCATGGAGTGGATCGGCGACGAGTGGGAGGTCAAGATCCCGGTGGACGTCCAAGGCGCCGATACGCTGGTCGGTTTCACCTCCATCGAGCTGATGAAATTCCCGGACAACATCGCCGCCATTGCCAAAATCATGAACAAGGCAGGCGAGAAGTGGACGACCAGCTCCAAGGGTCGCGAAGTCGTGAACTTCGGCTTTTTCGAAGCCGACGAGGAGCTGACCAAGATGTTCCTGAGCCGCGTCTTTGAGGCGGCCAAGGAGCTCGGCGTCAAGAGGATCATGATCAGCGAGTGCGGCCACGCCTACGACGCCTTCCGCTGGACGGCGGCCAACATCATGGACGTGCCCAAAGGCGTCGAGATCACCCACATCGCGCAGGTGATGCACGATTTTTGGAAAGCGGGGCGGATCCGGTTGAAAAAGGGGGCTTACGACGACGGAACGATCACTTTCCACGATTCCTGCAAGATCCAACGGAGAGGCGGAATTATCAAGGAGCCGCGCGAGATCCTGAAGTGGCTCGCCCCCCGGTCCTTCAAGGAGATGACGCCCAACAAGGAGCAGTCCCTCTGCTGCGGCGGGGGCGGCGGGGTCATTTCCATCCAGGAAGCGGACCCCCTGCGCTTCGCCGTTTTCGGCATGAAGATCGACCAGATGAAGGCGATCGGGGCCAAGTCGGTCTGCATGGTGTGCAGCAACTGCCGCCTGCAGTTCACCGAGGGCGTGGCCCACTTCGACTCCGACGTCAAGGTCTGCGGGCTTTCGGAGATGGTTTCCCAGGCCCTGGAGTGAGGACCCGTGGAGAAGGCTGAAGGTTTTTTGAGGATGAAAAGGAGGGGTTCCTATGGCATCTTTCACACTCACCCCGGTTGATAAGGGTATCCTGCGCTGTCGGCATACGGGTCCGTTCACGCCCGAGGACGTCCAATCGTTGGCCGGTTTCCTGCGGGAGTATTCCGGGAAGCTGTTGATCGACCTCACGGGGGCCGACGCCGAAGAATGTTCGCGCCACATCCGGCATTTCCGGCCGATGCTGCCGACGGCGGCCATTTTCGGCGCTCCGATCAATCCTGACATCCTGGTCATCGACAAGAGCTACTACGCGAACGACGTCCGGCTCTTCAAGACCGAAGAGGAAGCCCTGGCCTGGCTTCGGAACCAATAGGAGGTTCAGAATGAGTCAGCGTATCGTCATAGATCCCATCACCCGCATCGAGGGACACCTGCGGATCGAGGCCAGCCTGGACGCCGCGAACACCATTACGGACGCCTACTCGTCCGGGACGATGGTCCGGGGGATCGAAAAGATCCTGATCGGACGGGACCCCCGGGACGCCTGGGCCTTCACCCAGCGGGCCTGCGGCGTCTGCACGACCGTCCATGCCATCGCCTCGATCCGGTCGGTCGAGGACGCCCTCAAGATCAAGATCCCGAAGGCGGCCAACATCATCCGGAACATGATCATCGCCCAGCAGTACATCCACGACCACGTCATGCATTTCTACATCCTCCACGCCCTGGATTTCGTCGACATCGTCAGCGCCCTGAAGGCCGACCCCAAGAAGACCTCGGAGATCCAGCAGGCGATTTCGGGCTGGCCGAACTCGTCCCCGGCCTATTTCGCGGAGATCCAGAAGAAGGTGAAGACCATCGTCGAGAGCGGGCAGCTGTCCCTCTTCTCCCATGGATACTGGGGGCATCCCGCCTACAAGCTGCCTGCGGAGATCAACCTGCTGGCCGTCGCCCACTACCTGGAATGCATCGACTGGCAAGCGCAGGTCACCAAGATCCACACCATTCTCGGCGGCAAGAATCCGCACCCCAATTTCCTCGTCGGCGGCGTTCCCATGCCCATCGACATGAACAGCGATCAGGCGTTGAACGCCGAACGGCTGTCGATCATCGCCGATTCCATCAAGAAGCTCAACGACTTCATCGACATGGTCTATCTCCCCGACGTCCTGGCCGTCGCCCCGTACTATCTGGAATACGCATCGCTCGGCGAGGGGCTGGGGAACTTCCTGACTTGGGGCGAATTCCCCGAGGAGGACGCCGACGACCTGTCAAAATTCGTGGTGCCGCGGGCGGCCATCCTGAACCGGGACCTCAAGAACCTCATCATGCCCGATCCGCGCGACCCCGCCAAGATGAAGGAGTTCATCACCCATTCCTGGTACGCCTACACCGAGGGCAATGACGCCGGGCTCTTTCCCTGGCAGGGCGAAACCGTCTTCAACTACACCGGCCCTCAACCGCCCTACGAACAGCTGAATGTGGACGGGAAATATTCCTGGCTCAAGGCCCCCCGGTGGAACGAGAAGCCCATGGAGGTCGGCCCTCTGGCCCGCGTCCTCGTCATGTACGCGTCGGGCCACGAGGAGACCGTGGAGCTGGCGAACGCGGTGCTCAAGAAACTCAATGCGCCTGTTTCCGTCCTGTTTTCGACGCTTGGCCGGATGGCGGCCCGGGCCATCGAAACCAAGGTCTTTGGAGATCTTCTCTCCAGGCTTTACGACGACCTGATCGCGGAGATCAAGGCCGGGCGGACCGAAACCTTCAACGACGAGAAATGGGAACCGCGGACCTGGCCGACGAGAGCGGAGGGCTTCGGATTCATGGAAGCCCCTCGGGGAGCCCTGGGCCATTGGATCGTGATCGAGGGCGGGAAAATCAAGAACTATCAGATGGTCGTGCCCACGACTTGGAACGGTTCGCCGCGCGACCACAAGAACCAGCCCGGGGCTTACGAGGCGGCCCTCGTCGGCACGAAACTGGCGATCCCAGACCAACCCCTGGAGATCCTCCGGACCATCCATTCCTTCGATCCGTGCCTGGCCTGCGCCGTCCACATGATCGACGCGGACGGCCGGTCCTTGGCGGAAGTGGGGACCGGATTCCCGGTTATTTGCCGCCGCTGAGCTTTCCCGGCCGTGGGGCCGAGCGGGGCGGGAGCCGGGAATCCGCCGCGCTTTTTGGAAGAACAGAATGCCGGAAAAAAATAGAAAGATCATTCTGGGCCTGGGAAATATCCTGAACAGGGACGAGGGCCTGGGAGTCCATTGTCTCGAGCCGCTCCGGGAGTGCTTGAAGGAGTTCACCGCCATCGACGTCCTCGACGGCGGCGTGCTGGGCCTCGACCTTCTCCCCCTCGTTGAGTCCTGCAGCCACCTGCTCATCCTGGATGCCGTCGACGCGCGGAAGCCGCCGGGCACCATCATCGAGCTTTCAAGAGACGAAATCCCGCTTTTTTCGCGAATCAAGCTCTCCTGGCACCAGGTGACGTTCCATGAGGTGCTCCAGCTCGCCGGCGTCAGGGGGAACCTCCCGGGCCATCTCCACCTTGTCGGAGCCCAGCCGGCCGACACCTCCACCGGATTCGGGCTGAGTTCCGTCATCGCGCCGCTTGTCCCGGCCCTCGCCGGCCGAGCCGTCGCTGTCCTGAAAAAATGGAGGCTCATCTAGCATGAAAACGATCCGGCTGCTTCGCCTGGGAATGGTCTCGCCTGTTCGCTCGCAGACCTGCTACCATGCCGCGGCCTATGCTCTGGGCGAGGACGCCCCGGATACGATCATCCTCGTCAGCCCTTCTGATCCCTACGTCTGCATCGGCTTTCACCAGGATCTCGAGAAAGAGGTCGACGTGGATTATTGTGGGGGCCGGCTCCTGCCCATCTATCGGCGGGAAGTGGGCGGCGGAGCCGTTTATCTCGACCGCAATCAGCTTTTCGTGCAATGGGTTTTCCGCCCGTCGTCGCTCTCGGCCGACGTGACGGAGCGTTTCCGCCTCTATATCGAGCCGCTTGTCCTCGCCTACCGGGCTCTGGGCATCGACGCCCGTCACCGCCCCGTGAACGACATCCACGTGGGTCACAAGAAAATCGGCGGGACCGGCGCCGCCCGGATCGGCCAAGCGGAAGTCGTCGTCGGCAGCATCATGTTCGATTTCGACAGGGCCGCCATGGCCAGAATCCTGAGGGTATCTTCGGAGAAAATGAGGGACAAGGTCCATCAGAGCCTCGAAGAATACATGACAACCCTCCGGGACGAACTCGGCGCCCCTCCGGTCCGGCCGGCGGTCGAGGCTTTGTATCTAGCTCAATGCGCCCGGGTTCTGAACGCGGACCTCGTCCCGGGGGAATGGACGGCCCAGGAAGAGGCCCTGGCCCGGGTACTCGACCGCCGCTTCGAATCGCGGGACTGGCTTTTTCAAAAAGGGGCGGCGCGGCAACCCGGGGTCAAGATCCACGAGGACGTCAAAGTCCACGAATCCAGCCTGAAGACCCCGGGAGGATTGATCCGACTGACCCTCCGCCTCCGGGACGGCCGAATCGACGACCTGTCGATCTCCGGGGATTTTACGATTTTTCCCCGGACGGCCGTGATGGAGATCGAGGAAGCGCTCCAGGGCACGACGGCCGAGCCGCAAACCGTCCTCGAAATCATCCGTCAAAAATACGGTGATAACCGCATCCAGTCTCCCGGCCTCGGGCCCGACGACTGGGCCGCGGCTTTTTCTTTGGCCCTGAAAAGCTAGAGTGCGATGAAAGAAAAAACCGCCCTCTTGTCGGTCCTGGCCAATCTGGTCCTGGCGACCGTGAAAATCGCCGCCGGAATTTTATCGAATTCGGCGTCTGTTCTGGCCGAGGGAATACACTCGGGCATGGATATTCTCTCTTCAGGTATAAGTCTTATCGGAATAAAAACAGCCAAAAAACCCAAGGATCGGGAACATCCTTATGGGCATTTCAAATTTGAGGTTTTGGCCGGTCTGCTCATCACCATGATTCTCTTCGTGACGGGGATAGGAATTATCTACCAGGCCTACCGGAGATTTGCGAAGCCCTCACCTTTGGGGTTTACGAACCTAGCCCTGGGGACGATGCTCTTTTCCGCTATCGTGAACGGACTCATGGCCCGGATGAAGACGCATTATGGAAAAATAGAGAACTCGGTCAGTCTTCTATCTGACGGTGTTCATTCGAAAATCGACGTCTACACCTCCGCCGCTGTGCTGATCGGCGTCGCCTTGACCCGATTTTGGGTCCGGGCGGATTCTTTTCTGGCTCTGGCTATAGGGCTCTACATCATCAAGGAAAGTCTTTCCTTGGGAAAAGAATCCGCCGATTCGTTGCTGGATGCATCGGCCGGCGAAGAGGTCGAAAAGAGGATCAAGGAAATCGTCGGGAAAGAGAACATTGCGTTATCCGATCTGAAAACACAGAAAAAGGGTGCGGCCATAACAGCAAATCTTAAAATTGAATTCCCCGGCACCATGAAAATCGATCAGGCTACGGCCGTCGCCGAAAAGCTGAAAAAGGAATTGATGGACGGCATTCCCAGGCTAGAATACGTGGCCCTGCAGATTGAAAGTCATGATCTGGCAAGCGCGTCTTTTAAGCCGGTTGAGCGTGTCACGGGCATAAGGTATGGCGGCGGGATCGGTTGGCAGAGAAGGGGCGCGTTTAAGGGGGCCATGCCGGATGCGAACGATTCCGGTCCTGGGGGTTATTGTTTATGTGAAAAATGCGGATACCGAGTGAGGCACGCAAGGGGCACCCCCTGCTCAACGCAGAAATGCCCGGACTGCGGAACCCTCTTGAGGAGAGGCTGAAAAAGCAAGCCAAGGATGCTCTTGTGGACCCCATTAAGAATGAAGTCGCCGTCCTGTTTTCGGGCGGCATCGATTCGCTGCTGGCGGCCGTCCTGCTTCTGCAGAGCTACGACAAGGTCCATCTCATTACGTTCGACAAGGGCTACCTCGAGTTCGGGGTGAAGAACAACATCCCCAATATCGAGCGCCTCAAGGTCCAATTCGGCGCGGTCCGCATTCACCACGAGATCGTCGACCTGAAGAATGTGGTCAAGCGCATTGGCGCCGGGAAGATCCGCGGGGATCGCAAGAAATACAACCTGGAAATCCGCTGGTGTGTCCGATGCCGTCTAGGCATGAATACGGGCGGCCTGATCTACGCACTCGAGTATAATCTGGTCGGCTATGCCGACGGCTCCAACCGTGAGCAAATCCCCTCCGACGCCAACCTGACGGGAACCGCCGAAAACTACCCCCGCATCGTCAACCTCAGTAAGAAATTCGCCGCCGATTACGCCGTCCGCTTCATGACGCCCACCTACGAGTTCGGCGGCCGCGAGGCACGTCGCCAAAAGCTTAGCGATCTGGGTTTCGAGATCGATTTCCTAAGCCGGGACCATAGTAAGAAGCTGTCCGGGATGATGAACAAGGGCGTCACCAAAAGGTCCCAACCGATCTGTGTTTCGGGCTGGATGATCCACTGGAAGCGCAACCTTCTGGGCAAGCCCGTCGAGCAGAACGAGGAGATGACCGCGGATTACGTGGCCGGCAAGCAGGCCGGCGTTGTCCGCGCGGTCATCCGAGACTACTTCGCCGAGAAGGGGTTGGACATCGAGCAGATGGTCAAGGCCCGCCGGGCCGACCCGCTCGGCCGATTCACGCTCTCGCCGAGCTAGATCCGGCCGAAAGAATTGACACCCGGATGGCCAAGGATTATGAAGAGGGAGGAATGAATACGAGGAGGTCGCGCAATGAGCGACCGCAAGAAGACCAAGACGCATTCTGTCCTGACCCCGACCGAAGCCATCCTGGAGAGCATCTCGGACGGCGTTTTCACGGTGGACAAGGATTGGCGGGTCACATCCTTCAACCGAGCCGCCGAGCAGATCACGGGTGTCTCTCGTCGGGACGCGATCGGCCGGCGTTGTTCGGAAGTGTTTCGTTCCAGCATGTGCGGCGCGGATTGCGCGCTTCAACGAACACTGAAAACGGGCAAACCCGTCATCGGCCGATCCGGATACATCATCGATACGGACGGCGACCGAATTCCCATCAGCGTTTCCACCGCCGTCGTTCGGGATGCCGCCGGACGCCTGACCGGCGGCGCCGAAACCTTTCGAGATCTCTCCGAAGTGGAGGAATTGCGCCGGGAATTGGCAGGGAAATTCCAGGTCGGCGATCTGACCAGTCGGAGTCCGTTGATGCAAAGGGTGTTCGAGGTCCTTCCGGCCATCGCCGCCAGCCCCAGCACCGTTCTTATCCTCGGAGAAACCGGAACCGGCAAGGAATTGGTGGCCCGGACGATCCATTCTCTCAGTGCCCGCAACGAAGGACCTTTTATCGCGGTCAACTGCGGGGCTTTGCCCGATACGCTCCTGGAGTCGGAGCTGTTCGGCTACAAGGCCGGCGCGTTTACCGGCGCGAACAAGGACAAGCCCGGCCGTTTCGCCTTGGCCAGAGGAGGGACGATCTTTCTCGACGAGATCGGCGAGGTGAGCCCGGCCTTGCAGGTCCGCCTGTTGCGGGTGCTCCAGGAGCGGACCTTCGAGCCCTTGGGCGCGACCCGTTCCGAGAGCACGGACGCGCGGATCATCGTCGCCACCAACAAGGACCTGGCCGAGCAGGTGCGGAAGGGCCTTTTCCGTGAAGACCTCTACTACCGCGTGAACGTGGTGCGCATCGAACTTCCGCCTCTGCGCCAGAGGAAAGAGGACATCCCCCTTCTCGGTGAACAGTTCGTCGCCCGATTCAACCGCCTGCAGCGGAAATCCGTGCCGGGGATCGCCGCGGAAGCCCTGTCGCTCCTGATGGCCTATGACTGGCCGGGAAATATCCGCGAACTGGAGAACGCCGTTGAGCGCGCCTTCATTCTCTGCGGCGAAAGGCCCATCGGCATTGAACATCTGCCCCAGGAGTTGACGGCCTATGGCGCGGCGGGGAGGGGGGCCGATATGCGGTCCGCCCACGATATTCTTGATGCCCAGGCCATCCGCACCGCCCTCGAACGCAATTCGTTCAACCGCCTGGAGGCGGCCAAGGAACTCGGCATCCACAAGACCACGCTTTTCCGAAAGATGAAAAAACTGAAGATAATCCTGCCTGAGCAGGACGGCCGCTCCCTTCACGTCGGTAAAAAATAGCGAATACGCACCAGTACTTTCATATAAGGGTAGCGATTACGCTACTTTTGGCAGCCCCGACTTCTCCCAAAAATCGCCTCTAAAATCAGTCATATCAATGGGATGAAATCATTTGCTTGCGTTCTTTGATATTGGCACAACAATTGCTATTAATCCATGTGTGAACGATAAGAAGGATCTCGGATGATGAAAGCGGCATTTGCATATTGGGAGAATCGCATCGCCCCTGTCTTTGACGTAGCCAGGCAAATCCATATCGTCGAGGCCCAGTCGGAACGAATCGTATCGGAAACGGAGGAAATCCATTTGGATGACCTGCCGGTTCAGAAAGTGATTCGTTTGGCGGGGCTTGGCGTCGGCACGCTGGTCTGCGGCGCGATTTCCAGGTCTTTACGCGAGATGGTCGCCGCCTACGGAATCCAAGTTGTCCCATTCGTGGCCGGAGATCTGCGCGAGGTCATTCAGGCTTGGCTTGAAGGCGGGCTAAGAGGCGACGACTTCGCCATGCCCGGTTGCTGCGGTCGCCGCCGTCGCCGGGGGATAGACGGTATAAACCAGGCGGAATACTTCATGAATGGAAGAAGACGTGGTGGAATGGGATCAGGCGGTGGACAGGGGCGAGGCCGGGGCGGACAGGGCCGAGGTCGTATGGGCGGTCCCCTTGCGGGGGGCGCTGGAGGCACCCGCCTGTGTCCGAAATGCGGGCATCGTGAAACGCATGAACGTGGAGTGCCCTGCGTACAGAAGCGGTGCCCAAAGTGCGGCACCGCGATGGCCAGGGAATAATGTCATAAAAAAGGAGGCTACGACAATGCCAAGAGGAGACGGAACAGGACCGCAGGGTAAAGGGCCGGGAACAGGGCGAGGAAAGGGGCGCTGTGGAGGGAAAGTCTCTCAGCGGCCAGGGGGTCAACCCCGACAAGGCCAGGGCCAGGGAGAAGGTCAAGGCCGCAAAGGCGGTCTCGGCCGAGGAAGAAACAAAAAAGGATAAAAACTTTTTCAAGAAAGGAGAATGATCATGCCAAGAGGAGACAGAACCGGGCCCATGGGAATGGGCGCTATGAGAGGTCGTGCGGCCGGATACTGCGCGGGTTTTGGAATGCCGGGATACGCGAATCCTGTTCCGGGGCGAGGCTTCGGGATGGGTTTCGGACGGGGCCGCGGCGCCTGGGGGCGCGGATTCGGCAGCGGCGGTCGCGGATGGCGGCACATGTTCTATGCCACCGGGTTGCCGGGGTGGGCGCGATTCGGGGGGTATGCCGATCCGTATGTGAAGCCCGATCCGGAAATGGAAAAGCAGGTCCTCAAAAACCAGGCGGAAGCCATGCAAGAAGAGCTTGAAGAGATCAAAAAGCGGCTCTCCGAGATCGAGACGGACACCGCATCCTCCAAGTGATGATTCAAACTATGCTTAAAGGTATTTACACGCTTCAGGTGACGCCGTTCACGAAGGACTTTAAGCTGGATGAGCCCGGATTGCGGACCCTCATCCGCCTTCAGATCGAAGGCGGCGTTCACGGCATCGCTCCGCTCGGGGTTACCGGTGAGAACCCGGCCTTGACCGAGGATGAAGTCACGCGGGTAGCCGAAATCACGGTTAAAGAGGCCGCCGGCAAGGCCAAGGTCGCCCCGGACACGTGCTCCAACAACCTCGAGCGGACCATCGCCCGGGCTCAGCGGTACGCTAAAATCGGTGCCGATTACGTCGTTGTTTTCGCCCCCTTCCTTGTCCTGCCGACGCAGGCCGGTCTTCTCGATTTCTACCTCAGGGTCGCCGATGCCTGCCCGGTGCCGATTATCATCCACAATGCCCCGGCCCGGGTCGGCGTCAACCTCGAACATAAAGCGTATGCGAAGCTTATGGAGCATGGCAACATCGCCGGGACGAAGGACGGAAAAAAGGAGCTCGACCATCTGGCCAAGCTCCTCCACCTGGCCCGGGGAAAGGACTTCGAGGTTTTCACCGGCAAGGACACGACGGCCTACCCGATGATGGCCTTCGGCGGCAGCGGCAGTTTCAGCGTCACGGCGAACATCCTGCCCAAGGTGATGCGCGAGATCGCCGACCACAGCCTGGCCGGGCGGCACGAAGAAGCCCGGGCTCTCCACTATGCCTACTACGACATCTTCGCTGCCCTGCGCCTGGAGACCAACCCGATGGCCGTCAAGGCAGCGTTGTCCCTTCTCGGCCTGCCGGGCGGACCTCTCCGGCCGCCGCTTTCCGACCTCAGCGACAGCAACCGTGAATACATCAAATCCCTTCTGAAGGAGCGGGGGCTCCTTTGACCCGCCCGCGTCTGAAGAGCAAAGCCGGCCGGGCGGCCCAGTCTCTGGCTGAATTGATCGCCCCAAGCCGCAAAAGGAGATAAACAAACGTGGATCAATCGACGAGACTTCCCCTGATCGGTGAAAAGGCGCCGTCTTTCAAGGCCGAAACCACCCAGGGTCCCATCAACTTCCCCGACGACTTCAAGGGCAATTGGGTGATTTTCTTCTCCCATCCCGCCGATTTCACTCCGGTCTGCACGACGGAGTTCATGACCTTCGCGTCCATGCAGCCTCAGTTCGAAAAGCTCAACTGCAAGCTGCTCGGCCTGTCGATCGACAGCACCTACAGCCACATCGCCTGGCTGAGGACGATCAAGGAAAAGATCGAATTCAAGGGCATGAAGGGCGTCGAGGTGACCTTTCCGGTGATCAGCGACCTGACGATGGACGTGGCCAAGGCGTTCGGCATGCTCCAGCCCTCGGCCAGCACGACGCAGGCCGTCCGAGCGGTCTTCATTATCGATCCCCTGGCCGTTGTCCGGGCGATCCTGTATTACCCCCTGAGCAACGGCCGCAATATGGAAGAGATCAAGCGGTTGCTCGTAGCCATGCAGATTTCCGATCAGCACAAGGTAGCCACGCCGGCCAACTGGCAGCCTGGCGATGACGTCATCGTGCCCCCGCCGGGGTCCTGTGGGGCGGCCAAGGAACGGATGGAAAAGCCCGACCCGGATGTCCGCTGTTTAGACTGGTTCCTGTGCTTGAAAAAATGCCCGAAATGAAAAAGATCGGAATCATCATCTGCGCCCGTTATAAGGATTGCGGCGGGGGCAAATGTTTTCGGGCCTTGCGTGAACGGCGGGGCGCATTTTCCATCTACCCCGCCGAAGAACCCGTGGAGATCATCGGCTACTCGACCTGCGGCGGCTGCCCAGGCGGCAATGTGGAATACGTGCCGGCCGAAATGAAAAAGAACGGGGCCGCGGTCATTCATCTGGCCACCGGGCTGGTGGTCGGCTATCCTCCGTGTCCCAATATCCGTCGTTTCAAGACCTTCATCGAGACCCAGTTCGGGATTCCGGTCGTGATCGGCACCCATCCCGTCCCTTTGAAGTACTGGGAAGCGCACCGCCGCCTGCCATTCTGGGACGAGGCCAACATGCGTGAGATCGCCGGTCAGTTGTTGGACGAGGACCGCGACGTCATGGAGGCCTATAACTAAGCCGTTAGGGCCGGACGCCGGGAATGCTCATGAAGAGAATGGATTGGAGATAACCGATGAAAATCGCCTTTAGTACGTCGGGAGAGACCCTGGATTCACCGCTGGATGCACGTTTTGGTCGCGCCCCGAAGTTTCTGGTCTACGATCTGGACAGCGAAACCTTCGAAGTGGTCGACAACCAGCAGAACTTGAACGCGACCCAGGGAGCCGGAATCCAGTCGGCGGAAACCGTGGCTCGCTTGGGAGTCAAAAGTCTCGTGACCGGACATTGCGGCCCGAAAGCATTTCGTGTACTTTTAGCGGCCGGGATCAAGGTCTACGCCACCGGCGCGCCCACCGTGGCCGCGGCCCTTGAACAATATCGCTCCGGAAAACTGACCGAGGCCAAGGCTGCCGACGTCGAGGGCCATTGGGCGTAAACAGCAACGTAACGGAGTCCGACGTGCGCCGGTCCGCTGTCGAACTGCCGGTGGGAACGAATGTCCTGGCGCGATCCTGCGCCGAGTTTTCGAATAAAGGAGAATTCTCTGATGCCGGGATATGATGGAACAGGACCAAGAGGCCGCGGCCCCATGACAGGCAGAGGCGGCGGCTATTGTATGCTGAAAATATCCCAATCTTACGACGAGCCTCAAACAGGATTCGCGGGTGTATTTGGAAAGGCGGTGACCCTTTTGCCCGTTTCTAAGCGGGTTGATATTATTTCCTTGTACCTCAGGGCTCGGCGAGTTCGACTTGCGCTCCGTGACATTGATCACCGCATCGCGTTCTTAGAGGTCGTCATACAAAGAAGAGATGACTCACGCAGGATCGCCGACAACAGGAACCCTGCTCTAGGTCGGGACGGAGGCGCTTCTTGAGTTTTGATGGCGAGTCGGGCAAGGGTAAAATCGGCAAAACGATGAATAAGGTCCTTGCCCAGCAGGGAGAGGGTTGGCGCGACAGGCCGGCCATCCATGTGGAAGGTCTGAAAAAAGCCTTTGGTGCGGTGCAGGCGGTGGACGGGACATCCTTTTCCGTGCATCGCGGCGAATTGTTCGGTTTCCTCGGTCCCAACGGCGCGGGGAAGACCACGACGATCAACCTGCTCACCGGCCTGGCCCGCCCGGACAGCGGAACAATATCTGTCGGCGGCATCGATTGCTCGGCTCGTCCTAAAGCCGCTCAGCACCTGCTCGGCCTCGTCCCCGATGAGAGCAATCTTTATCCCGAACTGACGGGCTTTGAGAACCTGTGTTTTTGCGCGGCGCTTTACGGCCTGGGCAAGACCGAACGGCAGACCCGGGCTCGAAAGCTTCTGCAATCATTCGGCTTGGCCGAGGCGGCCAACCGCAAATTCGCGGGTTACTCCAAAGGGATGAAACGCAAGCTCACCATCGCCGCAGGAATCATTCATGAGCCGGAGATTCTGTTTCTGGATGAACCGACCACCGGCATCGACGTCGCCAGCGCCAGACAGATCCGCCGCCTCATCGCCGATTTCCACCGCGGCGGGACAACCATCTTTCTGACCACGCACTACATCGAGGAGGCCGAGCGGCTGTGCGACCGCATCGCTTTCATCGTGTCCGGGCGAATCGTTCAAGTCGACACGGTGGAACATCTCCTGCAGCCCGTCCAGCACAAGCACATTGTGCAAGTCGCTTACACGAAGGGCGTCGATGGTTTGAAGGATAAGATCGTATCGGCCTTCCCCAATCTGGAGTTCCAAGCTCTTTCGGAAGAGCTGATCCGGGTTGAAGCCGATGCGCCCGTTCCCGTCGGGCCGCTGGTGCGTTTTCTCGAGGATCAGGGGGGCGAGGTGACCGAGGCCCGCCGGATGCGGCCGTCTCTGGAAGAAGTGTTCGTACGCATCACGGGCCTAGAGGCTGACTCCATGCGAAAGGATCAGGAAAGGAAAGGGAGCGGCGCATGAAACGCTGGATCGCCTTCTGGAACATCCTGATCAAGGACATGCGGACTTATTACCTGAAGCCGCCGAACATCAGTTGGGGGCTCATTTTCCCCTTGGCCTGGACGGGCATGTTCTTCATCAAATCCGGCAGCGGTTTGGAGAGTATTTTGACATTGCTTCCCGGCGTAGTGACCATTTCCATTTTGTTCGGAACCACCTCGCTGTTAGCTGTAACCGTGACATTTGAAAAGAAGAACCAGTCGTTCGAACGGCTGTTGCTCGCGCCCATCCCCCTCGGACTCTTGATGCTGGCAAAGACCAGTGGAGCCATTCTTTTCGGCGTGGTCAACGCGTTCGTGCCCGTCGTCCTGGCCGCGTTTCTCGTCGATTTGTCCGGAGTGGCATGGAGTGTCGTTTTCCCCGCCATCGTGTTGATTGCGGTGGTATCAACCTTTCTGGGTCTGTTCATCGCCGTTTCGGTGAGCGAGGTCTTCGAGGCCCAAACATTCTCGAACTTTTTTCGCTTCCCGATGATCTTCCTGTGCGGGCTGTTTTTCCCCATCGGAAAGCTTCCGGTGTTTCTTCGCCCGCTTTCTTACGTGTTGCCTCTAACATACGGAGCCGACGTTCTCCATGGAGCAATTCACGCCGAACAGAGCATGTCATTCGCACTTGATATCTTTGTCCTCGGGGCATTCTGCATCGGCTTGTTTGTAATAAGTCTCCAGAACATTAAGCGGAGGTGGATTCGATGATTCTTGCCGTCGCTTCAGGAAAAGGCGGAACCGGCAAAACGACAGTCGCGGTGAACCTAGCCAGGGTGCTCGGCTTCCAGGTGCAGCTTCTGGACTGCGACGTGGAAGAGCCGAATGACCACCTCTTTCTCAAGGGGACATTGTGCGAGGAGAAAACCATCCCTATTCCTGTTCCGCAAGTGAACGAATCCCTTTGCGACGGCTGCGGCGAGTGCGGTCGTTTTTGCGAATACCACGCCATCGTTTCGTTCGGGACTATACCCCTCGTCTTTCCTGAGATGTGTCACGGTTGCGGGGGTTGCGCGAAGGTGTGCCCTAAAAAAGCCATCCGGGAGACGGGGCATAGAATCGGCGTCGTCGAAACCATTGAATCGGGGAAAGTCACATTGATAAAAGGACGGCTCGACGTCGGCGTGGCCATGTCGCCACCGCTGATTCGCGCGGTGAAGGCCCATCTGCGAAAAGGGGCGCCCGCGATCCTGGACGCGCCTCCGGGAACGTCATGCCCGGTGATCGCCGCGCTCCGGGGAGCGGACTTCGTCGTGCTTGTCACGGAGCCGACGCCCTTTGGCCTGCATGACCTCAAGCTCGCCGTGGATGTGGTGCGGGAGCTCCGGATTCCGTTCGGCGTGGTCATCAACCGGGTCGGGATCGGTGACGACCGGGTGCATGTGTTTTGCGGGAATGAGGACATCCCCATTCTTTTGGAAATTCCGGATGACCGGCGGATCGCCGAGGCTTATTCAAGGGGCGAACTCATCGTTGAGGCTATGCCGGAGTACCGTGCTCACTTTAAGCGGCTTTGGGAAGCCGTCCTGGAGCGGAAATCCACCGATCTTCACGACCCCGCCCGGGATGCGACACGGATTGCCATTCCAAATTCATCCACCTTCCAACGATAAGAACGAAAGGAATGTCCATGAAGGGTAGCGAGGATATGGTCCAAAGAAAAGCTGCCTTTCGCGTCCGGACAGAGCAGTACTTGAGTCTGGGCTATGACCGATTTGCAGCTACGGATTTCGTGGTTAAGACGGGTGGGCGGCTCTCGAGCCCTGCGCTGGATATCGGCACAGGCAAGGGGCTCACGGCCCTGGCCCTGGCCAGCCGGGGATTAGAGGTGGTTTCCGTGGATCCCGATGCGGATGAACAAGCCCTGGCCTTTCTCTTGGCCGCGGAGGCGGGCCTGGAGGATCGCATTTGTTTTGTCCGGGGAAATGCGGCCGTTTTGCCCTATCCCAAAAATCATTTTGGCTGCGCCGCGCTGGTGGATGTCCTCCACCATTTGCCGGATCCGGTGCCCGTGCTTGAAGAGATGGCCAGGGTCTTAAAGCCTTCCGGAATTTTGATCCTGGCGGATTTCTCAGCGGAAGGATTCGAACTTGTCGCTCGGGTGCACCGAGAGGAGGGGCGGGAGCATCCCGTCAGCGGCGTGACGATGGAGTCGGCGGCGGCGTTTCTTTCCGGGAGAGGGTTCGAGGTTATGGTTCGCCTGAGCGGCCACAAGCACGATGTGATCGTGCTTACGAAAAAAATGCGAGAAGGGGTGTGAAGACCGATGCCGACCTATGAATATGAATGCCGTCAGTGCGGCCTGCGGTTCGAACGGCGACAGCCCATTACGGACCGCCCGCTTACGGAATGTCCTGAATGCCGGGGCGAGGTCCGCCGGTTGGTCAGCGGAGGGGCGGGATTCATTATCAAAGGGTCGGGTAACAGACGGGTCGAACACCGCGCCGGCTCATGTTCCCTGGAACAAAGCGGCAAAACATGCTGCGGACGGGACGAGCGCTGTGGAAAACCGCCGTGCGGAGAAGAATCATGACCGCGAGCAGCGTCCGATACTCGTATGGTCCCGTTCCCTCGCGGCGTCTGGGACAGAGCCTGGGAATTAACAACATCCCGGCTAAAATATGCACCTATTCCTGCGTCTACTGTCAGGTGGGGCGAACCACACGGATGCAGAATGACCGCGGCTCCTTCTATGAGCCCGAAGATATTTTCCGGGACGTGCAGAGGAGATTGGCGGAAGCGAAGGAGGCATCAGAGCGAGTCGACTACCTGACGTTCGTGCCGGATGGGGAGCCCACTCTCGACGTGAATCTGGGCAAGGAAATCGCGCGCTTGAGGGAGTTGAAGGTCCCTGTCGGTGTGATCACGAACAGTTCGCTTCTCTGGCGCGATGACATCAAAGAGGACCTTGGCAAAGCCGATTGGGTTTCGCTGAAGATCGATGCTGTTCAGGAAGTCGTCTGGCGACAGATCAATCGGCCTCACAAAGCCTTTCAGCTGCCCGTGATTCTGGATGGGATACGGGCCTTTGCCAAAGCCTTCACCGGCAAGCTGATAACGGAAACGATGCTCATAAAGGGGATCAACGACAAGGATGACGGCATGAAGGAGGTCGCCGATTTTCTCTACAATATTCGGCCTTCTGCGGCGTATCTGAGTATTCCTACCCGTCCGCCGGCGGAGAAATGGGCCTGTATCCCGGATGAAGCGGTGCTCAACCGAACATACCAGATATTTGCCGACAGGTTGAACGCGGTGGAATACCTGATCGGCTATGAGGGAGATGCTTTCGCCTTTACCGGCGAAATCGAAAAAGACCTCCTGAGCATAACCGCCGTTCACCCGATGAGAGAAGAGGCTGTCAGCGCATTTCTGTCTCGGGCTGGAATATCGTGGGAAGTTGTTGATCGACTGGTGGCCCAGGGGGATCTTGCGAAAACGAAGTACGCTGGGCAGATCTTCTATCTGAGAAGATTCACAAGAGACCGTTTGTGAAACACATGAGCAGCATAGACGAACGCTATATCGAGTCATGCCGGAATGAATTTTGGCAAAAGGTCTTCCGACTCGAACTCGGATACCTTATTGAACACCTCAAAGGGTGCCAAGATGTCCTTAGTGTCGGCTGCGGTATGGCGACGATAGAAGGTGCATTGGCAGAAAGCGGTTTTAAAGTCACGGGGCTGGACGTCTCTCAGGAGGCCTTGAACTGTGCGCCGGACACGCTCACAACCGTGGTGGCCCGAGCAGAAGACATGTCATTCCCGGCCAATTCCTTTGATGCCTCGATTTACGTGGCCTCCCTTCAGTTCGTTGATGACTACCGAAAGGCGCTGGAGAAAACGGCTTCTGTCTTGCGTCCCAAGGGCAGGATTGTCGTCATGTTGCTCAACCCGGCGTCGACGTTTTTCCAGGAAAGGTTTCGCGATCCCAGTTCTTATGTCTCAAAGATCAAACATACTGACCAGAAGGCGATAGAGGATGCGGTCGCCAGAAATTTTACGGTGCATTCGGAGTACTTCCTTTGCGTTGACGGAAATGAGGTATCCGCAGCTGCGAAAGAATCTGACGCAGCGTTATACATCATTTTGGGCACGAAGCGGGCGGCGCCTTAGGGAGCGAGGAATATGCAGGAGTTGGTAGTCATCAGCGGCAAGGGCGGGACGGGCAAGACCAGCCTGGCCGCTTCCTTCGCTGTTTTAGCGGACCGGCCGGTCATCGCCGACTGCGACGTGGACGCGGCCGACTTGCATCTTGTCCTTTTGCCGCGGGTCATGGAACGCCATGAGTTCCGCAGCGGGCATGAGGCCGTCATCCGGCCGGACGACTGCACCGGCTGCGGCGTGTGCCTGGCGTATTGCCGGTTCGGGGCCGTCCTGACGCCGGCCGTCCAGGACGAACGGCGGACGCCGGGCCGGGCCCGGTCGAACTGCTCGGACTGCGCCTACTGTGAGCGATCCTGCGACCTGCGAACGAACGCCATCATCGACGAAATGGGGGGCGCGGTGGGCGAGTCACGGACGGCCGCGCAGGCCATCGATTCCATCGCCTGCGAAGGCTGCGGCGTATGCGTCCGGTTCTGCCCGGAGAAAGCCATCGATTTTCCGGAGCGTCTCTCGGGCGAATGGATGGTGTCGGAGACCCGCTGCGGTCCGATGGTCCACGCCCGGCTGGGTGTCGCGGCCGAGAACTCCGGCAAGCTGGTCTCTTTGGTCCGGCGGGAAGCCCGCCGCATCGCCGAGGCGGGGGACCATCCGTTGATCATCGTGGACGGCCCGCCGGGGATCGGCTGTCCGGTCATCGCCTCGGTGACCGGCGCGACGCTCGTACTGGCCGTCACGGAGCCCACGGTGTCAGGCGAGCATGACCTGGAACGGGTCCTCTCTCTGACCCGGCACTTCAACATTCCGGCGGCCGTTTGTGTGAACAAGTGGGACCTCAATGCCGAAATGACGGAGCGAATCGAGGACAAAGCCCGTAAGGCGGGGGCGCGAATCGCCGGCCGCATCCGGTACGACCGCGCCGTGACCCTGGCCCAGATGCGGGAGCGGGCCGTCGTGGAGACTGAGGCGCCTTGTGTCGAGGATATTCAACACGTCTGGAAAGAGCTTGGCTTGTAGGAGGCAACAACGGACATGGAATGTATTGATCTGGAAAGCTTTTCCGCAACGGCGCGTGATCACGCCGTGCACCCGCGTCATCACGGGCCGCTTGAAGTTTTCGACGGCCACGCGCGCGTCACCGGACCCTGTGGAGACACCATGGAGTTTTGGTTGACCGCGCGAAACGGTAAAGTGGAGAGAGTCTCATTCATCACCGATGGATGCGGGCCGTCCTTGGCCTGTGGAAGCATGGCCGCGTGCCTGGCCGAAGGCAAGCGCTTTGAAGACGCGGCCGATCTGCGGCAGAAAGACATCCTTGAGGCGCTCGACGGTTTGCCCAAGGAATCCGAGCATTGCGCCCTCCTTGCCGGCAACACTCTGAAAGCGGCGTGCGAGAATTACCTGAACCGTCAAAAAGGGCCTCAAAAAGAAACCCGCGACGGAAAAGGAACATGCGACACCTGCGAGGAGACGGATTGCTCGGCATCCCAGCGCAAGAAAGACGAAACCGAAGAGGAATTCGAGGATCGCCGGAAGCTCCAATCGCGGCTCTGCCGCATTCGGCACAAAATCGTCGTCCTGTCGGGCAAAGGCGGCGTCGGCAAGAGCACGGTGGCCGTGAACCTCGCCGCGGCGTTGATGATGTCGGGGAAGCGCGTTGGACTGCTTGACGTTGATATTCATGGCCCGAGCATCCCGACCATGCTGGGCCTCGAACATAAAACGATCCAGGGAAGCGAAGAGGGACTGCTCCCCATCGATATCGGCGGGCTGAAGGTCATGTCTCTGGGCTTCTTATTGCGTAATCAGGATGATGCGGTAATCTGGCGTGGACCCATGAAAATGGGTGTCATCAAACAATTTCTCAAGGATGTGGCCTGGGGCGACCTGGACTACCTGATCATCGATTCCCCGCCGGGGACCGGCGACGAACCGCTATCGGTCTGCCAGCTGATCGGCACGTTGGACGGCGCAGTGATCGTCACCACTCCGCAGAGGGTGGCTACGGTGGACGTGCGCAAGTCCATCACGTTTTGTCGGCAGCTTCATGTGCCGGTGCTTGGAGTGGTGGAGAACATGAGCGGATTCGTCTGCCCCAAGTGCGGTGAAGTCACCCAGATTCTGCCTTCGGGCGGGGGGAAGAGCATCGCGAAAGATATGAACGTTCCGTTCCTCGGCTCCATTCCCATGAACCCCAAGATCGCGGAATCCGGCGACAACGGCCGGGCTTTGCTCGGTCAAGATTCCGCCTCTCCCATAGCCCGGGCCATGAACGAGATCATTACGCGGATCGCCCGGGGATGGGACAAGAGATAGCGGCGGCGGCAAAGAACCCGGGGGCCAATAATAATTCTCCTGAGGCGATACGAGATGAAAAATCGAAATTGTTATCCTTGTTGGGGGGACGGAAGCCGGAAGAAGTTCGAAGAAGGAATTTAAGTCATGGTTAAAAGGCAGCTCAAGCAAAAAGGCAAGTTGGAAAACAATTCGAAAGAGGAGAACAACCACATGAGAATCGCGATTCCTTTGGCCGGCGGGAAACTGGCCATGCATTTCGGACACTGCGAGCGTTTCGCTTTGGTCGATGTGGAGCCGGAGGAAAAGAAGATCCTCAAGCGGGAGGACATCGACGCGCCTCCGCATGAGCCGGGACTTCTGCCTAAGTGGTTGGCCGAACGCGGCGCGAACGTGATCATCGCCGGCGGAATGGGTCAGCGGGCCCAAGGACTGTTCGTCGAACACGGCATTAAGGTGTTGGTGGGAGCCCCCGCTGAAACGCCGCAGAAGCTGGTGGCGGATTTCTTGGCCGGAACGCTCCAGGCGGGCGTGAATGTTTGCGACCACTGAAAACGGCGTCTCTCTTGGACGGCGACGGTGAAATCCGATAAGGAGATGTTCTTGAAACACCATTTTAAAAACCCCGAAACCGCCGTCATCCACGCCGGGCAGGAGCCCGATCCCCTTTACGGCGGAGTTTCCGTCCCGATCTATCAATCTTCGACCTTTGCCTTTCGCTCGGCCGAACACGGCGCGGCCCTTTTCGCCGGCGAAGAAAAGGGCTTCATTTACACCCGGATCGGGAACCCGACGACGAAGGCTCTGGAGGACTGCGTGGCCGCCTTGGAAGGCGGCTGCGGCGCCATGGGAACGGCCTCGGGCATGGCGGCCGTGACGACCATCTATACGGCCTTTCTGGAAAACGGGGCCCATGTCGTCAGCACGGCTTCGGTGTACGGCCCCTCCCGGACCGTCCTCGAAAAAGAGTACGCCAGGTTCGGCGTGGAGGCCGATTTCGTCGATACGTCGGACTTCGAAGCTGTCGAAAAGGCCCTGCGGCCGTCGACGAAGCTGCTCTTCGTCGAGACGCCCGCCAATCCGACCATGAAGCTGACGGACCTGAGGGCCTGTGCCGAGCTGGCCAAAGCGAAAGGGATCCTCTTGGCCGTGGACAACACCTTCGCCAGCCCGATTCTCCAGAATCCCCTCGCTCTCGGAGCCGATATCGTTTTCCACAGCCTGACGAAATTCCTCAACGGGCACAGTGATGTCGTCGGAGGAATCATCGTCGCCCGGGAAGAAATCGTCTTGGCGCGTCTGCGGAAGGTCCTGACGCTCATGGGCGGAACCATGGACCCGCATCAGGCCTGGCTTGTCCTGCGCGGGATAAAAACCTTGGCCCTCCGTGTCGATAAAGCCCAGGACAACGCCGCCAAGCTGGCTCTAGACCTCGAGCGTCATCCCAAGGTCGCCTGGGTGCGCTATCCCGGATTGGCGAGTCATCCCCAACATGGCTTGTCGAAAAGCCAAATGCGCGGCCCGGGCGCCCTGATCTCCTTCGGACTCAAAGGGGGGCTCGAGGCCGGCCGGAGGATGATCAACGCCGTCCGCTTGTGCGCCCTCGCCGTCTCGCTCGGCGGCGTGGAAAGCCTCATCCAGCATCCGGCCAGCATGACCCACGCCGGCGTCGCGCCCGGGGAACGGGCTAAAGCCGGCATCACCGACGATCTGATCCGCCTTTCGGTGGGGTGCGAAGCCTACGAAGACCTGAGAGCGGATTTGGAACAGGCGTTGGAAAAATCCTGAGCGGAATCCGCCCGAACGCTTGGTCGGCGATGGCTTGGCCGATACGCTGAACGTAAGCAGGAATACGCGTGCCCATTGAGAACCCGGCAACCATAAGCGTCCGCAATGGTCATGGCCGGTGTCTACTCTGCGGCGAGCGGAACCCCTGCTCCCTGAAGCTGGTGTTCGAGGCCGATGATGAAGGTGGCGTGAAGACCCGTTTCCAGTCCCATCAGGGACTCCAAGGATACGACGACATGCTTCACGGAGGGGTTATTGCCTCCTTATTGGATGCGGCCATGACCCATTGCCTTTTTCATCATGGAGTTCAAGCCGTTACGGGAGACCTTCACGTCCGCTTTGTTAATCCGGTTTCGTGCGATGCCTCTCTCGAAATACGAGCGTGGGTCGTGTCTTCCCGTCCGCCTCTTTATCGTCTGCGGGCGGAAATCACGCAGGACCGGCGGATCATGGCCTGGGCCGAGTCCAAGTTCATTAGGCGCTCGGCGCGATGAGCGCGGAGCGAGCGGCGGGGCTGAATTTCTATCCCTTTCCGGCACTCACCTCAAGGCATATTCCCCGCCTCGAACTTTCGCTTCGCAGGTGGTACACTAAGTGAGAGTAGGTCGCTTTAAACTCCCAGGAAAATCGGCTTATCACTCGGCCTTCTTAACCTGGCCGCTCAGCACGCGACCGCCGGCCCCGTCCGGACTGAATTCATCGGTTTTTTTGGGAGGAGAAGTATAAAGATGTCCAAGTTTGTGTCATCGATATGTTTCGCGTCTACTATCCTGCTGTGGATTCCTATAACGCCCAGAACCGCTTTGGCTGAGTCCTCGGGAACGATTCTCGGTCACGTCATTGGCCCTGATGGAGCGGCAATACCGGGCGTGCGGCTCCTTTTGCACAACGATATTACCGGCTACAAGTCCGAAGCCGCGAGCGGGCCGGATGGCTCCTTTCGATTCTATAACGTCCCATTCAACCCATACCATTTGCACGCGGACCTTGATGGATTCGCGCCCTCCTTCACCTGGGTCAACGGAGCTCACGAGGTCAGGGTGGGTGGCGTCTTCAAGAGCTTCCCGATCGACGAACGCTTCAGCTTCGGGATCACGGATCCCGCCTTGAACGATCCCGCTTCACCGGATTACAATCCGAATCTCGCGGTCTATGACTTGACGCGAGGCGGGTCGCTGTTCGACTTCCACGGTCAGCGCACCGGGACCTACTACGCCGCCTACGTTCAGGACAACATCAAGCTTCAGGATCTCACTCTCAACGTAGGATTCCGATACGACCACAACAATCTTCCGACGAGCGCGTCCGTCTTGGAGCCCCGCCTTGGTGCAGCCTACTTCATTCAGAAAACGGGGACGGTCTTGCGCGCTTCGTACAACCGCGTCTTTTATACACCGGAGTACGAAAATATCTTGCTCAGCTCTTCACCCGAAGCTGCGAGTCTCGTTCCGCCTCTCGTGCAGCTGTCCCGGGCACTCGGAGGGGGACAGTTGCTGGTGCCTGGTGAGCGGCAGAATGCCTACACGGTGGGAGTGCAACAGGCGCTCGGCGGTCACGCTCGTCTCGATGCTGACTTCTGGTGGCGTCGATCAACGGGAGCGGGCGACCAAGATCAGTTCGAGAACACCGGGATCGTCTTTCCGCTCGCGTTTTCCTCCGGCCGGTTCGATGGATGGGACGTCCGGCTTGACATGGCGCAGATGCACGGTTTCCGAGGTTTCCTGTCTCTGGGCCACACTCACGCCGTCTACGTGCCGCCGAACGTCGGAGGGCTCTTTCTCGACCAGGCCGCCATCGCTACCATCACGGCCGGCCCGTTTCTTATCGATCACGACCAGGCGATCCAAGCCCAGCTCGGAGTGTTCTATGACATCGGTAAGAGCGGCTTTTGGGTGAGCAGCAACATACGCTACGACTCGGGCCTCGTCTGCGGTGTCGGGCCCGCGGACATTGCTTCGGACCCCAACAACGCATTCGCCATCCCCTATGTCGTCGTGCACAGCGGAACCGGTCTCGATCCGAATCGCATTGCAGCGCGGACGGTGGCGGACTTCTCAGTGGGCGCCAACCTGTCCCAACACGGCATCCCCTTGTCCATCCAGGCCGACCTGCTTAACGCTTTCAATAAGCAAGGAGTATACAATATCGAGTCCGTCTTCGGGGGCACACACGTGATCCCACCCCGCACATTCGCCGTACACCTGCGATACAGCTTCGGAGGCGAAAAATAGTAGAAGGCTGAAGTTCAGGACAGGCTCTTCTCTTTGCCAACACCGCCCGTGCGATCAGCGGAGTGCCGAGTGAGATTCAGATTCGTCACATTGGCAATTGCCTCAAAGCTGATCCGGCGTATGGCAAGGGGGTCGCCAACGCATTAGATATCCCGCTGGATGAGGTACCCAAATAGGGTTAGGTTCATGCTCGTCGGTAGCCCGGAAAAGAGGTTCGAGATTTTCTTGCCTTGGAATCCTCTTGAATTACATAATAATTAAGTATTCAATAATAGTTTATTTAGACGAATATTCTCGGGCGCTTCTGCCTTGTGGGAAGAAACGGAAAGACAATCAAGAAGCATAGCTATCTCCGATAAAAAGCAAAGGAGCATGCAGAATGAGAATCAGCGGGAATGTGAGTCGGATTTTGATGATGACGCTCATGTTGTTTTCCGTGTCCCGGCTGTGCCTCCCGTGCACTTCTATTTTGGTGACCAAGGGCGCATCCGCCGACGGGTCCGTCATCATCACCTATTCCTGTGATGCCGAATTCCTGGCCTCGATGCGCTTCATCTCGGCGGCGGATTACAAGCCGGGCCAAAAAGTCATCCTCGAAAGATCGGGGGGCCGCCACGTCGAGCTCCCCTGGGTCGCCCATACCTACAAGGTG
>Ga0315279_10001575_pt1 | contig 37451 bp, 27 predicted proteins | sample YL17G06_20_MG_FD_203694 | JGI IMG/M metagenome (GOLD analysis project Ga0315279, IMG submission 203694) | Sediment microbial communities from Yellowstone Lake, YNP, Wyoming, USA - YL17G06_20 | ecosystem: Environmental > Aquatic > Freshwater > Lake > Sediment | place: USA: Wyoming | collected...
TGAAGTATATCCTTTATTTTAGGCATTGTCAAGCAATATTTATTACCACCACATTATTGTCCAACACAACTTCAATCACGACAATCACTTGGAAAAATCACCACCGGTCAGATAGAAGACTCAGGTTGTACTGTGCGAATCGCAAAGCACAGCTTTCCGAGCACGTGCGTTCCCAAGTACAACTTGGGAACGAGAGAAATCGTGCTATGTGCGCTTCTGCAATCCAAACACGGCTCGTGGGCGAATGCGTGTTATTCGATTTGTGGCTACTGTCATGCTACAGTATCGTCAATCTCGTGTGGCATGATGAACGGTACGAAGCCGCTAACGCATTCCGGGAGGAAACTGATGGGTAGACCGAGTACATTGTCGCGCAGAGCGTTCCTCGGGTGTAGTGCGGGTTCCATTATGCTGGGAGCAGCGTCGCCGCTGATCCTGCCCGCGCGCGTTTTCGGCGCTAACGAGCGCGTCGGAATCGGCTACATTGGTGTGGGGCGGCGCGCCCGGCAACTGATGGATCTGCCCAAAGGGATGCAAATTGTCGCGATCAGCGACCTGAACCAGAACCGGCTGGACGAGTTCAAGGACAAGGGCTGGAAGGCTTACTCGGACTACCGGAAGATGCTGGAATCCCGGGATGTAGACGCGGTGGTTGTCGCAACCCCCGACCATTGGCATGCCCTCAACTGTGTTCATGCGTGCGAGGCCGGCAAGGATGTGTACTGCGAGAAACCCATGTCGCTTACGGTGCGAGAAGGCCGGGCGATGGTGGAAGCCGTCCGGCGGAACAAGCGCGTGTTCCAGACCGGCAGCCAACAGCGATCCATGGAAGCCTGCCGCATCGGTTGTGAACTGGTCCGCAACGGGCGCGTCGGCAAGGTGCATACGGTGCACGGGAACAACTACCCGAGCCCGTGGGAATGCACGTTGCCGGAACAACCCGTGCCGAAAGGGCTGGATTGGGACATGTGGCTCGGACAAACGCCCGTACGCCCGTACCACGAAGAGCTGTACCTGCCGCGAGTGCGCGGGACTGAGGCGGGCTGGATCTCGTTCCGGCCGTATTCCGGCGGAGAGATGACGGGGTGGGGCGCGCACGGACTGGACATCATCCAATGGGCACTGGGCATGGACGAGACGGGTCCCGTCGTTGTATGGCCTGAGGGCGAAGGGCTGAAGTGTCCCGTGAGCTTCCGCTACTCGGACGGCGTGGTGTTGAAGCTGGACGATAAGGGACCTGCCGGCGGCGGATTGTTTATCGGCGATAAAGGGGAAATCACAGTTGATCGTGGAAAGTATGCAGCAAAGCCCGCAGAGTTGGCGAAAGAACCTCTGAAAGGCTCTGACGTTCATCTGTACAAGAGCATGGATCACATGCAGAACTGGCTCGACTGTATCCGGTCGCGGGAGAAACCTGTGGCGGATGTCGAGATCGGCCACCGGACCACCACGGTGTGCCACTTGGGCAACATCGCACGATGGACCGGACGCAAGCTGACCTGGGATCCGGAGAAGGAAGCGTTTGTCGGCGATGAGAATGCCAACAGCTACCTTCAACGTCCCATGCGTGCGCCGTGGACGCTGTAAGAGTGGCTTTGCCGTGTTAGAGGATACGGGAGGATGGGAAACGTGATGATAAGAGGCGTCAGCTTCTTTATGATGGCGGCCGCGTCACTGTCGCTGCCGGTGTATGCTCTTCCCATTGCCGCGAGTCTGGAAAAAGACCGGATCGATATCAGCGTGGCTGGGAAGCTCTTCACTTCGTACAAGTTTTCAGCATCACAGAAATATCCCTATCTCTGGCCGGTCAACGGGCCCGCTACGGGGACCTCAATCACTACCGAGACATCAGAGCCCTTTCCGCATCATCATTCGCTCTTCTTCGGTTGTGACAAGGTCAATGGCGGCAACTACTGGCAGGAAGGAAATGAGCGCGGCCAGATCCTGTCGCAGGGACCGAAGATCGTTGAGGCGCAGGGAGAGCGCATCCTGTTCACCGATGAGTGCATGTGGAGGCAGCCGGGGCAGGATCCCGTAATGCGCGATCTGCGTCGTGTGACTGTTGCCGCGCCCGACGATACGCGCAGAATCATCGATTTCGAGATCACTCTTGAGCCGCTCACCGATATCCGGATCGAGAAAACCAACCATTCCCTGTTCTCGGCGCGCGTGATGCCTGAACTCAGCGTTGCATCCGGCGGAACGCTGATCAACGCCGAGGGCGCGTCAGCGGAGAAAGGCACATTAGGCGTAAAATCGCCTTGGTGTGATTATTCGGGAACGCGGAACGGCGTCACGGAAGGAATTGCCATCTTTCAGAACCTAAACAATCGCTGGTATCCGGCGCCGTGGTTCACGCGAGACTATGGATTCTTCTCGCCGACGCCCATGTACTGGCTTGAAGGCGACGTCCTGAAACTCGCAAAAGGCGAGACACTCGCACTGCGGTACCGTGTCGTCATTCACTCCGGCGACGCAAAGGCTGCCGGCGTCGCAGACTTATTCCGGCAATACGCGAACCAGCAAGCGTCCAAACCTTAGAGCCGTTTTGGCGCGCGCCCGTCTCAGCACATTTGACCAAGACTTGCGTAATTGGAATCGCAACCAGCCTCTGGACATCACGTTCGTAGCCGCGGACGCGACGGGCCAGTTCCGCATGGATACGTTGGGACCGGGATTGACGGTTAATATCGCGGCTTGGTGCGAAGGGTATGCCATAGCCGCCCGATGGGGCATACTTGTGCCCGTCTCAGGCCAGCAGGAGGTTGATTTTGTACTTCAGCCCGAGGGAAGGCTAGTCGCGACCGTGAACGAAGACTTCGGCGCCGTTCAGGATCTCTATGCAGCCGCCAAACTTCAGAGGAACGACCCTAGCTTGTTTCCCTATTCGACGTGGGAAGCCGTAGGCGCCAATCGGCAGGTGGTGTTTTCACAAATGCCGACGGGACGCTATCTCATCGAACTCAGAAGGCAGGACACACTGCTCTGGTCAAACCTCGTTGATGTCGTCGAAGGCTCCGTCACGGAACTGCACATAGGGTCCGACAACGCGGCTGGCGCAGTTGCCGGTTCTCAAGCCAACGGCGTCACAGGCTACACAGAGTTGCGAAGATCCCTTGACAAAATTCGTGAATGAGTCTACAATCCGCAGTTGCCCGATCTTGACGAAGGACGTAATCCTGTAGCGGGATACGGGCGGCTCAGATGGTTGTAGCATAAGAAAGGAAGGTTGAAGGATTATGTTAGGCCCCAAATGTGCTTACATGTCTATGTTGGCTCTATGTTTGATATTGGTGGGTTGTCCGTCCTCGACTGTGTCTGTCCCAAATGTTGGCGGGCTTGCGCAGGTTTCGGCGACTACCGCGATCCTGGGCGCGCAGCTTGTGGTGGGCACGGTGACCACCGGAACAAGCACGACGGTCGCCTGGGGCTGTGTTATCAGTCAAAACCCGGTCGCGGGCAAAAAAGTAGCGCCCGGTTCCGCGGTAGACATGGTCATCTCGACCGGTCCGGCGCCCTCCCTGGGTTGGACTTACGTGCCAAGCGAGAGTTCCATTTGGGGGCTCACGGTGGGGAATACATCTGACGGCGGCGTCATCGTTGGCGGCGGCCACAATACGGAAAATGACATGTACGCCCTCAAACTGACCTCCTCCGGCGGCAAAGACTGGGACAAGGTCTATTCCAACGTGAGTCCGGAAGAGGGTCATCCCGAACTGTGGCCTCACGAGGCGCGCGGGCTGCTGCAAACGGACGACGGCGGATATATCATGCTCGGGGCGGGAAACAACCTTAACGATGGACTCCCGGGGCAATCATATCTTTTTGTCAAGACGGATGCCACGGGCGAGGTTGTGTGGTCGAACACATATGCGCCGGAAAACCCGTACAGCCCGGGCGATTATTGTGGCCCTAATTTGCCGTACGCGCTTGACATCACAAGTGACGGCGGTTACATGGCCGTGGGCTCTTCGTATGTTGGCGGATACAATCTTGCCAGTATCCTCAAGACTGACGCCAACGGCGATCTCGGGTTTGTGAAGGTCGTAAACGACAATGCCAAGGCCTATGACGAGAGTATTGTTACCGGGCAACGGACATCGGACGGGGGTTATGTTCTGTGCGGGTATTCGGATAATGGTTCGCCGCTCGGACACTTGGCGCTTCTTATCAAGTTGGATAGTGACGGCGACCTCGAATTCTCAAAAACCTATCAATATCCGCCGGAGAACCACGGCGCCGAAGCTTATGCCGTCACCCAAACCGCGGATGGCGGATATGTCATTGGCGGGGAACTTATCAATGAAATCTCGAAGGTATCCACCTACGGGTGTTGGTTGTCCAAGGTGGATGCCAACGGCGACGTTGTATGGATCCGCGCATACGGCCACGCGATGACTATTCATTATCCGAACGCGATTAAGGAAACGCCGCAGGGCGATATTTTGGCTGCTGGAGCAAATAACATGGGCGCCATGACCTTGGCAAAATTTACGAACAGCGGCAGCCTGATTTGGAACTACAGTCTTCCCGATGGCTTGCCCACGGCCTTCGCCAATGCGATGACACTGACGGATGATGGCGGATGCGTTATGGTGGGGTCGGCCGTCACAGGTTCGACGGTAATCGCCAAGGTGAACCACGCGTTTCATGTGGATTAACTGCGTGAGTCCACGATTCGTACGGCCAAACGCTTGTTAGAGTAGCACCGACTTGAAGGGCTGATCTGTTTTTCGGCGGGCACATTATGAGGGGAGACACGCATGGACTTTCATCTTTCAAACGAGCAAAAAGATATTCAGCAAATGGTGCGCGATTTCGCCCAAAACGAGATTGCCCCGCGCGCCATCGAGATTGATCGTGATGCGAGGTTCCCCGCCGAGACATTCAAGAAAATGGGTGAATTGGGTCTCCTTGGCTTGCTCGTTCCCTCGGAATACGGCGGCCGGGGCCAAACGGTCTTAACATGTTGTGTGGTGGTGGAAGAGATCGCCAGTGTCTGCGCAGCGACTTCGATGTCTTACCTGTCCCATGCGGTCTTGTGTTGCCACAATCTTTCATGCAACGGTTCGGAGGAACAGAAGCGGAAATATCTGCCGGATCTTGCCTCCGGCGCCAAGCTGGGCGCTATCGCCATGACGGAGCCCAATGCGGGGTCTGATGTCCTTTCCATTGAAACATTTGCGGAACGGCGCGACGGGCAGTACATCATAAACGGAAAAAAGACGTTCATTACGAATGCCCCCGTGGCCGACGTTTTTCTCGTCTATGTGCGAACTGATAAGACCGCGGGGCCGCGCGGCATCAGCCAATTCATCGTTGAAAAGGGCTATCCGGGATTCTCAGTCGGACAGCCGTTCCACAAGATGGGCATGCGCGGTTCACCCACGGCCGAACTTTTCTTTGAAGACTGCCGTGTTCCCGCGGAGAATTTGGTGAAAGGCGAGAACAAGGCCCTCGGGATCCTGATGGGCGGACTCGACGTTGAGCGTACAGTGGGCGCCGCCATGGGTGTGGGATTAGCTCAATCGGCCTTCGACCGAGCCCTTGCTTATGCAAAGCAGCGCCAGCAGTTCGGTCAGCCCATCATCATGTTTGAGATGATCGCTGAGAAGGTGGCCAACATGAGCATGGAGATTGCCGCTGCACGGCTGTTGACCCATAAGGCGGCCACGCTGTGCGACGAAGGGGTCCGCTGCTCCGCGGAAGCATCCCATGCCAAGCTGTTTGCGTCGGAAACAAGCGTTCGTGTGACGTCGGAGGCCATTCAAATCCTCGGCGGGTACGGGTATATGCAGGAAAACGAGGTCGAGCGCATGATGCGCGACGCCAAACTGGGTACAATCGGCGCCGGCACTTCGGAAATTCAACGGTTGATAATCGCGCGCGAAATCGTCAAACGCTCGATGTGAGGACAAGGAGTGATTCTGTGAACCCGACTGATGGCAGATACTACGAGGACGTGGAAGTTGGGGAGGAAGTCGTGTCCCCGGCGCGGACCGTCACTGAAACCGATATCGTCAACTTCGCTGGCTTGTCCGGCGATTTCAACGTCATTCACACGAACGCCGAGCTGACCAAGAGCATGCCCTTTGGTCAGCGCATTGCTCACGGGCTGCTGGGCCTGACTATCGCCTCAGGTCTCGTGGCCCGCACCCCGGGAGCGGAGCAACTCCGACTGGTTGCCTTTCTCGGTACGACATGGGACATTCGCAAGCCGATCCTCATCGGTGACACCATTCATGTGATCGAGACCGTGGCCAGCAAGCGCGAGACTTCCAAGCCCGGCTTGGGCATCGTCATTTTCGACGCAAAGGTAATCAATCAGCGCGGGGAGGTGTGCCAAGAGGGTCAATGGATGGAAACTCATGTGCATGATGCGCAATTCCACGCCCGCCTCCCCGGAGTGATCGACGGTGAAACCTTCCCCGGACATCCCCACGCAGCGGTGCGATCGTGCACCGGCCTTGCTGAAGGGTGCTCTGCACACGCACACTTCTTATTCGGATGGGGAACTCTCGCCGTTGAAAGTGCTCGAGGTCTACCGAGACCTGCGTTTTGATTTCATTGCACTGACCGACCACGATTTCCTCATGAGCCCCAACGCCTACCAAGATGTACCCAATGAATTCGACGGCCTTTTGGTCTTCAAGGGCGTTGAAAAGACCATCTTTTCCCGCGGCTATTTTCACATTAGCGAGATTCACGGCGACCGAGAGGTTATCCGGATCTTTGACCACCCTGCTGATTATCACCTTGCTCTCGGCAGGCTCATTGAACGGATTGACGAGATTCAAGGCATCATGCCGCTCCACGCAATCGAAGTCACTTCAAACGGGTACTATACGCCCGAATATGACATAGAAGAGATCCCTTACCCAAAGGTCGCGTCTGATGACTCCCACACCGCTGAAGGCTGCGGACGCGCATGGATCGAAGTGGCATGCACCAAGGACAGGGATGCCATTATCAGAGCCATCAAGAACGGCGGCGCACGGATATGCTATAAATGGATCGCATGCCAATCGGCATGGACAAATAAGGGAGAGGCGCCCGGTGACTAATCGTGTTCCCTCGAAACGCCGTGTGGCCATTTGCGCGGTCGCACAAACAAAGTTCGAAGCCTGCAAATGGAACGTCCGCATGCAGGGCATGTTGTGGGAGGTAGTCGACAGCGTCCGGCGGCAGACGGATCTTCGTTTCGGGGAAGGCAGCATCGAAGCGGCTGTTACCGTTTCCGACGACTTGTTTGACGCACGCACCATCTCGGACGGCGCCATCACGGACGTGGTCGGCGCTCACTACCAAAGCGAAGAGAAGGTTGCCGCGGACGGCGCCCAAGGCGTTTACTACGCCGCCGCCACCATCCTATCGAATCGCCACGACATAGTGCTGCTGGCGGGTCACTGCAAGGAGTCCCAGTCCGCCAGTCGCAATAGGATCACTCACCTCGCCTTCGACCCTTTCTACACACGTCCCGTGGGCCTTGATTACCTGGCCGCGGCCGCCCTCCAGGCCCGCGCCTACATGGCCCGTACGGGCGTTACTGAAACTCAGCTCGCCGATCTCGTCGTACGCGCGCGCCGCTGGGCTCGCCATAACCCTGTCGCACAGGAAGCAGGAGCGCTCACCCGCGATGAGGTATTGGCTGCCCCGATGCTGGCCGACCCAATCCGCGAGTCCTTTACCTACCCCGTATCCGACGGCGCGATCGCCATGATACTGGCCAACGAGAAACATGCACGCGACATCACGGACCGCCCCGTATGGATGACCGGCGTTGGAAGTTGCTACGACAGCTTTTTCCTGGGTGAGCGCGACCTTGCCGGAAACTTCCCGCTTGAACGCGCGGCAAAACGTGCATACACCATGGCCGGCATAACCGATCCCGCGAATGCCTTTGACGTCGTCGAGATCGCCGACCAATATGCCCACCAACTGCCGCAATACGCTGAAGGGCTCGGCCTGTATGAAGCAGGCAAGGGCGGGAAATGGCTGGACAATGACGGCCCGGAGAAACACAATGTGAACCGTTCCGGCGGAATGCTTGCGGGAAACCCTCTGATACTGGGCGGCATGGCCCGCGTAGCCGAGGCTGTCATTCAGCTCCGCGGAGATGCCGGCAGCCGGCAGGCGCCTAATGCAAAACGTGCGCTGGCCCAAGGTGCCACCGGCCCCGCGGGACAACTACAGACAGTTGTCGTACTGGAACGTTAGAAAGGACGGCGCGATGAATAGCAAGAACCGAGACGTTGCCATTATCGGCTGCGGCATGTCAAAGTTCTCAAGCCACCGGGAGGAAGTCAACCAGCCCGAGATGATCCACGAGGCCGTCGTTGAAGCGCTCCAAGATGCCCGGCTTGCCATGGACGATGTCGATTGTGTACTGCATGGGAACATGGAACTTTTCGAGATGGTGCACCAACCAGACATGTGGCACGTGCTCGGCAGTGGCGCTTGGGGCAAGCCGGGTATCCGTCTCACCACCGGCGGCACCACCGGTGCGACGCTGGCCTGCGCCGCCGACAACCTCGTCGCCTCGGGACTCCACGACGTCGTGCTCGCGATAGGGTTTGAGAAGTTGCAGGAGGGTCACGCCACCGGCGGCATTACGAATATGGCCGACCCGTTGTGGGGCCGCAGCCTCCAAACGGGCGCACTTACCGGCACTGCCGCGCAAAAACTAATCGAGCAGTTTGGCGAGGAGCGAGCCAAGCATGCGGCCATGAAAATGCGCGTGATCATGGATGAAAATGCCATGCGCAACAAAAAGGCGCACCGCCGCCTGAGGCTCGACCGTGAACACATGAAGGAAACAGTAGCCAGTTCGCCGCCCCTGGTGGGCGAGCTACGGATGATCCATATGTGCTCGCAAAGCGACGGGGCCTGCGCCGTTATCTTTGCTTCAGAAGAAAAGGTGGCGCAATGTGGGTCCAACCCCGCATGGGTGGTCGATCACGAGACGGTTCACCGCGAAGAAACGTTGATCTTCAACGCAGGGAAAAGCACCCAACGTGTCGCCGCCGAACGTCTTTTCGCTCGCAATGGTATTACCGACCCTGTTCGGGAGATCGACGTGTTCGAGATGTACGATCCGTCCGCATGGTGGGGTGTGGAGTGGCTGGGCGAGTTCATGCTCTGCGATGGAGACGAGCACTTAAGGATGGTCGAGGAAGACACCATCGCTATCGACGGTGAATTCGCGCTCAATCCCTCGGGCGGCGTCCAGGCCAGCAACCCCATTGGCGCCACGGCGCTGGTCCGCGTTGCAGAGGCAGCCATGCAGATTCGAGGAACCGCCGGCGACCACCAGGTTGCCAGACCGGTTGGCCGCGCCCTGGCCTCCGGGTTCGGCGGCACCCTCTGGACAGTGCTGATGTTGCTTTCAAAGGAAAAACCATGAGCAGCAAAAAAGAGAGCGGTCAGGAGTTGATAGTTTCGCGACAGGTCCTGTCTATCCCGCAGCGGTTCTCGACCGGCCCGGTTATGGGCCGGTTTCTCCGCGAGCTGCGTGACAACCAACGCATTATGGCCAATAAGTGTCCCCAGTGCGGCCGGCATCAATTGCCGCCTCGAGAAGTGTGCGCCCTATGCCACGTCGAGGCCACTGAATGGGAGGAACTGGGGCCTGAAGGCACGATTCGGGACTTTGATATCGTCTATTACTCGAGCCCCGATCCCCTCACCGGCGAAACCCGAGAGACACCTTACGTTTTGTGTTGGGCCGAGCTCGACAGGACGCAGGGAGATGCGCCCCTTTGGCACCTGCTCGATGCCCCCGACCTCAGCAAGGTGCGCCGTGGCCTGCGTGTCAGGGTAGTATTCGCCGAAGAACGTAATGGAACCATGGCAGACATCAAACACTTTGAGATCATCAAATAAAACAAAGGCTTTCGCAAGAATACAGACGATTCATCCAGCGTTAGCGCCCCTCTCTCGTGAGCCGGCTGCTACGCCGTGGCGTGCGAGAACATAGAAGGAGGGAAACAATGGAGGCGCCTGCGAAGTGTTTGAAGTGCGGCGGAACAGACCTAAAGCCAGGCGAGCTATGCATATCGTATATCCTTTTCCCTGTTTCGGTCTTTCGATTCGAAGGTCAGCGAAGCTTCGGGTTCGGAAACGCCGCTCTCCCAATCAAGACAACAATATGCCTTGATTGCGGGTTTGTGGATATGTCGGGCGATCCCGTGGCCGCCAGGGCCTTCCTCCAGAAAACCGAAGCGCGATGAGGGGTAACAGCATGAGTGAAGAGACCGATTACTCGTTCGTCGTTGAAGGCAAAATGGCGCTCCCGTACCAATACTTCGCCGGTGCCGTCGGCAGTAGATTCATCGTGGCCCTCCGCGACGAAAAGAAAATCCTAGGCGTCAGATGCGAGAAATGTGAGAAGACCTTTATCCCTCCGCGCCAGACCTGCGAACGCTGTTTCTCGGATCTGACGGGAAATTGGGTCGAGCTCCAACCCACGGGCGAGGTAACCAATTTCACGGTGATCCATTACGCGGAGCCTTATCAGCCTAAGGAGCCGCCTTATGTTCTCGCTCTCATCAGGCTCGATGGCGCCGATACCCCTGTGGCTCACATCCTGGAATGTGATGACGCGGCAAACGCACGAATCGGCATGCGAGTCCGGGCCGTCTTTGCGGAAGAGCGAAAAGACAATATCCTCGGAATCAGCCATTTTGAACCTGCAGGCTAGCGGCCAATTATGGAAGTTCGAGACAAAACAATACTGCTGTTGTAGGTCCCATCTCCAGGTGGGACCAACTGAGAATGGATCCCGGTCCGACCTGGAGATCGGACCTACGCTGAACGACACGTTCTTGCGTCCGGAGTTTCTGCAATTGGCAATTAGAAACATCCGAGGCGAGTTTAGGGCAATCCCGGCGACGGGTCGCGTGGAAAGGTGCCGAACATGACGAAAACAGCATTGATAACGGGGGCCTCGAGCGGAATCGGCGCCGCCTTTGCCCGGCTCCTAGCCGCCAACGGCTATGCGCTTATGTTGGTAGCGCGGCGGCAGGCAAAATTGCAGGCGTTGGCGGAAGAACTTGCACAGAAGTATTCGGTCATGGCGGAAGTCCTGGTCGCCGACCTGTCAAAGCCCAACGACGTGGCATCCATAGAGGAGCGGATTCGAGCGATTCCCGGTCTTGACATGCTGATCAACAACGCCGGATTTGGCACCATGGGGTTCTTTGCGGAAGTAGGCTTGACCAAGCATCTCGACATGATCAACGTCCACGTAATCGCCAGCGTCCGTCTCATTCATGCCGCCCTGCCGGGGATGATCGCGCGTAAGCGCGGCGACATCATCAACGTGTCTTCCGGCGCCGCTTATCTTGCCATGCCAAACGCGGTTACCTACTGCGCGACAAAGCGATATCTCATCACACTCGCCGAAGGGCTTGCCAAAGAACTCGCCGAAACGGGCGTGCGCGTCATGACTGTGTGTCCGGGATTTACCTACACGGAATTTCACGACACAGAGGAGTTTCAGAATTTCAATCGAACCGACATCGCCAAGGGCCTCTGGATGAGTGCCGAGGACGTAGTCAAAGAATCCCTCGCGGCGCTGGACTCGGGCCGGCCCGTTTTCATTCCGGGCCGCAGAAATCGTCTTCTGTTGGGACTCCAGCGTAGCCCGTTGGGCCCGGTTCTGTTGAGCCTGCTTGCCAAGAAACGCTGGAAAAAATAGCCTTTATGCGGTAGGGTCGCGCAGCAGCGCGACCCTTCCGTCATGGAGCCGGCTCTGTTGTCGCCGCGTTTCCCGAAAACGAAGATGAAGAGCGCCGCGTGTGCCTCCCGAAGAATCATTCCTATTGCGGAGGTGTAGGGTGGGCGAAGCGAAGCGGAACCCACCCCCTTTCCGCACGCCTGTAGAGCATGTCCGGTGGGTTCCGCTTCACTTCACCCACCCCACACCCTGAACGTTTTCTATTGAGAGAACCTTTGGGCGAGTGCCACACAGGTTGTGCCCAACATCGGCCTCCCGAAGTGAAAGGTGCTCACCAGGCACGCGGCGCCGGAAAGACTGCAGAGTGGAACTGGGACGTAACGGCGCAACAGTCTTCGGGGAATCAGGCGCGCAGTGGTATGTCGCAAGGCATTGCCAGACTCGAGGCTTGCATGTATACTGAGCAAACAGGGTAATTCTGTCGACAACTACGGGAGGGCGTGGTCACGTCGAAGGTGAGCTTTGCCGGGCTTGGGGGGATGCTCTTGTTGCTCGTTGTAGGTCTGAACGGGTGTAACAAGACCGGGTCGTTGCAGGTGAAGCTAGCGCCACTGGCCGCCGTTGACGCAGGGGCACGATGGGCCGTGGATGGCGGTGAATGGCAAAACAGCGAAGCAACCGTCTCCAATCTATCCAAGGGTGCGCACCCTGTAACGTTCAAGCAGGTCTTGGGGTGGATTACGCCCGTGCCGCAGAACGCGTTGATTACGGCGAAGGAGACGCAGGTCCTTACTGCCGACTATGTTCCGAGTGGGGAAGGTGAAGGCGAGGGGGAAGGTGAGGGCGAAGGCGAAGGCGAGGGTGAAGGCGAGGGTGAAGGCGAAGGCGAGGGTGAAGGCGAGGGAGAGGGTGAAGGCGAGGGTGAAGGTGAGGGCGAAGGCGAAGGCGAGGGTGAAGGCGAGGGGGAAGGCGAAGGCGAGGGTGAAGGAGAAGGAGAACTAGACCAACTCGCACGGCGTACGTGGAGCTACTTGAGTTCAGATTGGGCCACGGCTCACCACCTGCCTTGGAGCTGGCGTTCACACGATTGCTCTGGCGGGGACTATGACAATCCTGCGGAGATAGGACTCTATGCATTATCGTGGATGGGCGCATACGAAATGCAGCGGGTATGGAGCCCTTCCTGGCCGCAGGTGGAGACCGAGGTCGTGGCTGTTCTGGACCAGCTTCGGGCTTGGCAGACTGGATCTCAGACTTCACAGCCGCATGGTCCCAATGCTTACGCCTCCAGCGTGTTCTATCAATGGTACTGGATCGCTTGGGACCCGCCAGTGGTAGGAACGTCCGAGGGGACGAACCAAGTGGTGCCCTCGATGGACAACGCCTGGTTGGCCGCTTCTCTGATCACGATCCGCGAATATGCCGAGGCAAATGATCATGCGGAACTTGCCCGTAAGGCGGGCGACATTCTTAGCGCCATGGATTTCAGGCTTTGGTACGACGCTGCGACGAACCGTTTCCACTGGGGCGGAGTGCAAAACCCGCTTGGGGGAACTCAGGCCGATTATTACTCCAACGAGAACCGGCTCACCAATTTCGTGGCTCGAGCGGTAGGTGCATTGAGTACCGAAGAGTTCGAGGCCAGTCTTGCAGCACTAAATGCTCCGGAGGGTACCTATAGCGGCATCACGGTGGACAAGACGGCCTGGGATGGGTCTATCTTCACGTACCTGGCCCCGGCGCTTTTCATCCGTGAGATCCAGGAGGACTACGGTATCAAGACCCTTGTCCCGGCTGTCCAAGCCCAGGTTGCATATGCCGGGGCTCAAGGTTACGCTGCCTGGGGGCTGTCAGACTGTTTCGGCGTTCGGTGCGCCGATTACACACAACAGGGCGCGCCACCGAGCGCCCTCCAAGGGCAGATCGAGTATTGCCCCGGGCTTATCGCGCCCTATGCCAGTGCGCTGGCTCTTACGACACCCCTTTCCTCGGAGGCGATCGCCAACCTAAGCGCTTTGCGTGCGTCGTTTCCCGCGGCCTACGATTCCAACTACGGTTTTTACGACAGTGTAATGGCAAAGCCCGGGGATCCCGACTATGGGATATCCAGCTACCGTTTCAGCGCACTTGCGCAGGAATGGATTCTTATCTCCGTGGCCGCGTCACAGACCGACTTTATCCACGTCAACTTCTACCGCAACGATGGTGTGTTGCAGGCTCATAATGAGATGTTCGGTGCTGGCGAAGGCGAGGGCGAGGGTGAAGGCGAGGGCGAGGGCGAGGGTGAAGGTGAGGGTGAAGGTGAGGGCGAAGGTGAGGGAGAAGGCGAAGGCGAGGGGGAGGGTGAAGGCGAAGGCGAGGGCGAGGGTGAAGGCGAAGGCGAAGGCGAGGGCGAGGGTGAAGGCGAAGGCGAGGGGGAGGGTGAAGGCGAAGGCGAAGGCGAGGGCGAATACGTCGATGTGTCTGCGTTCGAGGCGCACGCATTGTGGTTGTCCGGGATCTTTGTATTGGACGTGCGAACGCGCGATGAGTTCACTCCAGGCCATATTCCGCGAGCTTACAATATCAACGTTGCGGAGTTGTCCGCCCGCCTTGGCGAGATCCAGAGCCACATTCATGACGATATCCTTGTGTACTGCGGCAGTGGGAGCAGAAGCCGCACCGCTTCAGAATTCCTGGTCACTCAAAGGTTCTCGGGAATACACAACATGCTCGGCGGTTTCTCCGCCTGGAAGGCCGCCGGATACGAAGTCGCTACTGGATCAGAAGGCGAGGGCGAGGGTGAGGGCGAAGGTGAAGGTGAAGGCGAGGGAGAAGGTGAGGGAGAAGGAGAAGGAGAAGGAGAAGGGGAAGGCGAGGGCGAAGGCGAGGGCGAGGGCGAAGGTGAAGGCGAAGGCGAGGGCGAAGGCGAAGGCGAAGGCGAGGGTGAAGGCGAAGGCGAGGGTGAGGGTGAGGGTGAAGGCGAAGGCGAGGGTGAAGGCGAGGGTGAAGGCGAAGGCGAGGGTGAAGGCGAGGGTGAAGGCGAAGGCGAGGGCAATGTCTTCTATGTCGATGCAGGCAACGACAGTGGCATCGAGGATGGGTCTTCCCATTACCCGTTCAATACGATCGGCGAGGCGGTAGCCGCAAGCAGCGCCGGGGACACGGTAATCGTTCGCCCCGGGGACTACCGCGAAAACGTCACATTGAAAGCGCGTCTGACGCTTATCGCCGAAGAGGGCTCGTATCACACGCTGTTGTCCGGATCCGGCAAGGCGGCGTCGCCCGCGCTGACGCTTGCCGCCGGATGCACGGTCCAAGGTCTAACGGCAACGGGCGGAACGGGCGCGGCCATCGTTGCGCCGGCAGGCGCGGCCGTTACGGTCCGAAACTGCGTGCTGCACTCGAGCGAGGCCGGATTCGAACTTGCCGCGGGCGCTTCGGCGGTGTGCATCAACAACACGTTCTACATGAATCACTATGGTCTGTACGGAGGCGACGGCATCCGGCTCGTGACGTTCGAGAACTGCATCCTCGCATACAACGAAACAGCGTTCAGTGCAACGTCCGCGGTGGTGGACACCGCCGGCTTCAACGACTGGTTTCGGAACACGCGCGACACGGAAGGCTTGTCGCCGAGTGAGAGCGACATCGCGGTTGATCCGGAGTTCGTCGACTCGGAGGCGTTCAATTTTCATTTGAGGCTGCCGTCTCTTTGTCGCGATGCGGGGGACCCCGCGACCGGCTTCGACGACCTCGATCATTCTCGAAACGACCTTGGTGCGGACGGAGGACCCTACGGGGTTCAAGATCTGCATGCTCCCCGCGCCGTCGCGGTAGTCACGCCCGATGCCGGACCCACGCCTCTGACGGTCTCGCTTGACGGTTCGGGTTCGAGCGACGAGTGGGGCATCGCCGCCCATGTCTGGGACGTGGATTACCGCGATGGTCTTGGAGAAGACCTCTCGGGCGCGCGTGTCGAGTACGTATACACGAATCCGGGCAGCTATCTTGTCACCTTGACGGTGACGGACAACAGCGGGCTAGTGAGCCGCGCCACGCACGTGGTCAGAGCGGGCGACGGGATTCCCACGGTCGCGGCCGCGGCCGAACCGATCGCGGGTCCAGCGCCGCTCGCAGTGCAGTTTTCGAGCGAGGCGTCGAACCCGTGGGGAGGGCCGCTGGCATTCCTGTGGGATTTTGGAAACGGAGCATCCAGTGCGGATGAATCCCCCTTGTACACGTATCCCGAGGACAGTCCACTCGGCGCGTTGTGGCCGCTGTTGCGGGTGACGGACGTGGACGGTCTCTCGGCCTATGCGTCGTTGAGTCTGACGCTCACGCATGGCGAGGTTATGGCCGCGGGGATCATCGGGCCCGAAGTGGAGGGTGAGGTGGCCGTCCAGGAGCCGGCGAGCCCGTTGGACGGCGCGCGGCTCCGGTTTCCCGCAGGGAGTCTCTCGGAACCTGTGGCGGCGACGATCGGTCCGTGGTCCGATGCCCCGCGTCCGAGTCAGAGGCGCTTTCTCGCTCTGGCGGAGCTTGGACCCATGGGCGTCGACTTCAGCCGGTCGCTTGCGGCCTCGATCCCCACACAGCCGGCGGTGCGGGACCCGCAGAATATCGAGGTGAATCGCTATGATCTTGCGACGGAGGCATGGTCGGCGAGTGGGATTGCACGGATCCTCTATCGCGAAACGCCGAGTCCATCCGTGCAGTTCGAGACGACGCGCCTTGGATTGTTTGCGGTCCTTGCCACTTGGCCGATTCAGGGTCTCGGGACCTTGGGCGGGAGCACCAGCTTCTGCTTTGACATCAACGAATCGGACCAGATCGCAGGCTACTCGTATCTGTACGTTGCGGCGAACCATCGGCACGCCTTCCTGTGGGAGCCGCCGGGAACGCTCCGTGACCTCGGCACGCTGGGAAGCAAGCACAGCTTCGCGATGAGTGTGAATGATTCCGCTCAGGTCGCGGGCTATGGCGAGCATGAGGGCGGCGCAACGTACGCCTTCATCTGGGACGCCGCCAACGGCATGCGGGATCTCGGCAACCTCGGCGGAGACGGGACGTACGGCTATGCGATCAACAACCTGGGTCACGTTGCCGGCTTCGGCAAGAATGGGGACGGCGTTATCCGCGCATTCGTGTGGGATGCGGACAACGGGATGCGCGACCTCGGATCCCTCGGCGGCACGTGGAGCTATGGGTTCGCGATCAACGACGCGGGGCAGGTAGTGGGGAGCACCGCCGACGATGCAGGACGGAGCGCCGCATTCGTGTGGGACGCCGTGAACGGCATACGGCTTTTGGGCGGACTTGGAGGCGTCGGCAGTACGGCGTACGCGGTCAACAACGCCGGCACGGCGGTGGGCAACGCCCGAACGGGATTGGACGCGATGCACGCGTTTCTGTGGGACGCCCTGAACGGGATGAAGGACTTGGGCACGCTCGGAGGCGATTCGAGCGTGGCGTATGGCATCAATGAATCAGGGCAGACTGTAGGCATGGCGCAAGACGCATCCGGCAGCGAGCGGGCCGTCCTATGGGAAGTGACCGGCGGCGCCGTTGCCGCAATCGATCTCAACAGTCTGGTTGCGCTCGAACCGGGATGGCGACTGACGCGCGCATACTCGATCAACAGCCGCGGCCACATCGCCGCCGTGGGCAACAAGGAAGGTTACACGGGCGCGTTCCTGCTCAGCTACCAGCCCGGAGATCCGCAAAAGAGGCCATAAGTGCCGTCAAGTTACCGCGGTCCCTCCCGAAAAGTTCCATGAGAAGGCCTTGTCCGACGTGGCGGCCAACACACCGGCATGAGCGCGTCTGCCCAAACGTCTAACTTCCATTCGAGGAATCTCCCTCCACGACGATTTGTGTTATACTTGTCCTTCAAGAGACCAGCGCGAGTTCCCGAGGGAAGCGAAGCGGCGGAAGATGCGCGCGGGGTCGCGCCAGATGAGGCGGCTGGAAATGAGGGAGGGGGGTTCCTTGTGCGGCTGACGATTCTGCTGTATGTCCTGATGTGGAAGCTCCAACATGCGGCCAAGAGGAAGCCGGGCTTCAAGAAGATGCTCAGGAAGAGGGACTATACGCTGGTCATCCGAACCGCGGACGGTAGGCATGGCCGTTTCTTCACTTTTTCCAGGGGCGACGTCGTTTCCAGGAATGGGCTTTACCCGAAGCCGGACGTTGAACTCGTGTGGGTGGATGCTGCTACGGCGTTTCGCGCCCTGGCTACTGGCGATGAGAAGGCCGTAGTACAAGCCCTCGGGAAATCCCATCTCAAGATCGAGGGCAATCTGGACCATTTCTTCTGGTTTGGCGAGGTCCTCAAGCAGATGATGGCCGCATAGAGACGCGCTGAGATCGCACGTCGGGGACCGACACGGGAGGTGTGTTATGGGCTATTTTGGCGAAGGACAGGATGTCACTTTTGATGGGCCGGTTTTCCCTGCGAAGGGGGGCACGGTGGAGGGGGTCTTCTCGGCGCTGGACGAGATCTACGGCATGGACGCGGACTCGGTGCACGGCCATGTCATCCTGTATGCAACGACGCTCATGGAGGGTCATCCGGTCACTGAGGTATGCCGGCGCGCCTACGCGAAGTACATGAAGAAGAACATGCTGGTCAGGGAAATCGCGCCGGGGCTCCAGAAGCTCGAGCAGGAAGTGAAGCGAATGTCCATCGAGTTGTTGGGGCTTCCTGATGGCACGCGCGTCAATATAACCTCCGGAGGGTCGGAAAGCCTCTACTGCGGGATCAATGCGGCCTACCAGTGGGCCAAGGACAACAAGCCGGAGATAACGGCGCCGGAAATCGTCATCCCGTACTCAGCCCACGCCGCCTTCAGCAAGTGGTGCCACTACACCGGCATAAAGATCAAGCGCGTGCCGCTCCGGCCCGACTACCGGGCGGACGTCAAGGCCATGGAAGAAGCGATTACGCCGAATACCATTATGCTTGCCGGGTCGGCGCCGTGCTGGCCGTACGGGTTATATGACCCGATAGAGGAGATCGCGGCCCTCGCCGAGAAACACAAGCTTTGGATGCACGTGGATGCATGCATCGGGGGCTACCAGGCGGCCTTTGTCGAGAAGCTCGGGGTCAAGTTGCCGAACTGGCGCATCGGACACATCCCCGGCGTCTGCTCGATGTCGGCGGACCTTCACAAACATGCGTATGCCGCAAAACCCCTTTCTACCATCTTCTTCAAGAACAAGGAACTCCAGAACTACCATTGGTTCCATCCGGCCGACTGGCCCAGCGGGCCGTATGCGACCGAAGCGATGATGGGCTCCTTCCCCGCGAGTTCAGTGGCATCCGCGTGGGCCGTGATGAAGTTCCTGGGCGAAGAAGGCTATCTGGAACTTGCGAAGGCGACGTTGGCGGCGCGTGCGCGCTATATCGAAGGCATCAATAGCGTGGACGGCATGCGCTGTTGGGACACGGACCTTTGCGTGCTCGTATTCGAGACGGGGAATCTGGACACCCTGGCGGTCATGGCCGGTCTTTTTGAGCGGCAATCGTTTGTTTTCCCCATATACCAGCCGATGCTGATCCAGCTTGCCGTGGACCCAGTTACTTCGGAGGTAACGGACACGTTTGTCCGCACGCTGCGGGAAGTGGCCCAAGGGGTTCGCGAGGGAACAATCACTTCCGAGCCGCTGATGAAGCTTATGTAGGCGTCCCTCCCCGAAGCGATGTCATCTTGACAATTTGAGTTTGAGACATGCCGCGACGATTCTGCGCCGGGCGTCATTGAGCGAGTCCGTCGCCTGCTTGTAGGTTGGGACGCTGTCCGCGGTCAGCGGCAGACGGCGTCCGACATCGAGCAACGTGGATTCCATTTCTTTAGGAAGCTCCTGCAACAGGCGCTTTGCGTCGGCGAGTTGAGTTTCGGGGACGCCCTGCGCTTCCGCCGCGCGGACGCTTTCCCGGAGCAGATACAGGTACTCGTAGTCTTCGACGCCTTCGCGGGCCGCTTCCCAGCGTTTGCTCGAGACCGGTCCCTGCGGGCCGTCGTAGACCGTCGCAAAGTAGTCGCCCGTCGGGTTCGGACCGTCCCAACGGTCCGCGCCGCCGTGTTGGGCATACACCCACCAGCCCACGCCGGTCAACCCAAGTTGCCACGCATACCAGAACCGCCACCGGTAAATGCCGAGGCACGACAAGGTCTTCGAGTTGCCGGCCGCGTCGTAGAACCAGACGTGTTTGCCGACGCGCTTGGCTTCAGGGACCAGTTCCGGTCCGAGGCGCTCGAGCAGTTCCGACGACGGCTGCCATATGTCAATCAATCCGGTAAACATCTTGACCGTCTCCATCGTGGTCCCACTGGTCGGGTCGGCGTAAATGAGGATGTTCGGATCCGCTTCCCGGATGACCTTGGCGACGGCGACGAGGTTGACCGTCGTTTCCGCAAACGGCGTGGACGGTTCGTCGTACGGATACAACGCCCAAGCGTCGTAATCGAGCCCGATTCCCTTCATATGCGCGGTCCATGCCCGCAGATAACTTATGAACGCCTTCTTCCAGGCGTCAGACAGAAACGGCGGGCCAGTTACCACACCCTGAGGACTCGCGTACAGCAGCAAACCATGCGGCGACAAACGCCGAACTGCCTCATCGTGCTCGGCGAAGTCCGGTTCGCCGATCAGATCCCCATTCTCATTGAACTTGGCCTTTGGCGCAGAGGCCAGGTATACCGTCACCCCGTGCGTAACCAGGTCATGCAGCACCGGGTCCTGCCGTGTGCCGAGGTCGCCGGCTTCCGACGTCCATAAACACATCCGCAGCGGATGCGGTCGCGGCAACGCCAGGTCGTACACCGTGATCCGGATTGGAATGGTCACTTCAGTGGGGTCTGGTTCGACACTCTTGAGCCGGAGCGGGATTTCGTAAATGCCTGGTTGAAGGCCGTCAGCATTGACCGTGATCCAAAGCTGCTCCGATTCGAGCGGAGCAATGCTCACCAGCCCGGCGTCATCCAGTCGCGGGAGGGCGTCCGCAACCTGTTCGCGATGGACGGCGGCGACCGTGACCGCCCGCCGGAACTCAACGTGTCCCGCCACGGGCGTCTTCGTTCCTTCGGGGTCTTTGCACAACACACGGACCTGCAACGTCCGAGCGGTCGCGTTCGTCACGTTCAGCGCCAGCGATTCGTATTCCCCCATGCACAGGGAGGTTTCCAGGCGTTCGGTCCGGTCCTCCGGCGCGGGCTGCGTGTCGCGGCCGTCGAAATACGCCCACGGCGTGAACTGCCATGCGAAGAAACTGCCCGAGCCCGCCAACGCTTGGCCCGCGATAGCCATCTGCCGAAGACGGCGCGCGGATTCCCGGACAGATGCGGTCTGCCGCGCGCGGTCAGGCGTGTCCGTTCCCGCCAATTGCGCCAACATGCCTTGAAGCGCACCGAGTTGTCCGGCAATCGCCTCCGCACAGGACGGATTCGTCTCACGCCACGCCTTCACAACGGCTTCCGTATCGGCGAACACGGATTGCTCAAGATACCGTTTGTCGCTTCCAAATCCTTCGTACGCCAGATTCTGTTCCTCAGACATGAAGATCGTCCGCGTATCGGCCCCTACCAACCGGCGCGTCAGCCTGTACCTGCCCGCGCTCGCCGCGGGGAACGTGACGACCGCGCGCTCCTTCACTCCAAAAATGTGCCGCACAAACCGCTCTACCGCGCCGCCGGGATACCCCAGTTCCACTAGAAACGCGAGCCGCTGCCGTTCCGGGTTCGCCACGTCGAACCGCCACGTGTTCGGCCCGCTCAAGATTACCGGGACCTCGGTCGTCGTCACGGCCGCTTGCGAGGCGCCGGTTTTCTGCGGCGGCGTCGGCAACAGCGCGTACTGCGGCGCGCCCGGCGCGCGGCCCGTGTGGGCGTGATCCTGCGCGTAGACGGTGCGGTTGCGCAGGTCGTCCCGATACGGGACGCCCAATCGCGCGAAGAGCATGATCCCGTTGCCGTTAGATCCGCCGCCCGACGCGAGAACGATCTCGGCCTTCCCGTCCTGATCGAGGTCGCCCACCAACGGTCTGGCCGTCGGGAACACGGGCAGTTTCGTGGTGAGAAGATCCTTGCCGGAAGCGTCCAACGCATGCACCTCGCCGCCTGCCGCAAAAAACAGGATCTCGATTTGGGGATCGTCGTTCAGGTTCAGGAAAACCGGCGCCGCGATCAACGAACTGCTCCGCATTTCTCGTTTCCACCGGAAACCCTCGTTTCCGTAACACCAGATGCCCGCCCCCTTGTTGCCGAATACCACCTCATCCTTGCCGTCACCGTCCAGATCCGCCGCGTCGATCGCGCCGTTGATGTGCATGTAGACGTTTTCCTCGAACGTCACTTCGGGTCCGCGCGGATCGATCCGATAGAAGTGGTGCAACCCCCCGCCGATGTAAAGCTCCGGCACTCCGTCTCCATCCACATCCGCTAGGATCGGCAGCGTGTTCGGAAACAGGTCCGTCGCGAAATACAGGTCCCAAATCCACTCGCCTCGCGCCGTCAGCATGTAGACGTGCCGATCATGGGAGGTCACCACAATCTCTTTGCCGGGCGAATCGTAGATATCCGCGACCATCACCGGGCCCATCGTAGTGCCGTCGCCGGCGAACCTCCAGAGGACATCCCCCGTATTGCTCAGACACGAAACTGTCCCAGATGCATCGCCCACGACGATCTCGACTTTCCCGTCCCCATCAAGATCGACGACCGCCGGACATGAATCGGCGCTCACCTCTCCGGGCAACTCCGCCGACCAGAGCAACGCTCCGTCGCCGGCAAACACCGCAAGCGTGCCTTTGCTGTCGGCGGCCACTATCTCCTCGCGTCCGTCTCCATTCACGTCCGCCACCGCGGGCGCCGCCGTTACGGGCGGCGTCATCGCGTACGACCATAGACGCCGCCCCTGCAAATCGAAGCAGGCAATTCCCGCATCACTTTCGCTTGTCACGATACCCAGGATCTTCCCCGTTTGCGTGTCCATGACTGCGTTCGGCGCGGAGAACGCACCCTTGCCCTCCGCCTGCCACACAGTTTCGAAGCCCAGGCCCGCAAGCGCCAAGGGCGCCCATGCAAGAACCGCCATTGCCGTGAAGAAAAAATGCGTCTTCATCTGCGACATCCCTTTCCCCGCTCTCGCCCCACAACACGTCCGTCGCATTCTACCACGAACTCGCCGGAATCCATGCCGATTTACGGGCGACTTCCTTAGTTTTCCGCGTTGACTGTGCCACAGCTAACCGCCTCGCTTCGAGCGAACTTTTCTGTATGTGCAATCGGCAGTTGTCTGCTCATGACAACGCGGAAAGCTCTGAATTGCGGCGACTTGCAAAGCTCTTGACCAGTTGGATAAGCCCCCGTAAGGGCAGAATAAGGCCTTGCGAAGGACAGCTCGCGCGAGGAGAGAATCGGTATGAGGGTATGGATGTGGGAAGGGATCCGTATTGGGTCCGGCAGGCTCCAAATCCCCGTATTCATACTCAGCGCCTGAGGGGCCGGAACACAAAGGTCGTCGGTTCGAATCCGCCCCCGCTAATATCAAGGCAGTCCCAATTTCTCAACGAAGAAGTACGAAATGCTGAGAATTGCGAAGACATCACACCGAATGCGAAACACCAAAGCCGGAGGAAATCCCGATCTTTGCCGAAATGAGAATGGGGTGATTAAGTCAGGACTCCCAAAGCACGAAGGGCTTTACAAATTGCAAAGTGTATGATATGATATCATACAGAACAGACAATCGGAGTCCCGGACGTGCGCGTTCACATCGACTACAACAGCAGCGAGCCGATCTACCGCCAGGCAGTCGAGCAGATCAAGCTGATGGTGGTCAGCGGGCAACTCCGAGAGGGCGACCGCATTCCTTCGATCCGTGAGTTGGCGCGCGAACTCGCCATCAACCCGACGACGGCTGCAAAGATCTACACGGAACTCGAGCATGCGGGAGTCTTGACGCTGCGTCAGGGCCAGGGCGCATTCATCCGGAACAACCTGAGTCTCGTGGCGCCCAAGGCGGCCCGGAAGATTGTCGCTGATCTGGCGCAACGCGTGATCGTGGAAGGGCTGCGCTTGGGATTGGATGGCCGGACGATCCACGGAATAGTTGGCGAGGAATTGGATCGGATTGCGAAAGGCAGATCATGAACGAATCGGTGATTCACACGGAAGGTCTCAGTCGTCGGTTTGAAAAGAAACAAGCCGTTGCCGAAATCGTTTTGGACGTACCTCGCGGCGCGATCTTCGGATTCCTGGGCCAGAATGGCGCCGGGAAGACGACTACGATGCGATTGTTGATGGGACATCTGCACCCGAGCAGCGGCGTGGTCAGAATCCTCGGACATGACCCTCGCTGGTTGTCGCGCGCCGATCGCCAACGAGTGGCTTATGTCTCCGAGAATATGAACCTCCCCCGCTGGATACGACCTAACGAAGCGTTAGCGCTCAATGCCAGTCTCTATCCGAATTGGGAGGCCGTTCGAGCGCGGGACCTGATGAACCGGTTTGGGCTGGAAGAGGCAGGTCCCTTTGCCACGCTCTCCAAAGGACAGAAACGCGCGCTGTGCCTCGTGCTCGCGCTGTGTACGGGCGCGGACCTGTTGATCCTGGATGAACCGGCGTCCGGACTTGATGCCGCGGCCCGGAGGGTTTTCCTCGATGCCCTGCTTGAGAGCAACCGAGAGAAGGAATGCACCGTCTTCCTGTCGTCGCATTTGCTAACGGATCTCGAACGCGTCGTGGACCGGGTGGCGATCCTGAAAGCCGGTCGGAAGATCCTCGATGGAGAACTCGAGGAACTCAAGGACCGCGCGCGCGTCCTGCATCTTCCGGCCTCGGCAAAGCGCGAGACGGTCGAGCGGCACTTCCGCGTGGCCTCGTACCGAAAGGTAGCCGAAGACGTGCGCGCAACAATCCTCGACTTCCACGAGGATCGCCTTCGCGCTCTGTGTGCCGAAGACCCGGCGTACGGGTGCGTGGAAATGCACGGCTTGAACCTCGAGGATCTGTTTGTGGAACTGGTCACCGGCGATCATATCGAAACAGGAGGAGTTGTCGTATGAACGCGCGGCTGATGCTTGTCGAGATCCGCAAGGTATGGGCTTGGTATCTCGCTTTTCTGTTAGTCACCGTGTCTTACCTGGTTCTAAAGCCCTATCCGCTGGCGCACAACGACATTGCGATGGCCGTGCTGGCCGCATTCCAAGGCGCGCTGCTCGGTTGGCGGATCTTTCACGATCCCGCGGGGACCCAATCTTTCATTTGGTCGCGTCCGCTCACGAGGGCGCAATTGTTCCTGAACCGTTGGCTGCTGGGCTTGTCCCTCCAAGTGCTGACATTGGTGGTCGTTTTGGCTCTGGTAGGCAGCGGGGCGCGCTCACTGTTCCATGAGACTCTCTCCGAAGAAACAAACCCGTTCTATCCTGCCTCGCGTTGGTTTGATCTGGCCGTCCTGTGGCCTTGCGCCGTGTATGGACTGCTCGCCTATCAAGCCGCCCTCTATCTGAACGCGTTCGCCGAGTTCAACTGGCGTCATCTCGGCGGCGCCATAAGCGGCACGCTCCGCAGAACCCTGTTGTCCATCATGGCTGTGTGCTTTCCGGCGGCTGTGTTTGTCTTGGTCGATTTGCCGCCATCGACAGCGCCGCGCTGGCCCTATGGCATATTGGTTGCCGGCATTGCAGTCATCACGGTGGCCACGACGGTAATGACGGTCCACGTGTATCGCCACATGGAGGTGGAGTCATGACGCATCTGCATGAACTGCGATGGAACCGTTTCCGGGCTTTGCTCGTGGCATGGCTGTTGATGCTGCCAGTCCTCGTGTGTTCGATCCCGGCCTACTCGGAACTCAGGTTGGACATTGCGTCCCTTGCCGCTTTCCTGGCCATCTTCGCTCTGATTCTGCTCGGCTTTCTCTGGCGCGGGAGATGGGTGTGGCTTATTTTGCTGGCCGAATGGTGCTTCTTTCCATTCAGCTGGACAGCCCTGCAGGAATACAAGGTTGTGTCGAAAGCCGCCGCGCAAGCAGCCAACACGATGACGCTCAAGTGGGATTTCGACCCGGTGGACGTCTACTGCAATGGCACACTTGTCGGCAGAACGCCGATCGAGATCGACCTGGACGCAATCGTCAAGAGCATTCCCCCCGCTAATCCGCCGTCCCAAGAAACAAGCGACGTAGCGGGCTGGAAATGCCGGTCATTTCAAGTCATCGAGGGCTTGTTCGGGCACGTTCCTCGGGAAGCACGACAGCGCTACTGGTGGAGCTTTGACTGCGCCGGACACAGCGGCCTGTTCTGTGTGCGGGACGACGTTCGTATCGAGTTGGCCACCGGGCCCATGTTCCTCTCGATTCAGGCGCATGCGGATGCCCTGGTCCACGGGCTCCAGCACGCGGGATACAAACCAGACTCGGCATGGGTGAAGCACACGGGCGCGAATCTTACGCCTCTGTTCAGCTTGCTGAACGATATGGCATACCGGGACGTGCGCATCAAGCCAGCGCTCGAACAGGCCGTCTCCGAGGAATTCGGCATCCGTGAATCCATGTCCCAAGACGAAGTGTCCGCGTGTTGGGCCGGCATCTTAGACCGCGTCGAGGAAGAACGCGCCTTCCGCATCCCCTCGCCGGAATGGTATGCCATCAACCTGCTGGGTGACCGGTTGCTTCCGTTCCTTGAAGCATCCTATATGGAAGAACGGACTCGCAGGAACGCGCCATCGCGGTTTCAGCAGGGCGTTCGGCCTGCATACCTGAGTCCCGAAGGATTTACCGTCCGTTTTCTTCCGGTGTTTTATGCGGTGGGAAGGCTTCGTCCCCCTGCTCTGCAAGACCGCATAACGTACGACGCCGGCGCGTTCGGCATACCTTTCGAGGTGCTGCGGCAAGCCTACCTGAGCGGCCTTTATGACAGGCGCAGGATTGTTCCACTCGCCCGCCACTACGACCTCGGTCCGCCTGTCTTTGACAATCCTCTTAATGGCTGGGGGATGGCTTCGGAGTTTCCCTTGATTCATCCCTTTCAGGTCAGATCTCTGACTCCCGCAGCTGCTCAGCTCTTGATACAGTCCGTGCCGTCCATGCCTATTGATGCCATCTTCATCTGGGAAGGCCATGGCGAAAGGATGCCGCTTTTCGAGAGGCTGCGGTACCTGGCGGCAATGCGAGCCCCGAGCCTCACACGCGAGTTCCAAATCCCCGCCGGACATCTGGCGCCTCCCGCCAAAACCGGTACGGAGGCATCCCCGGCCAAGTTCGGACTGGGCCCAGGTGGGAACGTCCCGTCATCCGCTATGCCTGGAGACGAGCGAATCCGCAGAGGCCGTTACATGGAAATGGTACGTAAGAGCCGGGCGGTTGCGCTCCCCTCATCGGGCGATGGTAGCCTCATGGAACTCTTCGCCGCCGTGGCTGACTACCCGAACCCTGCATTGGACAAACCTCTGTTGGCGTGTCTCGATGAGGCGCGCACATGCCGGACGCTGTCCCCCGAGACACGCGAACTGATCCGGGCGCTGATCATGTGCGGCACGCCCGCCGTATGCGAGGTCCTGGGGCGTTGGTGGAGCGATAACACTCCCGTGTATGTCGCCTGGAAGACGCTCGATGAGACTTCCCCGCGCGCGCTGATCACTGACGCGATCGCCACGCTGCCGCGCATGGCGGAGCCGCTTGCCGTCTGGGTACAGTACCTCGCGGCGCTCGATGACCCGCAACTCATGGCGCGCGCCGTGAAGGCGCTCGTATGCATTCACACCCCGGAGGCATGGGCCGTACTCGAGAAGTGGTCAGCCGGCGGCCCGACAGAAGCCGCCGATGCCGCGAGACGTGCTATCGAAACGGAACGCACCGAAACGGAGAAGATCGCGGCCCTGATTGCGGGCACATTGCAGCCGGACGAACTACTCTCCGAATAGACGGCCCAATAGACCAGGCGACCAGGCGTCTACACCTCGAAGCATCTCATGGACGACTGCAACCAGTTTGGCGCGTTCCACGGTGGTTTGCCCGGCTTTTCCAGCCTTGCGGAACTGTGGTTCTCAAAAACTCGTACTTATTTACGCATAGCGAGTTGCGAAGCTTGGCGCCGCTCGGGGGATTCGCCGGAATCTACGAGAATCTGCCCCCTTTCTCTCTCCTAGAAGGGGAGCATCTGCCCGCGATAGGTCTTGTGGGGCTGTTTGTTGGCGTTATGTTTGTTATTGGCACCGGAAGGGCAGTACTGCAGCGGCGCTGACTCGCCATTAAGGGAGACTGCGTTCTGAACCTTACTGCTTTTTCAGCAACCAGATTTCAGTGGCCGGGGAACCGAATCGCCTCCGGGGGGTAGGGGGTTCGTTGGGATCGCTCCAATCGACGACGATCCTGCGGTCCTTCAACAACTCCTGCGGGATTGGGAAGTCCTTGAAATGTGGGGTGAACCTAGGGCGCGGAGCGCCCTCGGCGGGCTGCGTTTCTCCAAGCGGCTGAGGGGTCTGTGATTCGGGGGCCGGCTCGACCTTCTTCTGGTTCACAAACAACTGAGAGGCGCCTCCATTTATGCGAATCGTATATTGCCCGTTGGGGTCGATGTTTTCATAGACCATCTGCTCGGGTCTCATGCCGCCTTGCCAGGACAGACGCAGGCGGCTATAACCGCCCTGGTCCCATACGAAATCGGGGAAGCTGGTTCCGCGCAAGGGGATCAGCGGATCCGTGTTGAGTTCCGGGCCGCGCACCACGTGGGGCGACTTCGCGATGTCGCCGATATCGTCATAATAACTGCCGGGTCCGGGCTGCTCCCAATGGGCGAGCACATCCAGGCGCGCGACCTTCTCCTGCTCCGTGGGCATCTTGCGGATTTTGGAGAACTCGTCCTCGAGCCACCACCGGTTGTTCAGAGGATAATCGACAAAGTCGAGAACGCAGCCGCGTTCCGTTTCGCTGGCCTGGAATCGCTTCACGCTTGTCTGCAGCTTGATGGAGTCGAATAGGGCTTGGCAGAGCTGATCGACCCGGTCGCGCAGGTCTTTCCGACAGGGCTGGGTCTCGGCCCGCTTGAGGACCTCGAGTGCGGCGTCCATTGCCGCGTCGGCGCCGCGTGTCTTGGCCTGCGCCATGATTTCGTTCGCCTCGTCTTCCAGCTTGAGTTCGTACATCTGGCGATGCCGGATGTAGGCATCGTAGTTGGCGCGCAACAGGCAAAGCTGCCAGCGCCAGTTGCCTTTCAACTCCGGCTTCTTGTTTTCGAGTTGCTGCCAAAGGGCCTGTGTGGAATCGACGGTCGAGTTGGTGGCAAGGGGACCTACCCAGTTCTTCTCGAGCGCCATGATGCCGTCGGCGGCGGCTTCGGCCACGTCCGGCCCAAAGAAGAACCGGGCGTACTCTATGAGAGACTGGCGGGGGTCGGCGTTCGGGTCAACGGCCAACAAGTTCCAGATCACCTTGTTCACGTCATCGTGGCAGCCGTCCGAGTAGCTGATGAAACCGACGGTGCCCGGCGCCGTTTCCTTGTGAACGTAGGTATAGAACAACGGACGGGGGTTGCAGCACTCGCGGCCCAGCGTGAAGTTGAACGCCGGGTCCCACCACGTCACCGGGTATTGGCAACGCACCGTGTGCGTGAGGTCCGGATAGTCCCGCAAGGGATATTGTTTCGGGATGCGGGCACGCAGCGCCGGCGGATCTATGGTTTGGGGTCCGGCCACAATCCCGCCGAGCCAGGCTGGCTTTTTCTCGTCGAGGTACTTGACGACGTACTCGAGTTTTGAGCCGCCGAATCCCTGCGTCGACATCCACACTTTTCCCTCCGGATGGTACTTCGCCAGGATCTTCGAGAGGTCCTCAAGAAACGGCAGGACGAGTTCCGGCGGGTTCTTGCCGGGATCGCCGCCAGGGAAGAAGACGCCGTTCAGCCGCGGGCATTCGCGATAGAATTTCTCGTGCAACTTGAGCTCATCCGCCCGTAGCTTCTGGTCGTTGAGATCGAAGGAGGCCGGCGTCCAAACCCAATAGTCCACATCGTAACGGTCGCAGATCTCCCCCAGCTTCGAGTTCATGACGTCGCGCGGCGCCGGCCAGTGTGGACTTATTTGCTCGTCCTGGAAAGGGATGTTCTCAATGCTGTTCGACCCGAAGATGACCAATTCGCGGATGTACTGTTCGTATTGTTTCTCATCCCAACCGTCGTAAGAGTTCGCTCGGGCGCGATAACCGAGTTGGTGGCCGCGGATGGGATACGCCGGCGCCATAGCCACGTCGAGAGACGCCGACACGCGCGCGGCGCCCCGCGCCCACTCGAGGATCCGAAGCAGACGTCCCACGCCGAACAAGGCACCGCGCGGATCCGCACCCACGACCCACACCGTCTTGCCGCCTTCGACGAAGACCCGGTAACCCTCGGGCCGCGTCTCGGGTCGGTCGCCGGCTTCCCGCTTAGGCACGGCGTGCCCCCAAGCCGGATCGGTTCCACCCGCGGTCACTGCTACGGCGAGGCCCTCTTTCGGCCACGCCGTCGAGACCGGCAGGCGCTTGCCTATGCGCTTTTCCAACTCCTCAACCAGCATGAGCGCGGCTGTTTGCTCGGCCTTCGGAAGTTGGCCCGTGCGAGTCACCACCGTGGCGCCAGCGAGGTCAACTGACTGCTGGGCCAGCGCCGCGCCCCCAACAGCCGCGGCAAGGACCAAGGCGATGCCGCCGACCAAGGCTCCTCTATGTAGTTTCGTTAACAGATCTCTCATAAGACGGTCCTTTCTAGAACTCGTGAGCGCTACAATCATCCAGTTTACGGAGATATTTGATCATGTTCAACCATGTGAATCCCGTCATCCTGCATCCTGCGGGAAAAGCACGGCTCTACTTTCTGTGATCTTTCCATACGGGATGTCGAGCCGGAGCGCGCGCGATGGAAGGGGAACGGCTGCGCAGCGTATTGAGGGAGTATCGGCGATACGAGCGAAGCAGGCTGATTCTTACGACACGTTCCCACGCCGTATGGGCAAAGCTTGAAGGCGAAAGGCTCGCAGATGGCTACTGTTCGTGCCGGAGCTTTGGTCTGGGCGGTCCGTCGTAGGGTTTGGCGCCGAGTTGAAGGCCGCGTTTCTCGACGGTCAGCAAGTTCGGATCGGTGGTGGTCGAGGCTTTGATGAATCCGTAGTAGCGGCCCATCCAGTAGGCATCCAGGTAGCTGGAAGGATCGAGGATAGAATGATCGCCGCCGCCGTCCAACTCCAGCGGATCGCGGTCCCAGCGGCGAACGCCTTGCTCGCGTGGTCCCAGGGCTCTCGTGTCCGTCACGTAATTGGTGTAGCCCTTTGGCACGTGCAGGTCGTGGCGGTGCGAGTTGGTGAAGCGGTAGTTAATGCATTCCAGCGGGTAGTCGCGCAAGTGTTGGACGGCCTCCTCGTTCTGGCAGGGGTTTCCGGTCAATGCGCCATAGATGTAGTTGAACCACGTCTGATTCTCGAAGCGCTTGGCTTCCCAGCCCCGCTGCATGCTCCGCATGTACATCGCGCGCAGTCGGGGGTCCGTCTCATAGTTCAGCAATGGGAAATAGCCGAGGAAAGCCAGGCGATCGTCGAAATTTGTGTAGTACGGAAACACGATCTTGATCCGCAGGGTGTTCTCGGGGTAGCGCCATTCGAGAAGCTGCTCCTTGGCTTTCCGGTACTTCTCGGTGTCCCCAACGATGTGTTGCGCAGTGGCGATGATGTTGAGGGCCTGGGCGGAATTCAAGCCGCGCTCATCCGTGTGCTGTGGGCTGTAAATGAATTCGGGATCCCAGCGGGCCCACACGGTCGGTTTCCCGTCCAAATCGCGTAACACCCACCCGTTGTCGATGATGTGGTCCGTCATCCGCTGTATGTGTTCTTTTGCGAGCGCCTTTTCCTCGCCCTGCGCCACGAGATCGTAGAAGATCGACACCGTGTAGTACTGCGACGCAATCTCGTCACTGGACGTATCCCCCTTCCACTTCCAGCGGCCGTCCTCCGTCAAGTTCCATTCGGAGGGCCTGCCGGCGGAGCCGGTCGCAGCCAGGTTGGCCTCTTCACCCACTGCGTAAATCGCACGGGCTGGGAAGCCGTCAATGGGGGTGATTTCCTCGCTCCACTTCACGGATTTGAATACGTCGACCGCTTCCGCCCGCACGGCGGGATCGCCGGTAACTGCATATTCAAAGCATAGGGCATCCAGATAGTGGCAGACCCAGCCAACGTCGTTGTCGCTGAGGAAGCGAATGTACCTTCCATCGTCCGCGCGGTCCAGGGTGCTGATGAAACCCAGCCGCCTCATCCCCCACTCGTCGATCCAACGCTTGTACCAGGCGGCCTTCTTCTGCAAGGTATACGGCTCGTAAGAGATGATTCCCAGTCCGCCGTCCGTGGCGATGTACGCGACGTTGTCGCCGCAGGCAATGGCGTTAACCTTCTCGTTGGGAATCCAGCGGTCGTAACCGAAGTAGTGGAAATCGCCGTTTATCACTCGGATGGCCCCGCGCATGGTGCCCACCCAGTAATCGCGGTCGAAGCCCTCCGCTACACACGTAGTGTCTTCGTAACACAGGCCGTCGGCGCCCGTCATGGTGTTCCAAGACATCCCGCGCAGCACAGCCAAGCCCTTGTCTGTCGGCACCAATAGCCGGCTGCCCAGTGCTAACATGTCCCGGGTAACTGAAGCCCGAGGCAAGTGCCCCCAGTCCTGGACGTTCTCGTAATCGAACCGGCCGTCGTGCAAAAAGCCCAGCCGGTCGGCGTGACGCACGTAGATCGTCTCGCTATAGGAGGCGATGCCCAGAATGGGCGACTGCGCCTGACTTCCATTGATCGGCTTGAGGTCTTCACCTTCCAGCCGGTACACACTGTGCTCGGACGCTACCACCACGTTGCCAACGTGGAAACAAACATCCACGTAGGGACCGGACGCCACTTTCGTCCAGGTACTGCCCACGTAACGCCACAGCCCTTCAGGCCCCGTCGCCCAGAGAACGCCGTCCAGCACGCGCAGGCGCTGAATTTCCGACCGCGGCCCGCCGGCGTCGACCAGTTTACCCTCCTCGACACGGTATACGCCGCTGCGGTCACTGGCATAGGCCGTATTATTGAGCACCGCTACAGCCAACAGAGGCTGCTTTGTCTCAATCCGGCTGCTGACTTCTTGCAGATACACCTCGTCGACAATCGGCTTCCATTGCGGGTTCTCGGGAATGGGAAGCCCCGCGAAGGCGGCAGCGGGAAGCCCGGCGAGAAAAAGAATGAGCGTAGAAAGAAAGAATGCCTGAAGCATTGAAGTGACTCCTTCCCATTCGTTTCGTGGGCCGTTGAGGCACCCCCGAGTAGACTGTTGTCATCCGAGACACGCCCTAACGACCTGCCTGCGACCTCCGCGGAATGCCTGCTGATGATTGTAGTCGCCTTCGCCGATCACATCAACACCGATTGTGCCGTCATGGACCACGGTCTTGCCGGATGTGCAATAAGCACTTGCTTGCTCATGCCATGTAATATGCTGCATTGCGATGTCCTGCAAAACCGTTGACGCTCTGCATAACTCCACGTAAGGTCAGGTGTAGGGTGGGTGAAGCGAAGCGGAACCCACCGCTTTTCCGCAGGCCTGCAAAGCATGTCCGGTGGGTTCCGCTTCGCTTCACCCACCCTACACCTACACCCGATTACGATTAGGGGCCGAGCACGTGCCGGCACGGGCGGCCAGCGGGGTAGGCCAACTATTCGTAGCCAAGGGCTTCTATAGGGTCCAGCAATGCGGCGCGACGTGCTGGGTAGAATCCGAAAAAGACTCCCACGCATACGGCGAAGGAGAGGGCAAGAAGAACACTTGAAGGTTCAACGATGGCTGTGAAACCGCTGGCTATTGTGCTGGCCGCGGCGACGCCCACCCCCAGACCAATGCCCATTAAGCCGCCAAGCGCGCTCCTTCTATCGTGCGCCGAGCGCACGATAGAAGGAGCGCCCCTTATCGATCTCGAAGTTGCAGATCCTTATGTACGTGGGTGTCACGCCCATGATTGAAGGCTGCTTGTTGTCGTAGTACTTGGACTGGCCGCTGCCTCAATCGCGTCGTGATGAGCAGGCTGCCGGCCCCCGGGCGCTACGTTTTGTTTGCCGGAGCGTCAGAGGGTCAACCTCAGGGGATCTTTTGGTTTCACAGCATTCTTACATCGTGCAAGCGAATGGTGCGCGGGTGTTTGCGCGCATTTCGCTTTGCAACCTTTGTTGTGCTAAAGGCATAATAACCTTGATAAGCGCAATCGCTCAGGCCCTCGTGCCCAAGCGCCCCTCGTGCCCAAGCGCCCCTCGTGCCCAAGTTCAACTTGGGAACGAGGGAACGAGGAGACGAGGAGGAAACTCAGGTCGGGCATTCGGGGGCTGCGTGCGGAACTGATACCGAGGCCTCGAAGGAAAGACTTAACGCCTGCACGGCGGAGAGGACACAAGCAGATGAAGATCAAGATGCTCGCATGGAGCATTCTGTTGGTGGCGGCAATTACCTGCGCTTGGAGCGCATGGACACAGCAAGCGCCCGCACCCGAACCGAGCCCCCCCGCGATAGCGCAGCCCGGCCCTGTCCCGCAAGCCATCTCCCAACCGGCTGCGGCCGTCGAGCGCATAACGCTCATGACGATGATCAAATGGGGCGGCGTCATTCTGTGGGCTACGATGGCTTTGGGTTTCGTGGCACTCGTCATGGCGGTGTATCTCCTGCTTACGGTAACGCCCAAGCGGGAGGTTCCCGCAAACTTCTCGAAACGCGTGATGGCGCAAATCCGGTCGGGAGACCTGCGCGGGGCATACCAAATGTGCTCGGGACGGGATGAACTGCTTGTTAGCGTTGTCCGTGCAGGCTTGAGGATGGCCGGCCATGAGCGGTACGTCATCCAAGAAGCCATGGAAAGCGAAGGGGAACGCGGCGCGATGTCGCTGTGGCAGAAGATTTTTTACCTGAACAACATCGGCGTGCTGGCGCCTCTGGTTGGATTGTTGGGGACGGTCTGGGGGATGGTGCTGGCGTTCAGCGCGATTGCATCGGACAACGCGCAGGTCAAGAGCATGGCCGTGGCGTCGTGCGTATCCAAGGCGATGGTCTGCACCGTAGGCGGCCTGGTCGTGGCGATACCGTCGCTGTCGGTGTACTACATTCTGCGCGGACGCGTGGTAAAGATCATCGCGGCGGTGGAGGCTCAGGCCAGCGAGATCGTCGAAATACTCGATCGAGGGAAGCACTAATGAGATTTTCCCGGCAGTTCCAGAACGAACCCGAAAACATCCAGATGATTCCCTTGATCGATATTCTGTTTGTGACGCTGTTCTTCTTTATGGTGGTGTCCGCGTACACGAGCATTGAGACGGAGCTTGACGTGATGTTGCCGACGGCCAGCAGTTCCGTGCCGCAACAGAGGACGCAAGGAGAGATCTACATCAACGTGTTGAAGGACGGGCGCATCGTGTTGAACGATCGGGAAATGTCCATCGAGGAACTCCAAGAGGTGTTGAACCGCGTGGCCGAATTGTTTCCAGGCGGCGCAATTATAATCCGGGGTGATCGCGATGCAGCCCTAGGCAAGGCCATCGCCGTGCTGAACTGCTGCCGCAAGGCGGACATCTCGAACATCTCGTTCGCGGCACTGCCTGAGGAGGCGCAGAATGCGGCACGGTAAGAGCGTGTACGGAAAGTTCCTTGGCTGCGGGGTGGCATGGATAAGACGGCGTCGTATGAGTCTCTCCATTGGCCATGACAGCGGAAAGCGACGCCGTCTTATCCATGGCACCCATCTCTCTGAAACCATCCGCGAACCTTTCCGTACACGCTTTAGCTTTTTGGCAGCCGGCCTCGTCTTTCTGTTCATAGCGGCCGTGTCATACGCCGAACCGCCGGACCAAGCGCAGATCGATTTCGCAAACGGTTTGTTTCAACGCGGCTTCTACAAGGAAGCCCTCGACGAATACAAGTCGTACATTGAGAAATTCCCCCAGGGCGAGCATCTGAAAACGGCCTTCTATCGCATGGGCGAATCGGCCTATGCGATCAAGGATTACTCCGCCGCCCTCGATGCGTTCGACAAGGCGCTGGCCGTCGAGACGGACCCCGCGCTCCGCCAGCGTGCCACTTTGAGCAAGGGCGAGGTGCTCTATTTCCTCAAGCGGCCCGCCGACGCGGCGCTGATGCTCGAACCGCTCTCCGCGGACGGTGTGCCGGCGGAAATAAGGGGTCGTGCGCTCTACTACCTTGGCAAGCTTAACGCGGAAACCAACAATACGGACGCGGCCATTAAAGCATTCACCTCGCTCGTTCAGGCGCTGCCGGACAGTCCGCTCGCGCCCTTTGCGCGGTTCCAACTCGCGTTCGTGCACTTGGCCCGCGGCGAGTTCGAGAACGCCGCGGTCGAATTTTCCGGCGTCGCGTCCTCGAACGCGGACCAGACGCTGCGGCTCGAGGCGCGGTTCCGCGCCGCCGAGACCTATGACAAGATCGGATGGTTCACGGCCGCGGTGGGCGCGTACGAGCAACTGCAGAAGGACTTTCCCGACTCGCCTTACGCCCAAAAGGCCGAGTATGGATACGCATGGGCCTTGTATCACGCAGGAAAGTTCGCGGAAGCATCCGCCGCCGCGCAGACGTTCTTGTCGAAGCATCAGGACAGCCCCGAGGCGATAGGGACCGAATACCTGCTCGGAAACTGTCTCCAGCAGCAACAGCGCTATAATGAGGCCATCGGCATATACAACAAGATCCGCGCCGAACACAACGAATCGGAGTTCGCGTCGAGGTCGCGGTACAAGCTTGCCTGGTGTCTGTATCTGAACGGGAAACTGGATGAAGCCAAGACCGAGGTGACTGCATACCTGCAAGGCCCCAATGATCCGAAACTCGTGGGAGATGCGTCGTTCCTGCTCGGTTCCATCCTCGTCGCAAAAGATGAGATCGAAAACGCTTACGAGGAATTCCGGCTTGTTGCGGAGAAATACCCCGGCGGCGAGTTCGGCCCTGAGGCGTTGTTCAAGGCAGGCGAATGTCTGGCGCAACTTGGCCGCACGGAAGAGGCCGCGAAAGCGTTCGAGAACTTCGCAAGACAGTACCCCGACAACATCCTCGCCGAGCAGGCGATCCTTCGCGCGGGCGACGCGGACCTCATGAAATCCGCTTTCGAGGCCGCCGTCGGGAAATACAAGAAGATCCTCGAGGCGCCTGCCGACCCCAGCATCGAACAGGACACGCTGTATCGCCTCGCGGTCACGTATCACAACATGAAAAACTACGAGGAGAGCGCAAAGACGTTCCAAAGACTCGCCGAGAAGTTTCCGGCGGGACCGCATACCGCGGAGGCGCACATGCGGATCGGAGATTTTCTTCTGCAGGACAATAAGGATCCGGTAAAGGCCATCGAGTCGTACAACACATCACTGGCCACGGACGCCAAGGGCGACTTTGCGGGGCGCTCCGTCAAGGGCATTGCCCTCGCCCGATATGAGACGAAGGATTACGACGCCGCGACTGAAATGTTCCTCCGCCTGATGCAGGAATTCCCGAAGGTCAATCTGAATGAAGAGACGTATGCTTGGGCGGGCCAGCGGTTCTTCGACCAGCAGAAGTGGGAACAGGCCGCCACTGCATTCAGGACACTTCTGAAGGCAAACCACAATTACCCGAACCCGGAGCGCGTGCGATTCAAGATCGCCGAGTGCGAAGAGGCCGCCGGGAAGGTCCCCCAGGCGATGGACGAGTTCAAGTCCGTGGTCGAAACCGCGCCCGGAAGCGGCGCTGCGGTCGATGCCACGTACCGCATGGCCAAGCT
>Ga0315279_10001576_pt1 | contig 37430 bp, 32 predicted proteins | sample YL17G06_20_MG_FD_203694 | JGI IMG/M metagenome (GOLD analysis project Ga0315279, IMG submission 203694) | Sediment microbial communities from Yellowstone Lake, YNP, Wyoming, USA - YL17G06_20 | ecosystem: Environmental > Aquatic > Freshwater > Lake > Sediment | place: USA: Wyoming | collected...
TCTTTTCTGCCTGCTGCTTAGCGATCTTCGGAGTAACGTAGATCACTCTCAAGAACTCCTCAGCCAGCTTGAGAATATCGTCAGCATCCTTTTCTTCCACCTTCGGTCAGTCAGGATGAGCGGCATCGTTTCCAATCCATCGCACCGAGTGCCCCCAGTTCTTCAGATCTTTTGTTATTACTCCGCCAGAGTGCAGTTCATCTAGCTGAAGCTCCAATTTCTTGTTCTTGGCTGCCCCTCTCTCAATGCAGGCGGATTGTATTGCCCGTCTAGCTACCACAGCACACCCGCGAAAGGCGTGTGCGCTATAACATGTCTTCGCCTCAGCGAGATCGGTTCTCATCGGGTCCGGTATTCTTTCATCGGTCGGAGAAGGCAAGGGATCAGGATAGATCTTGGTCGAATAACCGTTCTTGGTGTGTACCAGAACACCTTCTTTGCATGAATTGCAGATTCCAATCCACCATTCGCTTTCGTCCCTCGGATCGGTGTAGATCACGGAGGCTCGAAGCTGTCTATCTCCGTATTCAATAGTTGTCGGCGCAACGTTGAGAGATGTGAACCTATGACAATACGGGCAGTAGATAGATACGTCGCTCATTCGCCGTCAGGTAGAGTACCACTCGTGAAGATAAAACGTCGATCCCACATTACAAGAGCCGGAGCTGAGTCTGGACAGGTGGGGTCAAGCTCTTTCCGATAGGGAGCGCATATTCGTCTAGCACTTCATTTGACGGAGTAAGCCTGTAAGAGTTTTTCGAGAAGCTCCAGATCGGAACGAATAGTTGGCACGTGTTGTTTCGCCCGTGTCGCTATAGTTCGTATCGGAGACTCTTTCTCTCCATCATGTTTGAGGTAGGATTGAATCCTTCTACGCTCAAGCTCTGTGAGTATTCTAGTGAACATTCCATGTCGCCTCTAATATAGAGGCAGACTTATATGGAGATTGCGCTTCTATTATAGAATCGGTGGAACAGGATGAAAGACCTGATTCTGCGAAACGAACCCTACGTTGCCCAATACAAGCCCAGAAAGATCATGAAGAATAGGCTCGTACTCAGAGACGAACACGGCAGATTAAGAGTCGTAAGCAAAGACCCATGTCAGGAAAGACGAATCACAACCCAAGGAGCACGAATCAAAGTAGACCCCAAAACATGCCAGTCAATAAGGAGACGAGGCTTCAAACGCTCGCTCATATGCGGTGGAATCCTCAGAAATCCAGTCACGGGCGAACGCGAATATCGCCGATACCAAATATTCAAAGCGGAGAAATGGACACGCCGCGAGGTCGACCGAACATACACCTTCTTCAAGAGACATCTCCCGAAAGAACGCATAGGCTTCTACATCCTGCACAACGGCAACCTGTACACGCCAGAAGAGCGATTGAAATGAATCCGCTATTCCTCTCAGGCTACGGAGTAAGAATCAAGACCGAGAATATGCGCTCAAACTCAAACCTAACCCTAACAGACGGACATGAAAGCCTGAAAGAGGACACTGAATACAGATTTCGACCAAGACGCATACCCTACGACTCGATTATCATCGACGGCCATAGCGGCTACATCACTCTACAGGCTTTCCATTGGCTTTCAAGAAATAGGATTCCAGTGTTCATCCTCGACTTTGATGGAAGCCTAATCTCATCAATCCTACCACCCACACCCATCAAAGCTGACCTGAGAGCTAAGCAACTCAAAGCCTGCGAAGATCCAGAGAAGAAACGGAAGATCGCCTACGAGCTAGTGAGAACATAGATTCAGAGAAGCAAAGACGTGCTGAAATGGTTAGCTGAAAGATATGACATCGACAGAGATGTTCGAAGAGTAACCTCTGAATCATGTAAGCTAGACAAGGCAGAGACAGTTGATGATGTACGCGCAGTTGAGGGTAAAGTCGCTCAGCATTATTGGCAGGCGATTCAATCAATCATGCCTGAGGAATATTGTTTCGAAGGCCGAAGCATGCGAAGCCACCAGTACAACGCTTCTGATCCAGTTAACTTCTGTCTCAACTATGCATATGGGTTCCTGAAATGCGAATGTCGGAAAGCGATTAACACGGTTGGTTTGGAATCGGCCTACGGTTTCTTGCATGAGCCTAGCGATTACCAGACCAAAGAATCCCTAGTATATGATCTTCAGGAACCGTGGAGATGGCTATGTGATGTGATAGTGATAGAAGCCTTTGAATCGCATGTCGTGAATATGCGTGACTTCTGTTTTACAAGTGACTACTATCGTTACTATCTTGACGTTGACGCGAAGAGTCGATTCCGACAATTCATCAGGGACAAATTCAAGGCTGACGTTCAGTACAAGGGTAAGACGTGGAAGTGGGATACAATCATTCCGAACAAGTGTCAGGAACTCGCTCGCTTTCTCTTAGGGAAATCTGAATCCCTTGACTTCCTGAAGCCAAGTCCAAGCTTGCAGAGAGATGACACTATCAAAGTGCGTGATCGAATCCTATCGCTTTCCACTGAAGAAGCAAGAGAACTCGACATCGGCAAAAGTACACTCCACTATCTGCGCAGACATGCACGCAACCCAAGACCTTTCACGGTCTACAAACCAGTATTCCAGAAGCTAAGACATGCGAGATAAGAGAGACTTACCTGAAACCCGAAAGAGAGAGAAGAGAAAGAGCGGTTCAGCCCGTGAGAACGTCGTAGATGTCCCATAACAAATCTTCGACTCCTTCGACAACATATTCAAACGCCGAAGATACTTCCGCAAAGACACCGTCAATGATGTCACTCGCAACCTCTCTAAGGCCACGCAAAGAAACTTCTACGAAATCTAGTCACCTTGTCTTTTTGATGATGAATGTCGTCGTCTTTGTCTGTGAGCTTTCTGCCGTCTGCGTCTGAGATTGATCATGTGTAGCTTGTACGCTTTCTTCTGCACCCTGATCTTGGTGAGGAATTCCTTCTGATAGAAGTCTAAGCCTATGCGAAAATGCTCAGAATTTGAATATGACTTTCTTGCCAAATGGTCTGTTCTAGAAATATAACAAGATCGAGCCGCCTCGATCTTCATGAACTTGTCAGGCGACAAAGTCTCAGTGAAATAATACTTGCCTACTCTAACGCCGAAAGAAATCTGCCCCGTGACAACGTTCATGGTGATTCTGAAACGGCCGTTTGGATCGAGAGAGCAGAGGTACGCGTATTTCTGATTCTTCTTTCTTCTTCTATCGGGTTTCAGGTTTACTTTCTCAGCAGATGCAACAGGTCTGCGTCTGCCGTCAGGTAGGACTGCATCAACTTCAAAGCCTACGGTCTGCTGACCCTGAAAGCCTTTGGTGTAATCTTTCGGAGCGTGTTGACTCTCTGGGCGGTAAGGTGGTTGACGGAGCCGCCAGACTGTGGTGGTGGCTGCGCACGAATGAGCAAGTTGTGCGAGCAATACGGCGCAAAGATTGTGTCAACATGGTACGGATCTTGCTCTGTCACCGTTCACTCTATATCTGTTCTTATCACTAGTCAATCACGCAGACTGTGAGTTTGATGTTGCCCGATCGATCAGTTTGCTTCGTTATCATGCCCTTTAGCAAGACAACAGACGACCACACCGAGGAGTACTGGAAACGGCATTTCAGGGATTATCTGAAGCCTCTAATCGAGGAGAACCCGAGAGTTGAAGCTCGACGATCCCAGCCCTTACGTGGAGACATTGTCAGAGAGATCATCAAGGACCTGATTACCTCTCCGATTGTGCTTGCCGATTTGACAGACAGCAACGCGAACGTCTATTGGGAGTTAGGAGTTCGGCAAAGCTTCAAGTCGGGCACAATCACAATCGCAGATGACGGATACAGACCGAAAATCCCTTTCGACATCGGGTCAAAGGGTATCCTATTCTACTGTCCGGGCAACACCCAGAAAGATGCGTATTTTCGCGTTGACCTGAAGAACGCTATTCAGGATTGCCTTGAGCATCCAAATAGACCGGATAGCGCAGTACTGGAGACTGTCACGGGCCGCGGGACACTGTACGAGATCGTTTATCGAGAAGAATCGGTACGTCGCCTAGACGCATTGGAACAAGAATTGAGACGAAATGAACATGTCCACGAGAGCGTGATCAAGATAGCTGAAGATAACCAACAGCTACGGAAGGATAAGAAGAAGGTCATGCTTCCCTCTAGTCGATTCAGGTCGACCTGCACTGAACTGCTGTTGACTCATCGGTACGTTGATGAGCCTGAGGCTTTCTATCTCGGTGTTGGAGCTTACCACAATATGCTCCTATCCATCAATGATCAACTGAATCTTTGGAAGAGCTCAAGCGAGGCGACAGAGTCTTGGTTGCTTGAAAAAGAGCATCGCAAGAAACAACAAGAGCTTATCGCCGAATCCAAGCAACTGGTGGAAGCGGCGCGTGAAAAACTGCTCAAGCAGTTCTGAGAACTCTTGCGAATGCAAGACCAAGCTTTTCGCACACTTTTGCCGACTGATCTTCTCTATTCCAGCATTCCCGTTGGGGAAACCAGTGTTAGACGAATGGGCTCACCCAGAGGTTTCGAGAATGCTCATGCAGGATTGTCCGTGCTTGCAAACTGCTGCTTCAATGATCTGAGCTGCTCGTCAAGCTTTCCTCTATTCTCATGGATTCTGTCCGCAAGTGCCAATAGATCATCGTCTATGGATTTCAGGAAATCGTTGAGATGATCTTTGTGAATGACGACAATTGATGGAGATGGAATGAACATCATCTTTGACAGGACTTGAGACTGAAGCAGGACCTCGTTCGCATTCTTGACGTGCCCGTCCTGCCAAGTGACCAGTTTGCCTTCAAACAGGATGATGGGCATGTACAATTGTATGTCGCCAATTTCGACACCACGCGGAAGTGGCACGCCGGAGAGACTGCCATCAATGACCATTTGCATCATGGCGTACACGTTGTTGAAATCGTAGTCAGTCGCCTTCAGTACCGTCATCGCTGCCTCATAGATCGCTGGATATTCACCTGCGTTCTTCGAATCGTGCGCCTGTTTCCTCTTGATTTCTTTGTATGTTTTGGCTTGCTCAGCGGACGCTAGGGATTGAAATGTGGTTCGGTCAATCAGTCCCAGATCACCCACGTGCTTGAGGGACTTGGCGATGCCAAGGGACAGAGTCGGAGCAGCGGGGATTGTGGGCCGATGCGTCGAGTATAGACGTGATAGACTAGTTGTCTTGGCCACATATAGATAGTCTAGGAATCTTGGCGAAGGTGCCATGTCTTGCGTTCTCCGTGTGGTGAGAAAGAACACCCACGCAACAGCATCGCTCTTCTTGCATTGTATGTCGAGCCGAAGCTGCAGCCTGTGCGGAGATATAGTGTCACCTGCACGAGATCCATCAATGGACTTGTCAGCCCTTATGTCAATCTCTCGCATGCTCCCTGTCTCGATATCCTGATAGAAAGTCGAATGGAGAACGCTCCAACCCCTCTTCTCCAATACTTCAGAGGCGTGTATTTCGAGCGGATATCCGGTCTTCCCTATTTCATCAGCTATGAATCCAAGTTCTCCGTCTTCTCTCTCCAACTACTCAATTCCTCCATGCCACGGAAGGTGGGCAATGCCTCAAATCAGCAGTCAAGGAACCCTAGGAACCTGATGTGACCTAACACCCTTTCATGATTTCAGCCTTTTCACCCAGACTGTGTTCGTGAGACATCGCATACAGTTGTACAGACGAACGCACGACAAATTGGGTTGCGTTGTTGTTGGGTGTAACCGTTGCGCGGTGGTCCATAACTCATGATTTATCACCCATTTTCAGGCCCATTTTCACGCCCATTTCGCCATGATTCTATTCTTGTAGCTGATTTCTTATAATCTATGGGGTATTGCCTCTCAGCAAGGATACGGGGACGACAAGAACCAGAAAAGTATGGCGACTAAGCAGAAAACCCCGAACAAAATGAAAGCTACCTTGATGCGGTTGCGCTTAATCTCGCCGAGCTGCGCCATAAACTTCCACGCTTCCGCGACTCTGCCTTGTGGCTGATAGGTGAGTGCTTCAGCTCGGATGCCTAGGCTAAGTCGAAACAGCAGTGGTTTCTCGGTGTACTGAGCGTCAGCGCTCGGAGCGGCGCAAAGTGAATACGCAGTGAGCTTTCCGAGATAGGCAAACCGAGCTATGCAGTAGACCACGCCTGCGACAATCAACCCTAAACCAAGAGTCCAGAGCCATCTCAGGTAGTAGATCGGGCATATTGTATGCCATAGCTCGATGAGCCCTACGGAACCGACAGCCAAAGTTAGAACGTAAGTCTTGTAGCCCTGCATCAGAGACGCATGATGTTCCAATAGAGCTGTTCTTGCCTCTTGTTCCAGCTTATCCGCAATTTCCTTCTTCGGAGAGGCTTTTCTTTCAGGCCGTCTCTCTGGCATAAGTCTCTCCTTGTTGCCTACCGCTATTTGCTCTTTCCTTCCGACGAGAGTATCTGACGATAGACTGGGTGCTGGGCCAGAGTTGTCTTTCTCTCTAAGAAAATGCCGGACCCCGATTATTGTCGTAGGTATGATGAATAGAAAGGCGAGAAATGTCGCGAGCGACATACCGTCCGCGGAGACTCTGATTCTTTTCTCGAACTCTGACAGTATGTGAAGTTCACCTCTGAATGCCACTGGTTTGGCTTTTGTTACCACTATGCCGTCGGTGGCGAATGTCTTGATTGATGCTTTGTAGTCACCGCTGGGAAGCTCAAAGTATCTGGAGCCTGAAGAGTCGATGCAGTCTCCACTTGTGTCCTGGACTGTACTAATGTCATTAACACTACATACGGATATGTGCATAGTATAGTTCTCACGATTTGTGAGACTCAGTGTGAAATTCATCTGATCAATTGGGTTCTCTTTGCTCCTTACCAACAATTGACAACGGATGTCAGAGCCGTCCGAGAGATATGAGCCGTCCACGGAATCGCATTTGAGTTTGAGGACTAATTGAAATGGCAATTGTCCGCCAAGTGATGATGTGTCCACCGGACCGAACTCTTGCAAAGACCCGACATATCTATTGTTGAAGAAGAAGAAAGAGACGCTTAGTATCCCGATTAGAATCAATGCCGCCCAAAAGATCTTGTCTCTCGTAAGAGTGTAGCTCTCAAATCTCAATGTAGTTCTTCTGGTATACTTCGCCTTCTAATAGATACGACATTCGGCTGCGTCGCTCACGATTGTCGCTGCCTAGATGATCATGATCCATAGTTGTTCGGGCGGCGGCTCACCAAGGTACCCTCAAGCATGATCGAGAGAAAGAGTCTGCAATACGGACCATAGCGACGCGAGCGAAACAAAACATGTTAGCTATTCGTTCCGATCTAGAGCTTCTCGAAAAACTCTTGCAGGCTTATGCCGTCAAGTGATTGATTGGATACATGCTGTCTAGTTGATTCAGGCTGAACTTTGATACGTTCAAGTCTCAGGGTTCCAGTGGATTGGTGTTGCAGTCGCTTGCGTTGCATCTACGAAACGAGAAAGAACTTGCAGAGGACGAAGTCAAACAAGTCCTCAAATACGCAGGCGCAGAACACGTTGGTAGAATGGTTTAGGCACTCAGCGAGCATAAGCGTCTTTGGAGGGTGAAAGAAAGCGTGTCTGACGAGAAAGCGAAGCTTCTCCCAATTGTCCTTCATTGGATAAAGATAGCAATTATCAACACAAAACTGAGCTTAGCGATTTCTCTAGTAATCACTTTGTTCGCTTTCTACTCCGTAAGGCGTGTTGATACGGCTTTTCTTTCGAGTCTAGTTACACTTGATGGTATTCTTATTGCGACGACGAGTTTCATTATTCCTCTCGGAATCAGACTGTTCAATGTCGAGAAGATGATTAGTGCAATCACTACAGCTATGAGAAAAGAGACAAGTAGGCTAGATGCGCTAAAAGAACAGGGGTATATTGCTGGATTTCTTACTGCGCTTTCTGTCATCGTGCCAGCTACCGTCTCAACAGCACTAATGCTTGTATCCGCTGTTGGAACGGTGCCGTACTTTTGTTCGGCGATTTTGGCTCTGTTTGCGATGCTGAAGCATGGTCCAATTTCCATGGGTGCCGCAATGGTCGCGTTTCAGCTGACCCTATGGGAATTTCTCTTGACACTGCAACTAATCTGGCAGGGGGTCAGGTTCTACTGGGAAACTGTGATGAATCAAGAACCCCCTCCGATGCCAAATCCATCTCCGTCAGCTTAATGGTGTCTTTTGCAACACCCTACCCACAAATCCCGACCACACCACAGGAATCTGTTCGCATGGAAATTGGTGATTCAAGAGGCTCGGCGTTTCTTGATCAACTCAAACGCAGTCTCTCAGGTCGTCCCGTTGCCGGGTTACTATGATTTTGTGAAACGTGTCTTTTGGCATATCCGTGATAGTGGCTACGTTGACGCCGTTCCGATGATTCAGGCCGATGTTACACAATTCAAGGCGTGGGGTTTCAATGGTGAGTTGTTGCATGGTCTTACGTTGTTACAGGGTGTGGCTGTTGATGTATGAGGAGAAGAAACTGGATTCTTCTGTGCAAGACGACTGCAACGTGCTGCGTGAGAAGCTTAGACAGGCGGGACTACGACAAGAATGGCGACTAGGAGAGAGAAAAGGGCTAGAAAGAAGAACATTATTTGCATGTAATGGAGCACTCGGAAGTTCTTAACAGCGACAGGTTTGTCTACTACTGCATCTGCCAGTTGTACTAGGGCGCCTGCAGCAGAGATCGCCGTCAAGATAAGGCAAAGTGCCGTGAATGCGACAGCGAATCGCTCCACGCCTACTTGCGGAATCGAAGGCGCAACGAATCCCAAGATTAGAGTCAGCAACAATGCGCTTGTCGATAGGAAAGCAATTGAAACATCCTTTATCACGTCAATCTGACGTTGCGTGAGAGGTTCCAGCTCTCTCAACTCTTTAGTTTCTCAATGTTGCCGACTTGCCTTTTAGATTTCCTGCGAGTCAACAACGTTCGTTCAGGGTATGGTTGTTGAGGCGTGGTTGGAAGGGTGATTCTATCGTTGTAATTTGTAAGAATAGATTTGAGGGTCTAGGCGTCGTCGTTTCGGGTCGTCGTCTTCTCGGCAGGGGAGGCGTCGTTTCGTCGTTCGTTCAAGGATAGGAGGGGAGAGGCGTCGTTCGGGCGGCGGCGCGCACCACGCTACCCACCTTGAGAATGAAGATGGGCCCATGGGATATCTTATACATCAAATTGCAGAACTGCTCATGGCGACGAGATGTCTTGCCTGATCTAATATTGTTCCTCGGCGCAGGAGCTTCGAAGGCGTTCGCCGACATACCTACTATGAAAGACATGGTCACGGATTTTGAGAAGGAGATTGAGTCTGATAGTAACCTGATAGGACTGTATCGAAAGGTTCGTGAAATTATAGGCAAGCGCTATCCTGATCGCTTGGACTTGGAAGCGGTCTTTTCGGTCCTCAATGGCGTAGAGTCGGGCAGGAGGCTCGAAGATTATGGTTTCCATGCTGCGTACGAGGCGGGTAGACTCGGCGTGCAATCGAATTCCATTGAACCGACCCCCGAACAAGATCTCGCCAAGAATTTGATTGACAAATACGAGGAATTCATCACCAGAAGCTGCGAAATCAATGAGAAGAATGTCAGTCGTATGTTGCACCTCTACTCCAGACTAACTGAGCAGGTTCCCACGTCCAAAGCTAAGGGTCAAACGACCAGATATTCCGGCGATGCAATTTGGTTTTCACCAACTTGGGCGTTCTACACGACAAACTATGATACCTGCATTGAGAGGATCTGCATGGAGGCAAGGATACCCATCGCGAACGGCTTTGAGTATGATCCGGGCAATAGAAGGACTCTTTTTCGTCCTAAGCAGCTGATCATGAACATCATCAGCGGCGGTTCGCTATTCAGAATAGTCAAGCTGCATGGCTCAGTCAGTTGGTATAGATTGAAGGATGGGTCACTGATCGACTTCCCAGAAGGCGCCCCACCGAGAGGTGCTGTGGATGGAAGAGTGATGCTCTATCCAATCGAAGAGAAGAAGATGTACGAGGAACCGCATATCTTGTTGCTCAATGCTTTTCGGGAAGACTTGAAGAGTACGCCCAAGTGGCTCTTCATAGGATATCGGTTCAATGATCCTTTCTTGCTACGCATCATAGAATACTGTTCAGACGAAGGAAAGAAAATGGCGGTCGTCCACCCACAGGCAGAAGAGCTCATCAACACAAGATTGAAAGAAGTACGTGCTCGGATCACACCCATCTCTTGGAGATTCTCCACTGACGACATTGTGATCGGAGAGATTGGCAACTGGATGAAGGCGTAGCTCGGGTAGTTTCGTATCTTAATTCAGACGCATTATCCAGCATACCCTCCGGAGACAACACACGGGGACAACGAATGACATAACGTAACGGGAGTTGGTTTGTCGTTTTCTGCGGTGGTGTGTGTGTGGGTCTCATGGTGCGGGCATCCAAATTTGAACCATCATTCGGGATGTGTAAGTAGTCGTGTGTAGACAAGTGGACCACGATTCTAGAGAGGCACTCTCACGCCTGCCGTCCAAAGTCTCAGAACGTGCATGTCGCAGGAAGTCGAAAAAATGACTAGTGTCGCTGCCCCAAGTATCCTGCAGGTTGCCTGAGAAGCGGCGCATGAAGTTCGCGCAACAGTAAACGCAGCCATGAACGCAACCTGTGTACGGGTTGATCCTGTAATCGTAGCTCAGCCCACTCTTGGAGAGAGCTGTCTTGCAACGTTTCTCCGTAATTCTGGGAGTCAACTGCTTCACTATTCTTCAGGTAGGATTCCGTCTCTGGGGTTGGAGACCCTTGAATAGTGCACGTCATTTCTGGATTTGGGGAATACTCCTTTCGCCTCTCCACAACGCCAAGAAGTGTATAGCCTTTGACATGATATAATGATGCGCTGTGGTTCGTGTTCTAATTCCAGCGGTCTGGGAACAGAATTCTGGCAGACAAGTACAAGTCAAGGAATTTCTGTTGCGTGAATTTCTTTCTCAATTTCTTGTCTCGTATAGCTGATCTGGCCTGCATCCAGACATTATAGAGAGCCGTGCTTAGTACGAAGTTGAAGAGGCGAATTGTTGGGTCTATTGAGAAGGTCTTGGCCCTGAAATTCTTGGTGTCCCGGTTAGTTGATTCTACTCCGAAACGTTCTCGATACATCTTTGATAGCCCAACTCCAAATTCATCCAACAACTGCTGTTTCTTCTTCGGGTCTTTCTCTTCCACGTAATTTCTTGGCAGTGGTATGCTTGTGAAGAACGCTTGAGGATCTTTTTCCTCTTGCTCTTTCTTGCTTCTGCCACGACGCTTGGTTCCGCTTGATGATTGCTGAGGTTCGGGTTGGGGTTTCCTATCCGGATGAAGTAGAATGTCCGGCACCGCAACGATCAAGGTATGCTTGAAGTTGTACTTGCCACGTTTCTTTGTGTACGTTTCTTGATGGACATGTGTTTTGTGGGAATGTATTATTTTCTTCAGCTTCTCGCCTCTCGCGCTAACTGGTATGAGGTACTGCACGTGGTATCGGTCGCATTTTTTCATGACTTCTATGTTGTCGAAGGCTCTGTCCATGAATGCCATGTTCAGATTAATCCTGAGTCGTCTGAGGTATCTGAATACGTAGTCAACATAATCCTCCACTTTCTCGTGGGGCATTACGAGTCGCGGCAATATTGCTATGAATTGTTCCATGAGTACAATGAGTCGAGCGACACAATACCTGTAGACCTTGTTCGTGCCTTCTCCAATTGCTCTCGTAATGCAAGTATTGGGTACGTCTCTATGGATCAGTTTGCCATAGAAATCTTGATCATGCGTATCAAAAGCGATAGCAACTGTTTTCCCGGCTAACTTCCGTAGCAGCTTTGCGGTTAGTGCTTCATGGATCCTGTACAGACGTGTTCGGTCTTTGTACATTCGCTTTATCTTACAATGAACCGTGCGACCGCGAGGAACGTATCTTTGAATTAGCTTGATTCGTTTCCGGCCTGATGCATAGCGTTTGTAGTGGCGCCACACGAATTTGGGCGGTGTGCCATTTACGCTCTTAGTCTCGTCTAATGTTTCAGAGGAACCGTTGACACCAGAAAGCTTGTTATCGCGAATGGCCTTGTGGATGACGAGAAAGTAGTCGATCCAATCGTATTTGGCGCTCTTAGGCTTCTTGAACATCAAGAATTTCTTCAAGCATGAGCGAGCCGATCTTAGGACTCTTTTGTTTACTGATGCCATCTCAGTTTCCTCGCTACAGGTAGCCGTTCAATTTGCCCTGCTTGAGCGTTCGACGACAGTACAACTTTCGACCCCCGTGGTGGATGACCTTCAGTCTGCGTTTTGTTTTCAGAACGAAAAGAATGCTACTCAGGTGCTGGCTGTCGATTATTCGGAGATCTTTGATTCGCTCTGAGGCGTTAGACGACAATTTGCCATTGAACATTTGTTTGAACTTATTGTCGAGGGTCTCTTTGAGTTGGCTGAATGGCACTCCGCCATCAGTCGGTATAATGGCTAAAACATGATCTATTATGTCACGGGTTAAGATGCGTGTTCGTCTGCGATTCGGAGAGACGACATCAACGGCATAGCCTTCGCCAGCCTCGAAAAGATAATAGGTCGATCTTCTGGTTTGTTCTTGGCCTATGGCGGCGCCGAACTCCTTGTCGCTGTGTTGCCTTGGCTGGCCCTGAACTACGGCAAAGCCTTCCTCGTCTACTCGCGGAATCGTCAGCGATGCATACTGTCTCATCACTCCCTGGGAAAGGATAGTCACATGATGCGGGATCTCTATGGGCAGTAGTAACTTTTCGAACAGTCGTTGTCTGTTTACTGGTTTCAATGCCATTTTATTATGCGCCACTATAGCAGCATGGTCCATCGCCTACGCAAACCTCATATGAGTAGACGGCACAATCCATATATAAAGTGTCGCCTAAACCATGCTCAGTTGCGTAGGTTATGATACCTGAACATGAGGTGGCAGCAGCTCTTCAGTTTCCAGTAGTAAGAGGTACCCCTCAACTTTGCGGGTGCGGTGTGTTCCCTAAGGCTCTGATAGTCAGAGCCTATGACTTCCACCGCCGCGCTCAACCTACGGATCTGCACAGGATTACAGGGTGCAAGGAAGTTCCGATTATTCTAGACAAGGGCGGGTTAACCGGCCAGATTTACAACATCGATGTTCCCGGTGCTGATTACGTCGTTGAGGGACAGGTTGCAGACGATTGGAGCGGTGAAGCGCGGCTAAGTAACTTTAATCTGATATCTGAATCAGTCGATAGAATAGGATCGCGGCTTGTTCCAGTTATTCCGTGCGCAAAGAGACAGGCGATTGAAGAGTACGCCAGCTTTCTAAAACACCAAGAGGAAAAGAAGCTCAGTCCAAAGCAATTTGCTATAGTGGCGCTTGATCTGGTGGGGTATGCGCCTAGAGGTTCTGGAGCACTCAGCTCCAAATATTACGAGCATCTGGCCACGATGGCAGTCGAGGCTAGATCGCTTCTCGGATATAGAACCATTCTAGTGAACGGATTATCTCCAGCCTCTATGATAGTGATGGCTCACGCGGGAATAAACCTGACCGGCACACTTTCGTGGGTCAGTTCAGCTAATTACGGAAGATTAATCCTGGAAACTGGAGAGCAGATAGTACCTGCAAAATTGCAGTCCAAGCAGCTTTCAGAAGCACTTGCCAAGTGCGCTTGCCCTGTGTGCAAGACAGATGCCCGTACTAGAGATGAGATTGCACGCTACTTGAATTTGAAATCAGAAGAGATGAAGCCTTCAGTATACCCCGAGAACAGCCCTCGTGGGATCCGAGTGAGATGCGTTCACAACGCGTACGCTTTGATCAAGATGATGGAGAACATCAACGAGTACGAAAGCCAGCATCACTATGAGGATATCCGAGCAACATCTTATGTGGCGCTCGGACTTCATCTTACGCGCCCAGTGATGGCTGGTCTCATCACTATTGATCACTTACGACGCCTCCAATCCCGTGAGATTCATGAAAGACGTCGAAAAGAACCTCGTTAGATCTCCCGGTTGAGTCTTCGGATACTGATCCGAAACTAGTTCTTCGTATCTCCTCTCAGGCTCGAAAACTGCTTGCCAGTTCTTTTAAGTGAAGTACTAGGATCAGTAGTTGGATTTGTCCCAAAATTAGCCCAAGAATTAGCCACGTTTCTTTGGTTTGGGAATGTGAAAATCAGGTGCATAGGTGCCTCTAGGTGGCGTACCTAGGACCACCTGACCTGTTTGAAAACAAAGCGTAACGACTTTCACGGGGCCCCGAAGTCCAGATCAGAGACCACACCTGTTTCTGGATGAGTTACCGAAAGTCCGAATCCAGCGACGATGTCTACAAAAAGGAGGAACGATGGAACTGCGACCGATGCCACACACAGAAGATCATCACGAAAGAGATTCCGATCCCAACCGAAAAGGCGATGCTTGTCAAACTCCTCATGTCGCTGAGCGAGAAGTATGAGTTGAAGGGCGCCACGATCACTGTCGGATTAGGTGAGGTTCGAGCCGTATTCCGTTCCCAGAACATGATCTCCCGAAGCTACGTGCGATAGCAGAGAATTGGGCTGACCGTGGCTACATCACCGCTAAAGACTTGCTGAAATTGGAGAAGGCTGGGATGCGCGATGTTGCGAAGATTCCTCCAAAGTGGGCACCATTGAAACGTGAACTCAGAGCTGAGGCGATGAGGAACGCCTTCAGACTCTGCTGGGGTCAAGGAGGAGCCCTTTGAGATCGAAGGAGATTCATCAACAGTGAAGAAAGTACTGAGCATGATTGTCGAAAGACATCCTTCCATGAGCAAGTTTGGAGAATCCGGGAGAGAAGAAGCGCGGAGACGCCAATTGGTTGTTGCGGTGAATTCTCGGTTGGCTAAGCTTTCTGATACTGTTCATGACGGAGACCGAGTAAGCCTTCTGCTCCCAGTGATCGGGGGCTCTGAAGAATGAGAGGCTAGATTGGCGGGTAGCAATCTGCCTTCGTTCGAGTCGTCGGTCAGGAAACCTGGCCTAGAAGCCAGTTCCCGATCGACTAATATTCCTAGCAAGCTGAGTCAGTCAGTGGAAGTCCGGCTTCTTGTCGTCTCAAAGAGTGATCACCGAGGTTCTTGACCGAATTAGAAGCAAAGAGTTCAGAGGCCCTACGCGGGTCACACAAGCTGCGCTGAAAGCGCTGAGTGAGGCTTCTCGTGTATCAAGAAGCGGGTCTCCGAAGGAATTTGTTGAGGAACAAGCTGCATTTGGAGACCTACTCGTCAAAACCCGTCCCACAGCTATTCTCCTAGCACATGGTGTGCGGCAAGTCATTAACGCGGCGAGGAAGGGCGCAGACCAAGGACTGAAACTCCCCGCGCTTCAGGAGATCGTCTCGAAGACTGTGGATTCCTTCCTGACGGAAATCCAACGATCCGTCGACAAGATTGGTGAGATTGGCGCCAGAAGGGTGCGCAACGGAGATACCATTCTCTGCTACGGGCACAGCACCTCAGTCCTGTCGATCGTGGAAAAAGCGCAGGAACAGGGAAAGAACCTCAGAGCGATCGTCAGCGAAGCACGCCCAGAACTTGAAGGCCGCTCGATGGCTAGAGAGTTTCTGAAGCTCAATGTGCCGACGACAATGATCATCGACTCGGCTATATCATATTTCATGAAGGACGTTGATCGAGTGCTGACCGGTGCAGATGCCGTTTCTGCCAACGGAGCCGTGATCAACAAGATAGGTACGTCTACAGTCGCAGCTATCGCCCATTTCTCGAGAGTAAATGTGTTTGTCGCAGCGAGCGTGTACAAGTTCAGTCCAGAGACGATACTCGGAGAGCTCGTTGAGATAGAAGAACTGGATCCTTCACTCGTGATTCCGCGAGAAATGATGACACAGTTCAAAGGTATGGAGATACGTAATCCAGCGTTCGATGTCACGCCACCGGAACATATTGATCTCATAGTGACCGAAAGAGGCGTGATCCCGCCTCAGGGAGCCATCATGATCCTTCGTCAACAAGAGACCGGGCTCCTTAGCACAGGCATAGTTGGCTCGTGAGAATAGAGCCTAGTAGGTTTGAGAGAATGTCTGTCGCAAAACGAGGTGCGTCCTAAAGCGCCGGGGGTGGGCACTGTACTGAAGGTTCAAGCGCTCTTCCGACGCCGCCCTGCGATGCCCAAAGCAACGGTATTGGAGAACAGTGTTACGCCTCCTGAGTAGGGGTCCCTGTAGGTGTGGAGCCTCGCCCGGACTCTGGAAACGAAGGTTCAACACAGATCCCAGATCAGATCCAAACACCGAGATCTTGACGACCGCTGTTGGTAGCCCAGGGAAGAGTCAGGTGAGTATTGTTCGTAACTCCGGGAGTGGGTGGACGCGCGGTTTTGTTTCGTTTGGGTCATTGCTTGTCCTCCGTAACTAGCGATTTTCAAAACTTGCATCGCAAATCAAAGCAACATTATCTGCGGGGTACAATATTATCTGCTTGGGATGGAATCCGACTCGCGACCTCCCTAGTAGCTGAGCGCTTCTCCTAGTCGGTTGGCGCTGTTCAGCCAGACTGTTGGGCCCTGACATGAAACCCATCAGTGCTCGAATCGGTTGATGTAGTTTGTCAATACCACCTCTCTGACGACGCGACGAGAAGATGGTATGCTGGAAATGAGAGATTTGAAATGCAAATCATACTCGGCGAACTCCCATCAGGTCAGGCTGTACCTTACTTCGCGCCCTTCTACAATCTCACAGTATTGCTTTGGATGGCGGCGATAGCCGCTATATTGGTCGCTCCGTTCTGGAAGAAGTTCAGAAGCTTCGCGGTCTTTCTCACTTGGCTCGCAATCTTTGCCACTTTGGTGCAGAGAGGGTCATCGACTCAGGGCGGAGAGATTGATGCGCTGTCAGCTCTATTCAACATTTCATTCTCAACCGCGATACTGATCATCTTCGTCATTCTGACTTTCTGGATATTCAGCAGGCTGCTGCGCAAAAAGGTGATACCGACTCCAAAGGTGAGCCAGTGGGAGTAGCGGGAAACCTCAAACGGACCATGGTGGCCTTCGGCGTAGAGGTCACATGCCTTGTCTTGGCCTATCTCGCATACCTTCTGTGGAACGGTATCTGGGTCACCGGCTCAGCGCTCTTTGATACGCTACTACTCGGTTTCTTGTCTACGCTATTCGCCCTCAATTATGCCGTCGTAAGCAGGCACTCATCTGAAGAAATCGAGAACCAAAAGACACTGGATGACCTGCTTTCTGCGGGAACTAAGAGGGAGCAGGCCCTCAAGTATCTGAAAGTGCTTGGTCACGTGACCTCTGGCCAGCTAGCTTCGCTTCTCGAGATTGATGTGAGGAATCTGTCCAAGTTCGTGAACCCGCTTATCCAAACCGGAATTATCGCGGCAAGGAAGGAGGGAAAGACCTTCATCTACAGCCTCAGAGACGCGCATACTCTCCCGCATACGCATAATCGTCATACTTCCCAAGAAGAGAGCGACTACGCGATTCATGTAGAGCTACCGAAATGGCATGTTACGCTGCCCAAAGAGGGCAACATGCTTGGCCGAATCGCCATCGATGATTGGAAGCTGGGTGAATTTCTCTACTTGCCACTGAGAAAATACGCCCAAAAGGCAATTCTTGTTTCAGGAGCCAGCGGAGCCGGAAAGACGATCGCTGCCAAGGTTATCGTCGAGGAGTTGGTCGAAGAGGGAATACCCGCTCTCGTCTTTGATTACACTCAACAGTGGCAACGACTATTCGAGAAGAACACGAACGAGGAGATGCTTGACCGCTATGCCGAGTTTGGCATGCGACGAAGCCCGAAAGGGTTGAAGGGGCGGGTACTGAACTCTGCGCCTCAACTGGACAGCCTGCTGGGGTCTGCCGGCGCCACGATAGTGGATCTCTCAGACATCTACGATAGCGCGGAAAGAGTCAACAAGATAGCACGCATGCTCGACCAGATTCTCGAATACTTCCAATTCCAAGAAGACTCTGAGGACCTCAGACTAATGATTGTCGTTGAGGAAGCGCACCTCTGGACTTCAAAGGACCTGCCGAAGGATGCCATACGATTCTTGGACAGCGCAGCCAGGTTGCTCAGAAAAAAGGGTGTTGGCGTCATGCTGGTTTCACAGAAGATCAGCGACTTCGATCCCGCCATGAGGTCAGCCATGAACATGAGCATCGTTTTCAGAACGAAATACGACGGTGACCTTAAGGCGGCCGCGAGAATGCTAGGAAGTCAGGTGTCCGAGGTCATCCCTAAGCTACCAGTAGGCTACTCTGTTTTTCACTTTGCAGATGTTGGAGATCCTTTCGTACTTGCTTGGCGTCCCACGTACTCACAACCGTAGCATACTCATTTCTACATTGTAGACGGAAGGTTTCCAAGACTAGTTCACAAGTGTTGGAAATCCATGCCGGACTGGTTCAAGGAGGCGCTACTATCGTCTCATGGAGGCCAAAATCGCATTCCTCCTCTTCTACCGCAAGCCCTTTAGCCAATCAGTGGCAAATCACTTGCGAGTTATTCCTTGCGGGTACACCTTGCATGAGATAGTTATTGTCGGGGACGTTCACGAAGGGATCAACTTCGACATCAGGGTCGACCCCCAGACTGGGGTTTCCGAACGAGCTCTTGACATGCATCACAACCTAGTTAGAGCCACCACCTATGCTGTCGAGCAGAAAGCATCGCTTTTTGTTATCCTCGGGGACCTTTTCGATCGGACTCACGTAGCGCCAATCTTTAGAGAATACGTAAGGAACGACGTGATAGAGCCACTCGCAAAAGCTGAGGTGAAGGTCTACATTCTTGCGGGAAATCACGACCAGCCAAGGGAGTTCCGGAGAGGGACATCCATTGATGATTTTCGCGGATACCCAAATGTGTACGTCTTTAGAAAACCAGAGTGTAAGGTCGAGACTATAGCTGGCAAACAAATCTGCTTCTTGATTATGCCCTTTCTTCACCCTGACAGCCTAATTGGCCAAGCTGGTCGCGAATTGACGGGAGTACCAGAAGCTCAGAGACAAGAAGTCGGGCGCCAAATCATTCGCGAATTGTTGCAGAAATACTCGAAGCAGAAGGCAGATAGCAAGATCCTGCTTGCACACTATTACTTCGAGGGCACCGATCTAAGCTCAACGCTTAGTCCTGAGGTTGAGCCCGGAGAGATTGAATTCAACGCTTCAATGATTCCAGATGGCGTCACCTTGGGCGTTTTCGGCCACGTTCACCTCAGTCAGACAAAGGAGGTGAGGAATACTCCTCTGATTTTCGTGGGAGCAGTAGAGAAGATAGACTGGGGCGAACGAGAGGGTGAGAAACGTTTCCTAACCATCGACCCAACAGACATGAAGTGGGAGTTTCACGACCTCCCCACACGAGCCATGGTTAGGATACGTGTCAGGATCGAAGCCGGTGATGCGAATCCGACGCAGACGATCCTCAAACAGATTCCAGCCGAAGTCAAAGACAAAATGGTGAGAATCGAAATCGAGCTACCTGAGGGAATGCGCAGACTGATCCAGGAGAATCGGCTCGCGGACGTCTTGGCGTCATCCTTCGACTACAGGGTCAAATGGCTCACTGCCACGGCGGAACCCATCGGCGGTCCTCCAGAGACCGGCCTCCTAACCCCCGAACGTCTACTCGAATCATTCATTGAAGTCAACTATGCGAAGCACAAGCGAAGAGAAGAGCTGCTCGCAAAGGGAAAGGAGATACTGAACGAGGCGCTTGGAGAATGAGCAAAAACCCTTCAGGATTCGTCTTAGACTCCATTGAGTTGGATGGTTTCATGCGCTACAAGGACCCGGTGAAGATATCATTCCGAGGACAATTCACAGCGATTACGGGTCCCACCGGTTCAGGCAAATCCTCAATTCTGGACGCAATGACTTTCGCTCTTTACGGCGCATCTTCTAGGACCGATGAGAGACTGAAGATCGAGGATTTCGTCGACAAGAACGGCCATGTTCGGCTCGAGTTCTTCCAAGCAGGTCATAGATTCGAGGTAGTTCGAGGCCGCAAGAGTGGACGCAGTTACCTAGCCCTAAACCAGAATCTCAAACCCATTGGAGGAACGACTTCGGAGATTCAGCGCGAGATCATAAACACCGTGGGTTTGGACTACATCGGATTCAGAAACTCCACGTTCATCCGACAGGACGAAATGAAAGCAATCGGCTCCGAAACGGGTGCCCAAAGGCTCGATGTGTTCCAACGGCTCTTCAGGCTAGAAGTTTTCGAAAAGGCGCAGAAGATAGCGGATGAGCGCCTCAAGGAGGCTAGAGACGCCGCTCTGGAGGCTTCCACCAAGATCGGGCAGATGAGGATAGCTTACGAGAAAACGCTCCCCAAGAAAAGGAACGAACTCGAAGCTGCCAATACATCAGCCAAGAAGCTGAAGGAAGATGCGGATGAACTCAAGAGCAAAGCAGACACAATGAAGAACAAAGTCGCTGAGCTTCAACCTATCCACGACATGTACGCCAAAGTTTCGTCGGGAATAGAAACCCTGAAGCATAACGTCGAACAGAGCAAAATCAAGATCGAAGAGGCAGAGAAAAGGAACCGTCAGAGAACCATTTTGCAGCAGGAAATCAAGGGCCTCAAGAAGGCTGCAGTTGAGCACAAGAGACTCGCAGAAGAAAAGACCGGACTCGAACAAAAGCAAGATAAGACTATGGGTATCGAAGAGAAAATCAGTCTTCATCGTGATAACATTTCGAGAATCAGTGACTCTTTTCGGACCCAAGCGAAAAGGTATCGGGCACGGCTTACAGATTACAGGAAACGACTGAAGTCCGTTCGAATTAGTCTCAGTAAGGATGAAGCGTTCGATTTGCTGCGCCTCGAGGGCGCATTGAAAGAGCGGATAAACAGAATCGGCAAGGAAATCACCTGGCTGAGCGAGAGAAGCAATATCGTGGAAGGACTCAAGAAGGAAAGTCTACAAGCATCAAGAGAACTGCCTGCCATATCTGCGAAAACCAAGTCCATTACAGGAGATGCCTTCCTCAAGACCGAGATTCATTCATCAATCTCGCGCTTGGACGAAGACCTAGCGAACGCGGAAGCCAAGGCTAAGAATCAAATTCAAGACGAAGAAACGCAGATTGCAGAGTTGGAACGTAAGAAACGTACACTAGGCTTCACGTCGAGCATGAAGACTAGGCTGACCCTAGTTAAACAGGGATTAGCAGAAATCGAATCTGATGCTTCGGCCTATCTTGCAAAGCGAGACAGACTAGATAGATTGCCTGATCAGAGATCGTTGATATTGGAACTTCGAGGCTCTGTTTCAACAATGAGACGGGACTTGAAGCGACTTGAAGGCCAAGAGCTCAAGCTTCGCAAGCACGAGCAAGATTACGGCAGGTTTTCGGATGAACTCCAAAAGATGCAAGAGAAGATCAGCAACGCAGCCCGAGAGGCGGGCGTGGCCAAAGGAACAATGGATCAACTCAAGGTGCAAGTTGAAGAACTTGAGAAAACTGGACCAGAGATCGACAAGCTAGAGATGACCGCAAATGAGCTGACGCAAAGGCAGGAAATCTACACGATCCTGAAGGAAGAAGTATTTCATAGGAAGGGCATCCTAATCTATGCAATCAACCAGCTCCTGCAAGGAATGAGCCGTGAGGCGTCATTCATTCTAGGTGAGCTCACAGACAAACGACTCAACAACATACGTGTCACACCGTACTCGGACACTAGAGGCGGCGGCGTCAGAATTGAAGTTGAAGGAGTAGATGGGCTATTTCATGATGTCTCCGTCTTCAGCGGAGGTGAGAAGACGCAGGTGAACGCCGCTCTCCGATTCTCGATCGCAAAGGAGTTGGCAAGCATGCCACAAGTTGGAAAATCATACGGGAACATGAAGACCCTGTTCATAGACGAAGGTGATCTTGGTTCCCTCGACACAGAACAGAGCAGAAAACTGTTCATTAGGAAACTGTTTACGCTAGGAGACCTATTTGAGAAGATCATCCTAATCACGCAGCTAACGGAAATCGCTGACCAATTTCCGTCCCGCATAAGAGTCTACATGACGCCAGAACAGTTCAGCAAGATTGCAGCGGAGGTGCCGCCTAACGAGTAACAATGTCCTGCACCTGAGCGACATAGAAGACGATGTCAAGAAAGCATTCTCAGTCATCTCCAACCATTGGAGGAATGCAACAGGGGAAGCGGAACAGAAGATAGCGCAAATACAAACAATTCCATTCTCACTCAGGGACGGCTCATCCGAGATTGTCGCCATAGACGGCTCATATGCCCCGGTTTATCGCATGTCGAGCCTTTGGGTTGTTGCCATCCGCGCAGTCGCACTCACGTACGAATTCGGGGAAGATCAGAGTTACAACATCAAAGCATGCGACGTGAACGAAGGAGCACAGCTCATCACAACAGACAAGAATCTAGCCTCAGAGATAGATGAATTCGCCATAGAACTCCAAAGCTTGACTGCAAGAAGAAGCGGTGAAGCCCCAAAACGCATGGCCGCATACGCTCGGATTCTTCGAGAATTTGAACTCGCTTGCTGGGTTGCCAAGAAACGAACAGGCGTCACCATAGTTCTTGATGGTACGCTGACGGCACCTCCCCTTCAAGCCATCAAGATTAAGGTGGACGAGCTGATTGACGCATGTCACAGAAATGGACACGCACTCGTAGGAATCTCCAAGGATTCCAACCTGAACCTCTTCGGCCTCTCAATGACAGATGAAGAACTTCTAAAATATGTCACCGATGACGGCCTTTTCTATGTTGTCCCGCCGCAGCCCCGGAGGACCGACCTCGGCCCCAAAGGAACGACCTTCTTTGTGAAATATCATCCAGACGCACCGAAATGGTTCAGAACCGACATCATTTCCAAAGGCGCGGAACCTGCTGAAATCTTTGGAGGCCTGGCCCAATTCGCTCGATCGCAACTTTGCTTGGGCTACATCTACCCGCTTGCAGAAGCGCACAAGGCAGCAGTCGAACTGAGAAGATTCCCCGGACTCTATGATGACCTCTTGTTTAGGGTCGCGGCCGAGACCGGAATCGACCCTGCCGAAGCAGTGTGGGGACGGACCAACATTGATGGCAGAAGACGCGATGCCTTTCATGCGTATCTCGATATGATGAGCAAGTCAGGAGCCAGAAAGAGATGAACGAAAAGAATGAGACACGTGTAGTGGGAGAAGTAGTCGATGCCTCGGTTTCCAGCGGAATAAACGTGAAGCTCAGTCTTACGAGTCCCGAAAAAATCAAGACCGGATATCCCGTGATAGCAGAAGGTGAGAAGTACGACTTCTATTGCGTCGTAATGGACGTCTTTAACCCACCACTCGACATAGTCGACACCCTAGCCACATCGGACCTGGGAAAACGAGCGATCCCCGCAGTTTCACCAGGGATGCAGAAAGGATACTTCGGCAACATATTCTACTCCAAAGTTCTGCTAGAACCTATTCAGCTAGTCGACAAGAAAGATGGAACATTGAGCGATGTTGAAACGATCCCTCAATACTTCACGAAGGTAAGATTCGCTACTGCTGACGACGTCAAGGTGATCTACCAGCCTAACAAGACCTCGATGCCCATCGGAAACCTTAGAGGAATACCAGAATTCGATATTCCCATCGATTTCGACAAACTAACACAGAAAGCCTTTGCTCTCCTAGGACGAACCGGAGCGGGGAAATCGTTCCTTAACAAGATAATCTGCAACTTCATCCTAAAGACCGAAGCGGCATCGGTCTTCCTTTTCGATATGCACAACGAGTATGGAATCTATTCCGCGACCGATAACTCACGAGGACTGAAGTTCTATTTTCCCGAAAAGGTCGAATGGCTCACACTTGATCCCGACAAGAACAAGGAAGCGACACCGTTCTTCATAGACCCACGTTCCATAACCCCAGAGGACCTGATCCTCGCCATTACAGACCTTACTACACGCATGCAGGATGCAATTTGGGCAGTCAATACGACGCGGGGACAAAATGACCTTCTCACGGCGATAAGGGACACTCAGCCAGGTAAGGTGACAACGATACCTGACTCCACGTTGATGGGACTTCAAGCTAGGATTGCGCGTTTGGATAGACTGCAGTTCCTACGACCCAAGCCTAAGTCGGCCAAGGAGGACTCCTTCACTACAATGCTTAGGAAAGTCAGGGAGGGGAAATCCATTGTTTTGGATTTTGGAAGGTACGGTAAACAGTCGATGGTCTACTTATTTGTGGCTAACATAATCTCGCGCAGACTTCACGAGATTTACAGCGATAAAGGCGAGGAGCTCCCTCGACTCGTTATCTTTCTAGAGGAGGCGCACAAGTTCCTTGACCCAGAAGTTGCAGAACTTACAATTTTCAGTATCCTGGCAAGGGAGATGCGCAAGTTCAACCTCGTGGTCTCAATAATCGATCAACGCCCAAGCAAAATCGATGATGAAGTCATGAGCCAACTTGGCAATAGGATAATTCTGTCTTTGAAAGACCCCAAAGACCTAACGGCCGCCTTGGCAGGCATTCCAAAGGCTAAAGTCTGGACCAACATCGCTCAGTCGATTCCACTACGAACAGCCCTCATCGTTGGTGACGCAGTCAGAGTGCCCACCGTAGTCGATGTCTTGGACTACGGAAAGATCGAGGGTATGCTCAAGACTGCCGAAGGGAAGCGCATGACAAGTGAAGAAATCAAGAAGATAGCAAAGAACGCGGAAAGGATTGTGAAGTCGATTGAGTGAAGTGCAGCTGTTACCTGCATCGAACGCGACCCCACCGGACGAGTGAGTTGTTCAATGAGACTGGTGAAGTTCAAAGTTGAAGGATTCAGGTGTCTGACGAACGCTGAATGGATTCCGCTCAGCAAGATAACAATCTTCACCGGGCAAAACGATGGTGGAAAAACCTCAGCCCTGGACTCATTGGCCATATTCCTCGATCCGAAAGCGCAACCCGATGTGGAGGACTACACCATCAGAAATGAAGGTGGTGACCATGTCCAGAATGTGATAATGGAGGGCATATTCAAGATAAACGCGGCTGAACAAGAACAGCTTCGACTAGCTGACAGTTCTCTCCATTTAAGGAAGCAGTTCTCCTCCGCGAACTCAGCTTTGACTTATGAGACGAAGGTTCACCCTGACGAGCGGTGGCGCAGAGACTTACATGAGGTTCCGATACAGGAACTTCGAGACATGGCCGACGAATTTCAGATTCAACTCTCGAACAGGGCAAGCAAAGATCCAGTTGCAGCAGAGATGATGATGTGGCTATCTGAACAACCATTGATTCCCGGCTGGTTGGCTTTTCCATCGACATTGTACCCGAAACTGCCCGAGGTGAAGATTTTCGAGTCCGCGGAGGCTCTCAACCCAGAACAAGAGATTAACAACACCTTAAGGAATTCCTTCACCGCCCGAATCAGGGGCGAATCGTACTCCGGTCAACTGAACCAGATCTCAAGTCAAATCGAGTCAGAAATGCGCAAAGACCTGGATCTACTGATTCCCATCGTCAAGAGGTATTGTCCTGACATTGAGGACGTAGCGATCAATCCAAGTTTTGACTATTCCAGCGGTTTCAGAACGTCTCGGCTATTGTTGAAGAAGAGTGGGGGCCCCCGATAGATCTCCAAAAGGAAGGCGAAGGGAAAAAACGTCGAATGACGTTAGCCGTTTACGAGTGGAGGGAACAAGTATTTTCGTCCCAGCCCGACCCAGCAGGACCGGATCAATTGATACTAGCTTTCGACGAGCCGGACACTCACCTTGACTACCTGTCTCAGCGAAAGATTTTCGAAATTATCAAGAAAATCGGGCAACCGGAACAAACGAACGTGATAGTTTGTACTCACTCGCTGAATTTGATCGACAGAATTCCTCTTACTGATGTAGTGCATTTCGAACTCGAAAACAGAACAACTCGGATAAGGACCCTCGCCAGTGAAGATCCTGAGCTCATTGATTACTTCATGTATCAAATAAGCGATGCAATGGGTCTCCGGAACAGCGTCATGCTTAATGAGAGATGTTTTCTCGTGGTAGAGGGCCTTACTGAATTGACGGCATTGCCCGTCTTGTTCAGTATCAAGTATGGGTTTTCGCCCCAGGCAGCCGGAGTTCGAATTCTGAATGGAGAGGGAGGCGCTGGCGCGAGACTCTTTGCAAAATTCCTCCACCAAAATAGACGCAACGTCATTTTCATGATCGACAGCGATACGACGATCTCTCCAAAGAGCAGATACTTCACACCAGCATCACTCACATCCGACGGCATTGATATCAACAAACAGGTTCACTTTGTCGGGGCTCGGGAGTTTGAGGACACGTTCTCCGATTCGATATATCTTCGTACTGCTAAGAAGCACTGGCCGAAGCATGACGGTTCAGCTTGGACTGTTGAGGAATTCTCCGAATTGCGTGACAAGGATCATTTCTCAGACGAGTTGGTGGCACTTGTGCGCCGAAATACACGTATGTCAATAGGTAAGCCTGAGATCGGGTACGATGTTGCACGATCTCTAACGGATGCTAGTGAGATACCAGATCAGATTCTTGCCTGCATTGAGCAATCGTATCGCGCGGCAAATGCGTCGTCGTAGTTGCTGGTCGTCGCAGGAGACGCGCCGATGAGAAGTGAAATCGAGGAGAAAGCCAACGAGATTCGTAAGGCTCTCGCCAGTCTCGGGAAACGTCTCGAAGATAGTGACGGCCGAGAAATGCTTGTCTGAGGTCATCCCCAAGCTACCAGGGGCTACTCGACCTTATATTTGGCAGACGTAGGAGACCCATTTGTATTTGCCTGTCGTCCTACGTATTCACGGCCCTGGCTCACCTATTGAACGCAGGTTGGCACAGGGCTCAGGCCTCACAGGTAATCAATGCAAACTAGGCCACCGTCGAAGTTCACGAACCTTGGCTTCCGCCAGATCTAGTTTGCGCGGCTTCAATCATTGTATCCCACCCCTGCGTCAGGTGGGGGATAACAAGTTAGAGATTTGTTATACCACCTCTAAGAGTCCTCGACTTGATTCGAGACGACTACCACGCGGGCAATCGAAGTGTCGGTTCCGAAGGTCTTTTTGGGACTAGACTCCGATATTGCATGCGAGCGCTAGATGGTCATAACGAGAGACGCCAAGGATGTCTAGGACGAAATCTGGCGGAAAGCAGACAAGTGCCGAGAGATCTCGCAGAATCTTCGGCGGAATCCAAAGCTTCCTCTGCTTCTTAATTCAACGAAAGAGATCGAGCTCCAACCTTCGAGGGTTGTGCGGTTCATTCACAGTGTGGTCGACTATTCTACAAGTCCGACGGAATTGTTGGATAGCCAACTTTGTCTGTGTTTGTAGTTTGGCATGAATTCACGGACCAAGCTCCAGAAACGATGTGAGTGATTTCGTATTCTGAGATGAGCCAGCTCATGCAGCACCACATAATCGATCACATCAATAGGAGCCTTCGCCAGATTGAAGTTGAAGTTCAAAACATTGCTCTTTGTGGCACTACCCCATCTTCTTTTCAGTTTCTTCACCAGAACCTGCCTCGGTCTCACGCCGAGCTGGACACAGCGTCGTCTGACAATATTCTCGAACACTCGTCCAGCCTCTTCCATCAACCAAGCTTCATAAAGGACCTTGATCGCTTTGGTACTGCGTCTTTGAGAGGATATGGTGACAAAGAATTCTCTGCCATCGAATTGTATCTTACCGGCGTCATGACCAGCTAGCATTCTCAACGGATAGTTCTTACCCAAATAGGGTATAGTGGAATCCGGCTCAAAAGAGGGTCTGCGTATCTGTGAAACCAATTGTTGATATTCGAATCGCTTTCTTTCGATCCAGTCTGCCTTTCTCTTTACCATCTTGTCAACCTCCTCAGCTGTCTTGTAGAAGGGAGTCCGTACGACCACTCTCTCGGGTTCTACGATGATTTCTGAAGTTTTGAGCCTCTTGCTCCTTACCACGTGATACTCAATGGCACGCGAATCCAGCGGCAAGCACTTCATCACAATAACCTCCAAACTAGCTGCACGATTCCATCGACAAGCTCGTCTAACTTGGCCTCAGGGAGAGAGACATTTTCACGTAAGACGTCGTATACCATCACACTAATTCTTTTTCCAGAGCTTGTTTTTCCTTTCCAGCCAATCAGCTGGGTTTCAGGCTGGATTTGCCTGAATATGGATTCTGTTGCGTTCTTTGCAACTTTTTCATTGTTGACCGCCGATTGTATTTCCCCATAAATAGCAAATTCAAGTCTTGTAGAAAAGCCCAGTTTTTCTCGCTCTTTCTGTTCTTCTAGGGCCGCTTGAATGATAGCCTGGTATTGACTGAAGTAGTCAGCATTTTCCTTCCGCCTTTTTTCCTCTTCTTCTATGATTTGCTGGAGACGTTCCCTAAGCCTTTCATAATATGCGGGGTTGTCGTGGGCAAATTCCTCAATCACCTGTCTTGCTTTGTTCTTTACCAGGGCGGCCCTTGCTCTTTCGTCTTTGAATTTGACTGCATACTTTGCGAAATTCTCATATGTAATTTCTTGCGGGTTAACAAGCTCAGAAATGCCCAGAGATCGGACGTAGTCGTCTATAAGTTGCTGAACCTTCTTGCCATATTCCCTTAGACTGAGCCCAACGCCCCCATAGTACGTCCTAATCATCTGCCGGACCTTTGACATATATCTGAAATCATCGATGTATTGGTCAGCTTCTTTGTCAGGCAAGATCACATCGAGGGCTTTTGCAAACTCCTTAAAATCATATTCGAATTCATCTCGTTTGTCGATCGGCTCGAATCTTGCGATGATTGCACTGTCATCGTTTTTGTCGAGGTCTTTCAGATGGGCTACAGCGCTTAGATGTCTTTGTTCTAGGTTTTCGAGGTCCCTGTTCGATGGCTCTAATGCTCCCTTGACATCTTCTTCTTCAAACACGGCGAGTGCTTCATGCAGTTCTTTTGTAACTCCCGAATAGTCAACAATTAGGCCGTATGTCTTGGTTTCATCATAAGGCCTGTTCACTCTCGCTATGGCCTGCAGCAAATTGTGTTCTCTAAGGGCCTTGTCGAGATAGAGGACTTGCACTATTGGCACATCGTATCCGACCAATAGCATATCAACTACAATCAGAATTCTTGTTGGATCTTCTGGGCTCTTGAACTTCTCTGATTCGTCCTCACGCTGCGTTGGGGATAGGTAGTATTGATCCCAGCTTGTATCATCTTTCCCTTTCTCACCGAGCTGGGAGGTCATTATGATCTTAGAATGAGGAGCCCCCATTTTGTCAAGTTCTCTCTTGTAAGTGACCGCTGCCTCTCTAGAAGAAGCAACGACCATGGCCTTGTAGCCGTTTGGCGAGATATGTTTCGTATAGTGATCGACAAGGTCTGCAGCTATCTTTCTGATCCGGGATGGTGCTTCTGCTATTTTGTCTTTCGTTACATATTCTTTTTTCAATCGTGTCTTTGTCTTCTGATCCAAGTCAGAAAAGACTCTTTCGAAGATCCGGTCAACTGTGTCACCACCCTCGATAGACAGCTCCGGCATCCGGTCTTGGTACCTTATCCTTAACGTGGCACCGTCTGCCTTGGACTCTTCAAATGAATACTTGTCAAGCATCGGCCCAAAGACGCGATAGGTGCTCTTGTTCTTCTTGTCGATTGGAGTGCCAGTAAACGCAAAGAACACTGCGTTCGGCATCGCTGCCCTCATAGATTCAGCATTGAATTTGTATTGCGTTCTGTGAGCCTCGTCAACCAAGACAACCACTTTTGCATCCGTATGGACTTCGTTCCCCCTAGCTCCGAACTTGTGTATGGTAGTCATCACAGTCTTCCCCTGTGGATTGGAAAGAAGTTCTCCGAGATGCCTAACGCTAGTTGCCCTGATCGGATCTGGAAACCCACATTGACGGAAGGTTCTTTCTATCTGCTCATCCAATTGCTTCCTGTCAGTAACGATAAGAATCGGCGGATTGCCGAGCTTGTATATGAGTTGGGTGGCAAACCATAACATGGACAGAGATTTACCTGAACCCTGAGTGTGCCAAATCACTCCGCCTTTGTCAGAAACATCCTTTTTGAGATCAAGTCGATTGACGGCCTTTGTCACTACCCTATATTGCTGATGTTTTGCAACCTTTTTGATTTTTCTATTATTCACAACCTCATAGATGACATAGTTTTTCAACAAATCAAGCAGATGTGACTTGGCAAGCATCCCCGCGATTAGTATTTCCTGTTCTCTATGTCTGCCGAATCTCTTTTCAACGCCCTCTAAGGTCAAAGGAAACGCTTCCGACCATCTGGCGTAATGGTTGACACTTGCACCTATTGTTCCGTGTCTTGCTAGCGTTCCGCAGGTAGCGATAAGGAAGTGGTTGTAGAAGAAAAGTCGGTCGTATCCGAGTCTAGGAGCTTGGTATTTCTCAAGATTTCTCTCAACTGCCTGTTCTATGGGTTTTGGAATGGCTGGTGACTTGCATTCTATTACTACCAAGGGAATGCCGTTGACAAAAACAACGATATCAGGATAGATTGCTTCCTTGAAGCCTTGAAATTCAAACTGATTGGTTACCAAGAAGTCGTTATCTTCAGCGTCATCAAAATTGAACAATCTGACCGTTTTGTACTCTGGTCCATTGCCAAAGTCCTGGACCACCGTAATGGGTTCAAGATCTCCACTCCGTGAGAGCCCCACAAGTTTTGCTCTGATCTTTTCATTAGTGTCCAAATGGTCAAGGGCAAGGGAGTAATTCTGTTCTTCTATTTGATGCAGAGCATCTCGAATCCCTTCTTCATCCAACTCGGGATTCAGTTTTCGAAGAGATGCCTCAAGCCTGTCGTAAAGTAGAACCTCACGATAGTCTCGTCGCGTCTTGTTCAGTTCTCTTTGGCTGAGATAGTTATACCCCATTTTGCGAAGCTGATCGAGAGCAGGACGCTCTGACTTGCTGACTTCGTCAATTCTATCCTGCAACTCGGGCCTCACATTCTCACTCTAGTTTGTCCAGTGAGGAGATGCTCCATGAGTGCTTTCTTCAGTCTCTGAATCTCTTCGACAATATCGTTTGTCTTCTGAATGAGATCGTCAACTGTTGACAAAATCGAAGATATCTTCTCTTGTTCACCCTTGGGAGGACAGGGCACCGTTATCTTCTTGTACGATTCCTGATTGACATTGCTGTTTGCACTCTTAGTGGCAATAGACACAACCAATTTCCTGATTGGGCTAGACATCAGAAGATATGTTAAGAATCTTGGATCCCACGAGGTTCTGTTTGCTCTGTATCTGAAAGTGAATCCGCTGTAGACTACAGGTTCACGGTACCCTGCAAAATACGAAGGGTATCCAACGGACTCATAGATGTTGGATGACCTGTCGATAATAATGTCTCCAGGTTCCAATTCATAATTCTTGACCTCCTCTTCAGAGATCTGAACTCTCTTGAGCCGTTCAGGGTCAATCTGGAATTCCCTGAATACGTCAAGTATGTTTACGAAAAGTGTTCCTTCACCATATGATTCCTTCTCTTTGTTGATCCCATTAGAGAAATCTCCAGATAGTGGATCACCCAATTGCATACGCGCCCAATCTATCGGGTATTCTGCTGCCACAACTCTGCTATATGGATTCAACTTCAAAGGCTTGTAACCAGACCTGACCCGAGAAGTTTCCGACTCCACTTCTATATCCAATTCGGCCACGATGCCGACAACCTCTTTTCTGAGTTGCTCTTGTGTTTCCGTCAGCTTTCTCAAATCGTTGAGTGTTCTTTGAATCTCAATCGGTTCTTCAGGTTCAGAAATATCTACGTATCTAGGTACATTGAGGTTGAAATCGTTCTCTCTAAGTTCGTCTAGGCTTGCGATGTGGCAATATCCATCTACGTCCTCGAAGTTTCGAAATGCAGTTGTTATCTTATCTATGTCCTTTGGTCTGAGCCTGTTCCGTTTCGGTCTTTCCTCAAAATCCTTCGCTGCATAGATGAAGATTATCTTTCCTTTTCGTTCTGCAGGTTTGTTCTTGTTAAGGATTAGGATACAGCCGGGTATTCCTGTTCCATAGAACAATTTCTCTGGAAGTGCAACTATTCCTTCAATTATGTCGCCCTGAAGTTTCTCTTGCGGATCACCCAGAATCATCCTCCTTCGAATACTCTCTTCCTCTTTCCCTCTGTACAAGACGCCTTGAGAGCTGATAATGGCTGCCTGCCCTTTCTCATCCAGACTCGCTAACATATGTTGAATGAAAGCAAAATCGGCCTTGTCTTTTCCAGGAGGTACTCCATATGTAAATCTCTTATAGGGGTCTTTTGCCGCTCCGGTGTTGTTCCAATCCATGCTGAACGGGAAGTTGGCAAGAACTCTATCGTATGTTCTCAGTCTGCCGCCCTCTCTCAATCTTGGATCTGCAAGCGTATCACCAAACTCTATCTTCGGGTCAAAGATACCATGAAGTACCAGGTTCATCTTGCACATTCCCAAGTTGCCATAGTTACTTTCTTGCCCTTCAAGAACCAGATTCCTGGGATTGCCACCGTTCCTTTCGACGTATTTCGCCGATTCAATCAACATGCCTCCGGAACCGCATGTCGGGTCGCAAATGCTCATTCCCTCCGTCGGCGGAACGAGATTCACAAGAAGTCTCACAACCTCCCTTGGTGTGAAGAACTCACCTCCCTTTTTCTTGGTCTCGTCCGCAAATTGTTCCAGCAAATATTCGTAGGCATCGCCAAAGATGTCCTCTTTCTCCAAGTCGGCGTTTCGAAGCCTTGGCAAGTTGAAGTGTGAAACAAGCTTTCGAAGCCTGTCGTCTGGATACTTCTTCTTGTCGTTGTACTTGGTATTTGTGAGGACTCCGTTAAGGTCTAGATTCTCCGTTTCTATGATTCTGCAGACGTGGTCGATCTTTTCACCAATGTTTTCTGAGGCACCTGCAAGCTTAGACCATCTCGCTTCCTCTGGAATGAAGAAATGATGTCTGCGCTTGTTCTCCCAAGCCTCCTTCTGGCTCTTGCCTTCCTTAACCAATTTCTCGGCATTCTCTTCAAACGTGTCATTGAGTCTCTTGAGAAACAGAATGGTCATTACTGGCTGACGATACTCATCTCCACTTAGTGAGCCTCTTAGGATGTCTGCAGCATCCCAAAGATGGGACTTTAGAAATTCAAAAGTGACCTTCTGATTAAGTAGTGTCTGACTTGTCGGCGGCTGTTTCGTGGACATGGTCTTAGGTTCTACCCAATTCAGTAGTTGGTGACTGCAATCTTCTATAACTCTTCTTGTTCATCAGTGCACCAGGTTGACAGCGTACAGGCGTGTGTAACAAATCTACGAGAGAGAACTCCCTGATCTGCCTCTGATATTCGGGGAAGAGGACCCATCTTTAGACAGTTTAAACACCCAATTTGAACAGTTTTCACCTATTCTCATGGCGATCATCGCGTCTCTTCGTCAATCACTGTCTTTCATCCCGCCCTCGGCCCAAACCAGGTTGACGTGAAGGCGCTAACCATATCACAGTTCCTGTAAGGAATGGATCCTCTGAAGTGATGTGAGATGCGGGCTCGCGCACTCAAGATCGATTTCATTGAATCAAATGGGCCAGACTCGTCATCGCCCGCGACTATCTGAATTTAAGGTGCTGCATTTCCGTCTTGCGTTTTGCCGCAGGCGTCGACACTAGCATTGATCCAGAGGTCGATTGAGAGAGACCTCGCCCTCGTTTCGTGCCCTTGTGCAGATCTTCTGCAGGATCATAGATTCGGGGACTACCGTCTCGGGCGACGATTCCAAGCGACAGTCATGGTCGAATATTCAACATGGTTTGTTGTCGACGCAAGGCTGATAATGCTAAGGTCTGAATACTTCCTGAGTATGACTGTGGTTCTGGCTGAACAAGTCAAGAGGCTGCTCCCTGAATTCGAACAGTACTACTCGACTATCGAAACCGAAACAATGCTTGAAAACGCGCAACATGCCTTTCGCTCTTTCTGGACTACAAAGATACTCGACAAGAGCGTCAAGGATCTGGACGAACTGGAGGACATGGATCCGATGATTCGCTTGTTCGACAGCGCAGGCAAGCGCAGATACGAGTACAAGACGAAAGAAGAACGAGATTCGCTTAAGGAGAAACTCATTCATGGGGGCAAGCAATACGGGTTGACCTATAACGTGCGAGATGAGAGCGCTAAGAAGAGACTAGTTGTTGGTAAGCCATTCAGCGTCGCACGATGTATGATGACTCAGACCGACTGGCATCGAATCATCAGAGACCTAAAGACGCATACTGAACTAAGCGAGAAACTAGACAGGGTTCTCAAAGAGGAAGATCTAGCAAGAAAAGCTTCACTAATAGACGAATTGAGACAGCTGAACTCTTCCCACAAGAACCTGCTCACCTCTCCTGGAGCCGTTGCGATGAATGTCATGCTATTCTGCAATGACCCATCGCTTAATCACAGCGTTGTCTCGCTTCCCCACAGGAAGACGATTGTGGAAGCATTTGAGCTGGGTGACTGTCCTGACACGTGGTCTTATGGTGAACAGGTCATCAAGTCAAATGAGTTGCTCAAGAATTTCAATGAAAAATACTCTACTAATCTCGACCCTAGAAGGCTATCCTATTTCCTCTACTGGGAACGCGCACAACCTCTATGGAAGGTCGAAAAACCTCCTCCTTCCCCCGATAGGGAAGTCACGAAGCACACCGAGATCCAATATATATTGATCAAGCTTGGACAGGCATTTGGCTGTGAGATCTGGGTGGCTCCTAATGACAGGAGCAAGAGCTTCGAAGGAGAACGTTTCTCTGATCTGGCTGTCAATCGTCTCCCGTCCTTTGGTCCCAAGGAAACAGACAAGACAACTGAGAGGATCGATGTGATTTGGTTACAGGAGAACATGGTCACAGCTGCCTTTGAAATAGAGGCAAGCACATCGATATACTCAGGGCTTCTGCGAATGTCGGATCTCCTTGCGTTGGTTGCCAACATCTCGTTCCCAATCTACATAGTGGCACCGAGCGAGAGAGCGAATGACGTCAAGGAACAATTGCTTAGACCAACGTTTCGGAAGCTGAAACTGGACGAGAAATGCAGATACATATCAAGCGAGGAGTTGGAGAAGAAGTACGAGCCATTACTTGAGCTGGGAAACGTGGAGTCGCTCAACAAGATAGCAAAACGCGCCAATCAGATTTAGGAATGCCTTTTGCAAGGCCTCTGAGACTCAAATAGTCCAGTGACTCGTGGGTTCGAACCTCTAGTGATTCGAACCCTTTCGAATTTTGAATCCATTTTCAGCAACAAAATTGTTGCGGGTCGCTGCGAATTTGAACCTAGGAAGGCCAGGAGGCGAAAGGAAGGACCTACTCAAAATCTATGGTGGACTAGGCGCGACCCAATCTCACAGCCTTTGCGGTTTCAATAGAAGGTTCAGTGCGACGCAGGCCTCATGAAGTGCTGTGGGGGGACTATCTGCCCCTATTTAGGGGCAAGTCCCACCGGGCCTGAACCTACAGAGTTGAATCGCGAAGATAGGGGCCCGACCTTTGAGGGTCCCCACTCTCAACACCATACGATCGACTTACGGAACTCTGTTATGTCACTGACGGACCTTAGACAGCCCTGATGGACACAATCAATCATGTAGTTGGGACAGCTATGCATTCTTCCCGACTGTTGCTTTCTTGATTCGAAGGGGTCTCTAGCTCTCGTTCGAACTCAAACACACTCGCGTTCTTCGCAACCAACTGATCAATCAACTATCCCGCATCATTGGTTTGCGAAGTTCCCCCAGCACGAACTACGGGACACTCGATGAACTCTTGGCAAAATACAGAAGGAGAGAGCCGAAACTGCACTTGTTCAAGCCAGATGTCTAACAGTCGCTGAACACCTCACTTTAAGACGCGTACCAGAATAGAACGTGGCCTTGGTCCTGCAATTGCGACCATTGCAACACGGCAGAGTGCCTTGATGGATTCAAGTGAATTGCAAACACTCATATTGACATCAACGACCTAACATCAGCAGTGGCTAAAGTCTGATTTTGAATGCAAAATCCACGCTTGCTCTGTTCAATCATAATTGATCTCTTTGGGTGATTGGGTGAAAGGTAGGTGATTCACCTAGCGGTCACCTGACAGTTGTCGAATTTGGTTGCGCAACATCTTTTTGGTGTGGTAACGTTAAGGGGAACTCGTTGCGTGTTCTTGGTTGCCTGCGAAGGGACTGACTCGTCGTGACTATGAGCGACTTCCAAGTGACACGAAAGCCAAGGCTGCTGAATTGTTCGCAGGAATAAAGACCGACCTGCGCAGGCGTTTTTCGTTACGATTTCTCAGCTTAGACGCTCGTTGGGATGACCTTAGCGCATGGAAGTTCCTTGCACTGCCAGAAGATCACTACATCCGCTTGATCAAAGGGTCCAAAGGCGTAACTTATCGGTACAAGTCAGATTTGCTCCGGAGGATTGCAGCGCTCTACAAGCTGGCGACGCCTAAACAAAACGATTTGACAGGCTTGGAACGATGGCTTGAGCAGCATTGAATCACAACCAGTAATGAACTTGGTCTCTTTTGAATGAGGCAACTGGTCCCTTCACAGTAGATCGCAAAGTAGGCTTGAATGCTCATGGTTTGAAGTTCAAGTCTTGATTTGCTTGAAAACTCTTGAATGGCTTGAAAAGCCTTGAATCACTTGAAATGTCCTTCACGTGGCTTTCTAGGGGAGAAGTGACGATTTCTCCTCTCGCGGAATCTACAAGAGACCTCGGAGACCCTGTGGCGTAGACCTTCGTGGGTTCAAATCCCACCCCCGGCGCATCTCGCCGAAGCCCTGCCTTCTGCGGCTCTAGGAGATCCATCGTCAGTATTCTCGTGTGCACCTACGGACGGGAACTGGGTGCTCAAAACCCCTTGTATTGACACATTTCTTTGTACGACCAGCCTAATCCTTATGCTACGCAAGAAGCAACTCGTCATTTGCCGATCGAATTCTTGCAGGACACAATTCGTGAGTGAACCTGCCGGGTTCAGGGATATTCTGCTTGAGGCTGTTGATTATGGACTGATGGTTCTAGGCGAGATCGTGAGACAAACCATCTACGAACGCATCGAGAAGGATCATGGAATCAAACGCGCGGAAATTCCTGAACGGCTTGAAGCCTTCCACAAGGCGCTTGAGAGCGTGCTCGGGGTAAGCGCAAAGACGGTTGAGAGACTAATCGCCAGGAACCTCTACCAGAGGCTCGGCTCGAACTTCACACCGCATCCGGAATGGACGTTGATTGAGTATGTTGACCACGCAAAGGCCACTTCAAAGTCAATTCAAGTTCACGAATAAGGCTTAGGATATGAGAAGACTTTGAAGAAGAGACGGAAAGCGGAGAGAAGACG
>Ga0315279_10001577_pt1 | contig 37418 bp, 30 predicted proteins | sample YL17G06_20_MG_FD_203694 | JGI IMG/M metagenome (GOLD analysis project Ga0315279, IMG submission 203694) | Sediment microbial communities from Yellowstone Lake, YNP, Wyoming, USA - YL17G06_20 | ecosystem: Environmental > Aquatic > Freshwater > Lake > Sediment | place: USA: Wyoming | collected...
TGACCAGCCCCCACGATTTTATGGAAGGTCACGTTGACACCGGCCCTTTTCAGGGCATCATACAATAGCTCGCTTTGATTTACCGGCACCAGCGGATCCTGATCCCCGTGGAGAATGAGGAAGGGTGGAGCATTCCTGGTCACGAATGTGATCGGGTTCGCCCGGGCGACTTTGGCTTTGTTTTCCTGGATCGGGCCGCCCACGAGCTGCGATTCCGGTGAGTCGGCGGGATCGTGCTTCTGGCCTCCGGGTAAAGCCGCGGCGTCCATCTTAAGGAAATCCGTCGGACCGAAGAAATCTGCCACGGCCTGCACACGGCTGGACTCTTGTTGGTTGCCCAGATCGCCTTCCAACTCCTGAACACCGCCAGAGGTTCCAAGCATCGCTGCCAGATGCCCCCCAGCGGAGGCGCCCCACGCTCCAATCCGATTCGGATCCAGTCGGTAGGCATTCGCATTCGCGCGCAGCCATCGAACCGCCGCCTTGCAGTCCTGGATCTGTGCCGGGAACAGCGCTTCGAAGCTCAGCCGGTAGTTGATCGCCACGACCGCATAACCGCGAGTAGCCAGCCAAGTTACGCTGGCTGTTTGGGCGTCGTCCTTGTTTCCCGTTCGAAACGCGCCGCCGTGAATCCAGACAACGGTGGGAATGAGGCCTTCCTGCTTTTCGGGTCGGTAAATATCAAGCAGAAGATCCTTGCCGCCGGCGCGGGCGTATAGGAGGTTTTGATCCACCTTCACACCGGGCGAAACCGCCGCCGGTTGAGGTTGAGGCTGCGTTTGCGATAATCCCAGCTCAGCGATTACGAACAGAATGGATAGGATACGCAGGATTTTCATATGTTCCTCCGAGAAGTCCTGATGACTGCATCAGGCGTGCCAAGATGCACGACCCATCTTAGGCGCAGTTCATTGAGAAGGTCCAATACTTAAAGACTCTTGGAACAATCGCAGTTTCTAATAATTATAGAGGATGGAAAGCCCCTACCTGCGGTAAGTTCGCGCGGCAGCAGACCAGGCTCATTTCACTCGTTCAGTAGCACTACTAACCGGAATTTTTCATGATAAGGAGTGCTACGCCAACCGATAAGCAGCACTGGAAATGGAAGGCTCGTATCTAATCGGGATTTGCAGGGGCGCGGCGCCCCGTGTCCCTTCATCGCCTCGGCGACCGTCTCGCCCCAGATTGGCAGCGACCTGCCCGAATGAAGGCGTCCATTGGTGAATAGTTGCAGATAGATACCGCGCAGCGCTCCGTGATCTTTGGGAAATCAGGTTTATTTGCGAGTTTTTCACAGACACGCGGCTATCCGGGGGCGAGGGAGTTAGCGCTGTCCTGTTTGGCACGTCCCTGCAACAGGTTTGCGGTCCTTGGATATGCAATCAGCGGGAAGGACGGCTAATCGCCCCAATTGAAAAGTCAGGCAGGGAGAGGGCGTGTTATACTGTGATTTTAGAATAGCATGCTGGAGTCAATTTGCCGTCAGAACCGGCTCAAAGCGGGTTTGTCATCGAGCCTGGCAAGGGCATGCTCCTCTCCTTCGCGTCAGGCCTGAACATGGGGTGGATGTCGGAGTTGCGGCCTCCGTCAGGGGGCACTTCATTTCGGCGAAGCCGTACTGTGACGAAATCGAAGGCATTGCATTATGAAGCATAGATTTGCAGTTCTCGTGATCCTGATAGTAGCGCTGTCCTCGCTCGTTGGAGGCTTTGTGGGCGGCAGCGCCGCTGCCGGTCCCGCGCCACAAACCAGCCAGAACGAGTTTTTGAACAATTTTGCCGAGGCGCTCGACGTCATCCAGCGGAATTACGTGGACAGAATAAGTGCGGATCAGCTTGTCTACGGTGCCATCAAGGGGATGCTGCGCTCGCTGGATCCTCACTCCAGCTTTTTCGATCCGAAAGAGTTCGCGCGGCTGCGGGAAGAGCAGCACAGCAGGTATTCCGGTGTGGGAATTGCCGTGCTTCCCCTCTCGGGTGAAAGCGGCAGAGTGGTCATCGTCGAACCGCCGGCGATTGGATCGCCGGCGAAACGTCGGGGCCTGCGGGCGGGCGATGTAATTACTCACATTGAGGGAAAGGCTATTGACGACCTGACCTTTGAGGAGGTCGTGAATCACCGCCTTCGGGGACCGCGTGGCACTTGGGTAAACATCACCGTGGAACGGCCAGGTATTCGCAATCCTCTACAGTTCAAAGTGGAGCGGGATGAAATACCAATTGTTACGGTGCCATATGCATTCGAAGTCATCCCGGGCATGGGGTACATCAAGATCGACCGCTTTGCGGAGTCGACAGCCGATGAGCTGAAGCGGAAGCTGGAAAGTCTCAAGGCCACCCAGCTCTCGGGATTGATCCTTGATCTTCGGAATAACCCTGGCGGCCTGCTCAACCAGGCTATCGAAGTGGCAGACCTCTTCCTGCCGCGCGGGAAGATTGTCGTTTCCACCAGGGGGCGTATGCGTGGCTCGGACAGATCCTATCGGGCACCAAGCGGAGAAAAGAGGCGTTGTCCTCTAGTTGTCCTGATTAACAAACAAAGCGCCAGTGCTGCCGAGGTCGTCGCTGGCGCCCTCCAGGACCATGACCGGGCACTGATCGTCGGGGAAACCAGCTTTGGCAAGGGCTTGGTTCAGTCGATCTACACCTTGGGCAACTACGCTGGCATGGCTTTGACAACCGCAAGATATTACACACCGAGCGGACGCCTGATTCAGCGGGACTATTCCGGCACCAGCACCGAATATTACTTCCTCGGCAGCGGGATGCTCACCACCGGCAGGCCGCGGGAAATCAGGCGAACCGACAGCGGTCGTAAGGTTCTGGGTGGAGGGGGGATTACGCCCGACATCGAAGAGCCGGCGCGAGAACCTAATCGTTTCGAGGCGTTGCTATCTGCCAAACGGGCGTTTTTCGAATATGCGCGCCGCCTGACGTCGGGTCAGGTTCCGGTCGCCAGCGATTTCAAGTTACCCCTGAAGAATGAGGAAGTCAGTGTGCTTTCCACCCAAGTTCCGGAGCCGATTCCGAACCTGGAAATCACCCGTGCAATCCTGGAGGACTTCAAGGAGTATCTGCGCGGCCGGAGTATTGATTTCAAGGAAAGCGACATTCAGGAAAATATCGATTTCATCAAGCGCGGTATCAAGCAAGAGGTCTATACATTTTTCTTCGGGCGGCAGGAGGGTTTCAAGATAGCAATCCAGGCCGATAGCCAGATCAAAAAGGCTCTTGAAGTTTTACCAGAAGCCAAGTGGCTGATGACGACGGGTCACATGAGCCCGAATGCTCGAAATCCAGGAGTCAAGTAACTCGATTCCATTGGCATGGAGCGAACTCGCTTCTACTATCCGATGGCTGCACTTCAAGTGCTGCATTTTGTGAGTGGGCGACGGGTCTCAATGTTTAGTGAGGGGGTCGCAGGCAGCTGCGCGCACCGCACGCGACAATTCTAAGCATGGTGTTGCGCGAGATGCTGTTCGTTGTCCTGGCCGGGATTGCCGTTGGATTTCCGCTGACATGGATCGGAACGCGGCTGTTGAAGAGCCGGCTTTTCGGACTCTTGCCGCACGATCCGAGCACGATCCTGCTTGCCATCCTAGCGATCTTCGCCGTGACGGTCATCGCCGGGTTCCTTCCGGCACGTTGCTGGGCGGCGTGATGTGAATCTGTGAAATGCATGTCAACCTCGGCTGAAGCCTCAGGCTGGCTTCGGCTTCCGCTTGATTGTCAGCAACCGCTCCACATCGGCGAGAACCTCTTCACTGTCCACGACTAGCCCAAGCCACTTGCCGTCATGATAGGTGGTCGCCGCCGCATAATCAGCGCGAGCGTGGGAGACCAGCTCAGGCAGGATAGCTTCAACTTTCCTCCGTTCTTCGCCGCCGAAGACGATCTGGATCTTCAACCGATTTCGTTCGGGGATCAAAGTGCAGAAGGATTTGGACTTTTTATAGCGCAGTCCCCATCCATACTTCTTCCCTCCAAACAGCCAATCAGGACTAAAAACGCCAGGATAGTTGGTCTCGATGAACCGAACGATGTATGTCCAGCGCTTGTGGTTTCCTGATCCCACCCAGTGAGAAACGCTGTTCGCGTCTGGTTCTTTGTCTCCATCCAGCATTCGTTGACCGAACTCGCTCATATGGGCTCCTTTCGTGTGGGATGTGCCGCCAGAAGGCGTCCTCAACTGGTATGCGTACTGGCAGACAGCCTGCGCTACGCAACCCTGCCTTGCCCTCTGGATTTGACTTTCGCTCGGCGCAGGTTCTGTCGGACTACGTCCCAGAGCGCCTGTGGATGCTTGGCTGCTACATGTAGCAAGACCCGTGCTGGACCCTCTGGTTCTCTGCGGCCCTGCTCCCAGTTGCGTAGCGTTTTAACGCTGATGCCGAGGAGCGCGGCGAACTGAACTTGCGATAGGCCGTATTTGGCCCGGAAGCCCTTGACATCCGGCGCGTTGACAATGAACGAGCGTGCAGGAGCGATCTCGCCGCGCAGCATGGCTCCGCCCTCGCGCACGCTGGCTGTCAGTTCTTTAAATATTGCCTCTTTCATGGATACTCTTCCTCGATAATCTTTTTCAATGCCCGTAGCTGTTCATTCGACAGATCATCGCGCTCGCTCTTCGGGTAAATGAACAGCATGACCAGTCGATCCTGAGCGACTGCCCAGTAGTAAATAATTCGTACTCCGCCACTCTTTCCTCTTCCCTTGGCGGCCCATCGGAACTTTCGCAGGCCACCGCTGCCCTTGACTACGGCACCGGCTCCTGGATTCCGCGACAGATCTGCCTGCAACCTGCGGTACCCGTCGTCGGTCATGAGTTCTTGAACTTGGCGAGTGAAGATTGAGGTTTCGATAATGACCATGGGCAGCCGGAAGCAATATACGCCATTGGCGCACTTAGGTCAATCACCCAATTGCGCCGCTCCTAAACTGGAAGAGCAGCGGTGCTCACCGGAACCATTTCGCGCGGGAAGACCGCCAGCGCCTGCGCAGCTGGCAGAACTACCCAGCAAGGACTTGACCTCTCGGAGGTTAGTGGCGGGGCCGACGAGACTCGAACTCGCGACCTCCGGCTTGACAGGCCGGCGTTCTAACCAACTGAACTACGACCCCGCGCAGTTAGAAGCGCCGAATAATAGCGCATCCTGCAAATCGGTTCAAGGTGTTTCCCAACCGCTTCGTGCGCGCTCAATTTCGCCTGAGGAAGGCGCATCCGGTTGAGATTGTGCGTGGGTTGACCGGCAGGCTTCGGCCATTTAGCCATCCGTTTCCTCGAGGCTGTCGTCGATTTCCATCACTACCTCGCCCAGCTCGCGAATAAAGGGTCTAAGCATGTAGTAAATAGCTTGCGAGTCATCCACTTCGCCTGTCCGAACGAGTTCCAACGCCGGCTCGATGCCCCACCAGGCCTCCTTGAGTCTCCGAAACTGCCATCCGGTCAAAGAAATGGCGGAGCCGGCTGCAGGCTGCGATGTCGACTCTTGCGGGCGTGGGATTTGAATGATGGATTGCGGACTTCATAAGTATGACGTTATCAGACGCAGCGCGGCCGACAGCCGCAACCATATAGGGCGGTTTAGCCCCCGAGCCGGCCGCGCTGAGCGGTCAGCCTTCAGCTATCAGCTGGATGTATTTCCAACAATGGCTGCGCGGTCCCGTGATGGATCGTTCAGAGCCGCGCGCGAAGCAAGCGGGGATGATGAACGGTATTGTGTCACATCCCCGCTCCCTGCCGGTCGCGGCTCTGAATACTTGTTGATGGGGCAACGGCCGCAAAAATGGCCGCACAAAAACTCTGTCAAAACAGCGGAGTTTTACCTGTTTGTTGTACAGTGTCTCTCCTTCCTTGGAACCGTCGGCTGGCAGTCCTGTCGCGCGGCAGTTGAAGGATTCCGCTCAGACCCGAAACGGACGTGCCCGCCTGCGATAAAAATGGGCAGAATCAAAGTGACACCGCGATTCTATAGGACTCCCGAAGAAAACGCATCAGTAGAGGATCGACAAACGAATTGTGCAGTACTTCAAAGGATGCGAAGGAGCATGATTGGGTGGGACACCACGGAAACGCGTGTTGCCGGAGATCATGGAGTGCTCCGCTGTGGGAAACGAATGCAACTCCGCGTCTCCGTGGTGACTAAGGAAACGCCGCCTACTCGTAGCGCAGCGCTACGATCGGATCCGCCCGAAGAGCCCTGCGCGCGGGGAGGTAGCTCGCCAACACCGCAGCAGCCAGCAGGAGCAGTGCGACGCCCGCAAACACCGCGGTGTCTGTAGTGGTTACTCCATACAGCAGCACGGCATTGACGATGCTGAAAATGGCGCTGTTGGGACCCATTCCCAGTGCAAGCACCAGTACAGCCACCAGTGAGAAGCCCGGGCTCTTGGCGAGCCGGCGGGCGCTGTAGCGCAAATCCTGCCATAAAGCCTGCGTGAATGCCTCCTGCTATGATTTCATCATGAGATAACGGGCACATGGGCAGGATTGTTCCGTGATTGTGTAAATCTCGGGATACGGGAGAAAACTTGCGGTGATGGGTAGGGGAACGGCGCCCGTCGTTAAAGCGGGCCAGCGAGGCGATATACGATGGCGACGACCGTCTTGTCGTTTCCCCCCATGTTGACCGAAAGCGCATAGGGCCGCCCGGACGAAATCGGTACCTGCCAGCGTCCCGCTTTTCCGGTCAGCTGCTGCCAGACCGTGACGGCCTGCCGGACCCCGGTGCCCCCCGTCGGGTGCCCCCATCCGATCAGCCCGCCCGAGGTGTTAAAGGGCAAGGACCCCGTTCTCGAAGTGTTCCCGTCGAGAATGTAATCCGCCCCCTCGCCCTTCTTCGCCAGTCCGATAGCTTCCACAGACAACAGGCCGGAGATCGTGAAGCAGTCGTGGCATTCCACAGTGCCGATCTCGTGAAGGCTAATCCCGGCGGATTCCAGGGCCTTCCGGACGGCCCTGGCCGTGGTTTCCAGCCGCGTCAGATCCTCGGGAGGCAGGGTCAGGTCCGCTTCCACCTGCCCCCACCCGACGACTTCCACGGCGTCGGACGCGGCGACCCCGATCCTCTTCAGGCCTTCTTCGGAAACAACGGCGATGGCCGCGGCCGCATCGGACACCTTGGAGCAGTCGTAGACGTTCAGGTGGTCGACAAATGCCCTAGGATTCGGCTCGGTCAGGGCCAGGGATTCGAGGTCTTCCGCCGTATTGTGATATTCCTGGGCGGTGTCGCACAGCCGCGCGTTTTCGATGGCGTTGCGATACCAGCGGGCAAACGCCCGCCGCGTCTTCTCCCGCCCGAAGGCCTGGAAATAGGCGCCGGCGCGGTCGCTAAAGACCGAGGGGAAAAAATAAGCGTGGCCTTTTTTGCGCTCGCCCCGGAACCAGCCGGCGCCGGCCAGATAATCCGCGCCATAGACCGCCTTGACCGTGTTTTGGACTTCGACGCCGATCGTTAGGACGACCTCCGCCGTTCCTGCCAGGACGGACTTGATTGCGGTCATGAGCCCCAGCCCGCCGGAACCGCAGGCCCCTTCCACCCGGCAACACGGCTTCCATCTCAGGCCCTCGTCTACTGACGGGATCAGCGCCGCGAGATGGCCCTGCCTGTTGAACCGGGCAGCCATGAAATTGCTGATCACCCCTTCATCGACGTTGGTCCCGCCGCCGATCTGTTTCAGGGTCCCCTGTCCCGCTTCACGCACATATTCTTCGAGCCCCGGCCGGGGCTTTTTAGGATGGAATTCTTTGCGGCCGCTCCCCAGGGACACAGTCTGAAACCCCGCTACCATATAGACTTTGCGCCGGTCTTTGGTCATGGGCTTCCTCTCAATCGAAATAATCATTGATCGGGCCGTAGGCGTGATAGAAGCCCGTCAGCAGCGCGGTGTTGACGTCCTCGGCCCGGGCAGCGACCTTATCCTTCACCAATCCCAGCCCAATGTCCTTGGACCTCTGTCCGTATCGTCTCGCCAAGCCGGCGCCCAGGGTGTCCATTTCCTTTAGCCGCTTGAAGAAACCGTCCAGGAACTTGGCCCGGTCGGGATCTTGGATCACCACCCTCCATGGCTTAGCCTGGACTGGCAGGGCTCCCAGCCGTTCGTCGCACCGTCGGGCAATCTCGGAGAAAGGGACATAGGCCGCGCGCTCGGGATCGAACACTCCGGCGGGCCGTCCTTTGTCGTATTTCAGAAATCCGTCCTTTTGAGACCCGTCGGCGTACTGGCCGCCCAAGATCCCAGCGGCGATCAGTTTGTCCAGAAGCGAGCTGTGGAGCCGGTTTCCGGGGAGGCGTTCGTCCATGACGCGCATGACGCACTGGCACACATCGAGACCCACGTAATCGACCAGTTGGAAGATCCCCATGGGACGGATCAGGAAGTCTTGGCTAACCTTGTTCAACATGTAGACGGACTCAATGAAGCCGAAGTCTTTGGACAGCCGCTCGATCTCGGAGATCCCATGGAGCGCGTCCCTCATGAAGTGCCCATTCCCGATAAAGCCGGCGACATCGTGCGACAGCACGACGGTCTTCCGCAGCTTCTTAGCAAACTGCCCGGCAAAGTCCGCCAAGGCGGGAATCGTGGCTTCGGCGCGGATTATTTCCACGAGCTTTTGAACGGCCGGAGGGTTGTAGAAGTGAAAGCCGATGATCCGGCCGCCCAGTTGTACCTTGTCGTTTAGCTCGAAAATGGGGATGGACGACGTGTTCGTAAAAAACCAGGGGTCATGGGAATTATGGCAATGGATTTGGGAGAGGAGCTTAACCTTGAGGTCCGGATTCTCCGTGACAGCTTCGAAGACGAGACCGGAATCGTAAGCGGCCTCGATCTTCGTTGTCGGATGAACAACGGCCAGAACGTCCTCGACGTACTGATTAATGATGTCTTCGTTTTCAACCAGATCCTCGCGCGCCTCATAGGCTTTGCGGAGTCCGACCGCCTTTTTTTCTGCGGCCCGCTGGATCTGGGTTCGAAGGTAAGCCAGCAGCCCGGAGAGCGCTTTGGGCGAGACATCGACGGCATTCAGGGAGAAGGTACGGGACTGTTGCCCGGGCTCCAGGCTCAGGTCGGCCATTTCCATGGCCGTCAGCAAAACGATGCCGCTTCCCATCTTTCCGGCGGCGCCTAAAACGGTCACGTTCTCGAGTCGATCGGTGTATTCCATAGGTCTTTCCTTCCCGGGCCGGGTCAGTTATCCCATTTCGGCGGGCGTTTTTCCAGGAAGGCCCGCATACCCTCGGCGCCCTCCTTCTCGAGGAGCGTGCCGAAGGTTTCTGATTCCAGCGCGCAGCCAGCGTCGAAGTCCGCGAGAAGCCCTCGGCGGGCGACCTGCTTGACCAGCTTGACAGCCTTGGGGCCTTTGGAGGCAATAGTCTTGGCTATCGCAACGGCCGTGGGCAGGAGCTGATCAGGTTCGACGACTTTCTGGACAAGCCCCAGGCGTTGCGCCTCTTCGGCACCGATCATCTCGCCCGTCAACAGGAGGTAGAGGGCGTTACCCAGGCCAATGAGCCGGGGGAGCCTCTGGGTGCCGGCATATCCGGGAATCACTCCCAGGTTGACCTCGGGTTGGCCGAACTTAGCCTTTACGCTTGCGATCCGGATATCGCAGGCCAGGGCCAGCTCGCAGCCTCCGCCGAGAGCGAACCCGTTGACAGCGGCGATGACCGGCCTGTCGAGAAGCTCGAGGCTTCGGAACGTCTTTTGGCCCCGTTTTGAGAATTCCCTGGCTTGGTCTTGGGTCTTGGAGACCATCTCGGCGATGTCGGCGCCAGCGACGAACGCCTTTCCGTCCCCCGTTATGATCAGGACTCTGACGTCGTCCCGGTGGGCGATCTCGGTGATCAAGGCATCCATCTCCTGGAAGAAGCGCGAGTTCAATGCGTTCAAGGCCTGGGGACGGGAGATCGTAACCGTGGCGATGCCGTCTGCAACGTCGGTTTTTAAAGTCTCATAGTCCATCCCGAATCCTCCTCAGTCGGTCAACAGAGACCTGGCAATTACCAGGCGCTGGATCTCCGACGTGCCTTCGTAGATTTCCGTGATTCGTTGGTCGCGATAGAGCCGCTCCACCCTGTAATCTTTCATGAACCCATAACCGCCATGGATCTGGAGGGCCTTGTGGCAGACACGATGGGCCATTTCCGAGGCGAACAACTTGACCATGGCCGATTCCTTGGTAAAGCGCTTATGGCCGGAGTCTCTGATCCAGGCGACGCGGTAGAGCAGGGTCTTTGCCGCCTCGACATCCACCGCCATATCGGCCAGCATGAACTGCAGCGCCTGGAATTCCGCTAGCGGCTTGCCGAACTGGACCCGTTCTTTGGCATAGTGCACGGCTTCTTCCAGGGCTCCTTCTGCAATGCCCACGGCCTGAGCGGCGATCCCGATGCGCCCGCAGTCCAATGTGGCCAGGGCGATGCCTAGCCCCTTGTTCTCCTGTCCCAGAAGGTTTTCCGCTGGAATCCGGCAGTCGGTAAAGACCATTTCCGTCGTGCTGGACGTCCGGATTCCCAGTTTGTTTTCGTGCTTTCCGACGGCGAAGCCGGGAGTCTCTTTAGGAACGAGAAACGCGGAAATACCCTTGGAGCCTTTCTCCTTATCCGTACTGAAAAAGGCGATGATTACGTCCGCAAAGCCGCCGTTGGTCGTGAAGTTCTTCGTGCCGTTCAAGACATAGGCGCCTCCGTCCCGGAAGGCGCTGGCCCGCAAGGAGCCCGGGTCACTCCCGGCGCCCGCTTCGGTTAGCGAAAAGCACCCCATCCATTCTCCGGAAGCCAGCTTGGGAAGGTACGTCCGTTTCTGGACCTCCGTGCCGAACATAAAAATGGGGTCGTTCACCAGGGAGTTTTGAACGGACACCCCCACCGCCGTGCCGGCGTCTATCTTGCTGAACTCGATCATGGCGCCTGCATAGGCGACCGCCCCTAATCCGGTCCCCCCGTACTCTTCCGGAACGGTCATCCCGAGGTAGCCCAGCTCACCAAGCTCTTTGAGCGCAGCGAGGTTGACCTCCTGCTTTTCATCCAATGCCTCGACGGCAGGCGCGAGCGACTTCTCAGCGAATTTCTTAGCCCCGTCGATCACCATTTTTTGTTCTTCGGCCAGTTCAAAGTCCATATCCCGTGAACCTCCTCTTTGAAAGCATCGGCGGGCGTGTCCCTATTCAGCCGGAACGCGACCGGTGCCATTGCTGGATATATTCGACGATCTCGCGAAGATCGTCCCCGGGCCCGAAGACCTTTCCGATCCCGATCGCTTTCAATTTCTCCTGGTCTCTTGTGGGTATGATTCCGCCTCCCGTCAGCAGGCGGTCTCCGAGGCCGGACGTCTCCATGAGCTCCCGGACCCGCCGGAAATGGGTCATGTGCGCCCCAGACAGGATGGACAGCCCGATTACATCTGCGTCTTCCTCAACGGCGGCGTTGACAATGGACTCCGGGGTCTGCTGCAGTCCGAGATACACGACCTCCATCCCGGCTTCGACCAAGGCACGGGCGACGACCTTGGCTCCGCGGTCGTGGCCGTCGAGCCCTGGTTTGGCGATTATGACTTTGATTTTGGGACCGGCCACTTCCTCTCCCTTTCGGTTCGGATCAATCAATAGAAAGCCTGCTCGCGGTATTCCCCGAAGATCTTGATCAAAGCCTCGCTGATCTCCCCCAGGGTGGCATAGACGCGCGCGCAGTCCAGTAGGTAAGGGATCAGGTTTTCCGTTGCAGCGGCCGCTCGCTCCAGAGCCTGCAGCCGGGAGCGGACGGCGTCCTGATCACGGTCCTGTTTGACGCGATTCAGGCGCCGGATCTGATCTCGTTCCACCTCCTCGTCGATCTCCAGGATGGGGATATCCAGCTTCTGGTTCTCGTTGGCGAACTCGTTGACGCCAACAAGGATTTTTCTCTTGCGGCTCAGTGCCATCTGGTATTCATAGGCAGCCCGTGTGATTTCCCGCTGGAAAAATCCCTGTTCTATCGCCGGAACGACGCCTCCCAGAGCCTCGATCTTTTGAAAGTAACGCTCTGCCTCTTCCTCCATTTCGTTTGTCAGCGTCTCGACGTAGAACGAGCCACCCAGCGGATCGATGACGTTGGCCGCCCCGCTTTCGTAGGCGATGATCTGCTGAGTGCGGAGGGCGATCTCCACCGCTTTTTCCGATGGGAGAGCCAACGCTTCGTCCATAGAGTTTGTGTGGAGGCTTTGGCAGCCGCCCAGGACTCCTGCCAGGCCTTCCAACGCCGTGCGGACGATGTTGATCTCGGGCTGTTGCGCGGTCAGGCTGCAACCGGCCGTCTGCACGTGGAATCGGCAAAGCCAGGACCGGGGATTTTTGGCCTTGTACTTATCTTTCATATGGCGAGCCCAGATCCGGCGGGCTGCCCGCAACTTCGCGATCTCCTCGAAAAAGTCCAGATGGGCGTTAAAGAAAAAAGACAGCCGGGGCGCGAAATCGTCGATGTCCAATCCCGCCCGGAGGGCGTGTTCGACATAGGTGAATCCGTCGGCCAAGGTGAAAGCCAGCTCCTGGGCGGCCGTGGACCCCGCCTCGCGGATGTGATAGCCGCTGATGGAGATCGTGTTCCACTGGGGCACGCGGTCGGCGCAAAAGGCCATGAGGTCTGTGATCAAGCGGATATGGGGCTGCGGAGGGAAGATCCATTCCTTCTGGGCGATGTATTCTTTCAGAATATCGTTTTGGAGGGTTCCCCGGAGCTTGTGGAGGGGGATGTTCCGCCTTTCGGCGTTGGCCAGGAACATGGCGAAGATCCACGAGGCCGGCGCGTTGATGGTCATGGAGGTTGAAACCTCATCCAGGGGGATCCCGTCGAACAAACGCTCCATGTCGGCCAGCGTGTCGACGGCCACACCCGTCTTTCCAACCTCCCCGACGGACAATGCATAATCGGAATCTCGGCCATAGAGCGTCGGATTGTCGAAAGCGACCGACAGGCCGGTCTGTCCTTTCTCCAGGAGAAACTTATACCGGAGATTCGTTTGCTCGGGGGTTCCCATGCCGGCGAACTGGCGCATGGTCCAGAGCCGGCCCCGGTACATGGAGGGGTGGACTCCTCGAGTATAAGGGAATTCCCCCGGGAAGCCGAGGCGGGCGTCGGCGTCGAAATCTGACAGGTCGTCCCCCGTATAAAGCGGCCGAAGCGGACGCCCGGAGATCGACGTGAAATCAGCGTCCCGCAGCTCGAACTTCTGATAGTTGTCTTCCCAGTTTTTCTTATCCGTCGTTTTCATTACCGGCTCTTTGGTTCACGAGTTCCATTCTGACGTTTGAGTCCATGGCCTGGATAAAAGGATAGGGGGATTGGCCGTTCTTAATAAGACGTTCGCAGAGGATCCGGATTTCCTCCGGGGCGTTCGTCATCGCCGCGAAACGGTCCCACAGCATCTGCTGAAGGGACTCCCGGATCTCGCGTTCCATTTGCTGGCGTTTCTTGTCCTGATACTGTCCGGATTGGATCAGGCGCTCGATCAGCCGCTCGGTTTCCGAATAGACTCCATCGAGCCCCTCGTCCTTGACGGCCGAAGCGGTCAGGATCGGTGGGCGGGTGTGGACGTGCCTATGCGCGCTGATTTCGAACAGGAATCCCAGCGCCTCCAGAAGAGACTCCGTGCCGGGCAGGTCCGCTTTGTTTACGAGAAAGAGGTCGGCCGCTTCGGTGATCCCGGCCTTGAGCGTCTGGATGACATCTCCAGTGCCCGGCTGGAGCACGAGAAGGATCAGATCGGCGCACGTCACGACGTCCAACTCCGCCTGGCCGACGCCGACCGTCTCGATGAAGATCCGGTCCATTCCGAATGCGTCCAAAACCTCCGCCACATGGGGCGTCGCCGGAGAGAGGCCGCCGTGGCCGTCCCGCGAAGCCAGGGAACGGATGAAAACTCGGTCGTCGCCCATTAGGCTTTGCATCCGGACCCGATCTCCCAGGAACGCACCGCCCGTGAAGGGGCTGGTGGGATCCACGGCGATGATTCCGACAGAATGGCCGTCCTTGACTGCTCGGCGGGCCAGGCCGGCCGCAACCGTGCTCTTTCCGACGCCCGGAGGGCCGGTGATCCCGACCCGGACCGCTCCTTTCCGCTGCGGAATCAGGCGGTCTCGGATCTCCGGGATCAACTCGAGATCGTTCTCGACCTTGGTGATCAGGCGGGCGCACGCCAACCGGCTTCCGCGGAAGAATTCCTCCCAGAGTTGTGGCGAGATGGAGCGGACGACGTGTCTATTCGGACGCACGCGGACTCTTCCTAAGAAACTCTCAGAGTCTGCTGATAACGCGACGACTATATCGCCGGAAGATAATGGATGTCAAGGAAGGGAGAGGGCTTGCCGCCCCCCCGTTTTTATTGAATGCTCATCGCCGCCCCATGAAACCATGGTGCTCGCCTGTGCCACAGGCTGTGGAGGAGGGGCGGGCGTGGTGACGTCTCGCAGCGACGTCCGCTATGTGATCACGGAATACGGAGTCGCCTACCTTCACGGCAAGACAATGCGCGAGCGTTCCCATGCCTTGATCAAGATTGCGCACCCGAAATTTCGTGAAGACCTCGAAAGCGGCGCTCGAGGGCGCAACCTCCTGTAGTGTGAACCTCCAGCTCCTCCTTTTTCCGGGGCCCAAACTTGTTCATGCCTGACCAAAGATACGCACCACACCAGCACCGGCCCTAGAAATTCGCTTGCTCCTCCGACGCCGTCGCGATAAAAACACTGGAGGAATGAGAAAGCTGAGTTCACAAGGAGGCCATCATATGGGAAAGACATTGACACAGAAGACATTGGAGCAGCATCTCGTCGTCGGTGAGTATAAGCCCGGCAACGAGATAGGCATTAAGATAGACCAGACATTAACTCAGGACGCCACGGGCACCATGGCATACTTGCAGTTCGAGGCCATGGGTGTGGACAGGGTCAGGACAGAACACAGCGTCAGCTTCGTAGACCACAACACCATCCAGATCGGGTTCGAGAACGCAGACGACCACAAATACCTCCAGACCGTGGCCGCGAAATACGGAATCGATTACTCCCGGGCTGGAAACGGCATTTGCCACCAGGTGCACCTGGAGAGGTTCGGAAGGCCTGGTACTACGCTCCTGGGCTCCGACAGCCACACCCCCACGGGTGGCGGCATCGGTCAGATCGCCATAGGCGCTGGAGGGTTGGATGTCGCACTGGCTATGGGAGGCGCTCCCTTCTACCTAACCTGCCCGAACGTGGTCAAGATAAACCTCAAGCGCAAGCTCAAGCCCTGGGTGTCTGCAAAGGATGTCATACTCAAGGTCCTCGAGATATTTACAGTCAAGGGGAACGTAGGCGTGGTGTTCGAATACGGCGGACCAGGCGTTGCCTCGCTGTCCGTCCCCGAGAGGGCCACTATAACCAATATGGGCGCAGAGTGTGGTGTGACCACCTCCATATTTCCCTCCGACGCAGAGACCAGGAGGTTCCTCCTAGCCCAGGGCAGGGAGGCCGACTGGAAAGAGCTCAAGGCCGACCCAGACGCCGAGTATTTCAGGGTCGTGGACCTAGACCTCGCAGAGATAGAGCCCATGATAGCCGTGCCCCACAGCCCTGGCAACGTGAAGAGGGTCAAAGAGGTTGCAGGACTTGCGGTTGACCAGGTGTGTGTCGGCTCATGCACGAATTCGTCGCTTCGCGACCTCATGATAGTCGCAGGGATGCTAAAGGGAAAGGTGGCCCACTCTAATGTCAGTTTCGTCCTCGCCCCAGGCTCAAAACAGGTGCTGGACATGATATCTCGGAACGGCACCCTGGCAACCCTCATCGAAGCCGGCGTGAGGCTGCAGGAAGCCACCTGCGGCTTCTGCATAGGCAACAGCCAGTCCCCAGCATCTGCAGCCGTATCTCTGAGGACCTCCAACAGGAACTTCGAGGGCCGTTCAGGCACCAAGGACGCTCAGGTATACCTTGTCTCGCCAGAGACGGCAGCCGCGGCGATAATGACTGGAAAGATAACCGATCCCAGGGACCTCGGGATGAAGTTCCCCGTTATCAGGATGCCCAAGAAGTTCTTGATCGATGATTCGATGATGATGCAGCCGCCGAAGGATGGTTCTGGTGTGAAGATAATCAGGGGACCCAACATCGGCGAGCCCCCGAAGAACGAGAAGATGCCCTCCGACATAAAGGGTACGGTGACAATAAAGGTCGGCGACAAGATAACCACGGATCACATCATCCCCGCAGGCGCCAGGATGAAATATCGCTCCAACGTGCCCGAATATTCGAAATATCTGTTCGAGGTCGTAGACCCCAAGTTCTTCGAGAGGGCAAAGAAGGTCAAGGAGGCGGGGCGCCACAACGTGATCCTGAGCGGCGTCTCATACGGCCAAGGTTCCTCAAGAGAACATGCTGCGCTGTGCCCGATGTATATGGGCGTGAAGGCTGTCATCGCCAAGTCCTTCGAGCGCATACACACAGATAACCTCATCAATTTCGGCATTCTACCTTTGACCTTCAAGAACGAAGCGGACTACGAGAAGATAGAACAGGACGACCATTTGGAGATACCCAGCCTGCGTGAGCTAATAACGCAGGGTGTGCCCCTCAAGGTCAAGGACGTCACCAAGGGCTTCGAGTTCGAGGTCGACTACAAATTGTCCGGGAGGCAGAAGGAGATACTGCTTGCCGGAGGAACGCTCAATCTCATGAAGAAGTAATTGGAGATCATGTTTCAGATTATACAGGAGTTGATCATATGGCAGATGAGAAGATAACAGTTAAAACCCCCATTGTTGAGATCGACGGAGATGAGATGACCAGGGTCATGTGGAAAATGGTAAAGGATATGCTCCTCTTTCCATACCTGGATATGACGCTTGAGTACTACGACCTGGGTCTGAAGCACCGGGACGAGACCGAGGACAAAGTCACGGCCGATTCCGCAGAGGCCATAAAGAAGTACGGCGTCGGCGTGAAATGCGCAACTATCACCCCCAACAAGGAGAGGATAAAGGAATACAACTTGAAGCAGGAGTGGAAGAGCCCCAACGGCACCATCAGAGCCGCATTGGACGGTACCGTATTCAGGGCTCCCATATTGGAGAAGAACATCCTGCCATCGGTAAGGACCTGGAAGAAACCCATACACATCGGCAGGCACGCATACGGCGATGTGTACAAAAACGCCGAGTTACGCGTTCCCGGTCCGGGCAAGGGCGAGCTGGTGTTTACCCCCGAGGGCGGCGGGGAACCTATCAGGCTGACCATCCAAGACTTCAAAGGCCCTGGCGTTCTCCAGGGCATACACAACACCGACAAGTCGATGCAGTCGTTCGCCAAGGCCTGCTTCACATACGCATACGACATGAAACTGCACCTGTGGTTCGGTACTAAAGACACCATATCCAAAACCTACGACGGCCAGTTCCGCAAGGTCTTCGAGGAGGAATACAAGACGAAGTGGGAGCAGAAGTACAAGGAGGCAGGCTTGGAGTACAGCTATAACCTCATCGATGACACCGTTGCAAGGATAATGAGGTCGGAAGGTGGGATGCTTTGGGCCTGCAAGAACTACGACGGTGACGTCATGTCCGACATGCTGGGCACGGCCTACGGCTCCTTGGCTATGATGACTTCGGTTCTGGTGTCACCGCAGGGACTCTACGAGTTCGAGGCCTCGCACGGCACCGTCCAGAGGCACTACTACAAACACATGAAGGGTGAGAAGACCTCCACGAACTCCATGGCTCTTATATTCGCCTGGGCCGGCGCATTGAAGAAGAGAGGAGAACTGGACAAGACCCCGGATGTCGTGGACTTCGGTACCAAGCTCGAGCAGGCTGCAGTGGAGACCGTGGAGAGCGGCATAATGACAGCGGACCTCATCAAGGTTGCAGAGCCCAGCCCCAATAACAAACAGGTCTATACCGAGGAGTTCATCGACGCCATCGCCGAGCGGCTCGATCAGAAGCTGATGTAGCTGGATCGCAAGCCCTCGGCCGGACGTGACCTTGTGAGTCTTTGTGCCTTCGTGTTGTTTTTTATGAGGACAACACGAACGCACGAAGAGCACAAAGGCGCACAAAGAAGTCAGTTGCTGTACTCGCGCGTGAGGCGCTGGCTCGCAAGTAAGCCAAGCGAAAAGGGCTCTGCCATTGCCAGCTGGGGCTCGTCGGGGAAGAACTTCTGCAACCGGTCGAGGAGCACGCCCGTCTCGGGCAGCATTCCGGTCTCGATGAGTTTGCGCGCAACGCGAATGTACTCGTCGTGGACCATCCGGACGTACAATTCGGGACTCCGCTCGTCTTCGGGCACGTTCTTGAACTCAAAGTACTCCCGGACGTTCTGTGGCGCCTTCAGCGTGACAGTCGGCCTCTTCTCCTCGTCCGGCTCCAGCCGCCCGCGCACGGTCGCCTCGAAGAACATGGGTGAGAGGTCCTCGTGCTCGATGCTCCAGTACTTCTCGTACGGCGCATGCGAGAAGAAATCCACCTCCTCCTCCTCGGTGATAGACATCGCGAAGATCGCACCGGGGTATTGCGCATCGCTTATCTCATAGTCGTGGAGAAGGATTCGGCCGTAGTTTTTCCCCTTGCCTGCGGGTGCGGGAGCGGGCTTCGCGGACGGGGCTACGGGCATGGGCGACGCGGGCGCAGGCATGACCGCGACGCGCCCGGGCGTGGCCGGCGCGGTTTCGTTCGTGCCCGGGTAATCGATCGGCCGGGCGCCAAGCGGCCCGACGAGGCGCGGAGCCGCGTAACTCCCCGCGCTCATCGACGGTGGACGGGGAGCAGCCTGCTTGCCCGGCAAGTATGAAAACCGGATCGTCAGCGTTGTCCCCTTTCCTACCTCACTCTCGATCGACAGGTCCCCGCCGAACTCGCGGACGGTCTGCCGCACGAAGACGAACCCGAGCGAGTGGAGTTCGCCGTCGAGCGTGTCCTTGTCGGTGAGAAGCTGTCTGATCTTTTCCGGCGACATTCCCACGCCGTTGTCACGAGCTCTCAGCACGACCCGGTCGCCCTCGATCATATCGCTGACCGTGAGGACGCCCACGTCCCGGTTGCTCATGGCGTCCACGGCGTTCATGACCAGGTTGAAGTACATGCGCCGGAAGCGCGGGAGGTTCCCGCCGACAATGGCCGGGTCGAGACGGTCCAGCTCGATCTGCACGCGACCGCTGCTGTGCTCCATGACGTAGCCGTACACGACATCGCGCGTGAAGTCCTCGATCTCGGCGGCGAGGTCGAACTCCTGGTAGATGCCCTTGTTGCTCTGCTCATCGAGGAACTGCTGGATGCGGTAATACACGCCGCGGATCCAGTGGATGCAGTTGAGGTAGTGCGTGCGCGCCTTGGCCGATCGGGAGTCCGGCGGCAGGAAGGTCAGGACCTTGTCGACGCGCCCCCAGAGCGGACTCAGGATGAGCTCACACGCGCTGTAAATCGTGTCGACGTAATTGCGGCCCGCGAGTAACACGGTGCGATCGGGTGAGAAGTTCCTCACGGCGTTCGAGTAGTCTTGATAGGCCCTGCGAAGACTCACCGCCTTCTCCTTCAAGACCTGCAGATCTTGGCCGTGGAGTATCTGTGCCTGATCGACGCCGCAGAGTTCCAGGTCCGTGTTGAGGGTTACGTGGAAGTGAATAACCTCGTTGATGAACCTCTCGACACGGAGATCGTGGATGAGGAACTTGATCTCGGCGACGTCTTTCTTGGCGCCTTCGGCGTAGTCAGGCATGGCTAGAACGACGCGCGCCCCCGTGGCGCGGCGCGGCTGGCGCGCCGGCACGGTCTTGAATTAGCCCGCATGATGCGCGCTTGACTCCATAAAAGAGCCGGCGAGCTCAGATTTGACTTAAAGCTCACCTCTTTTGAAGTTCTTGTGCCCAACGGGACTCTCCAGCACACAAGCCCTTGATTATAGGACATTCTAGCTTGGAGATGCCAGGCAATAGTCGCTCGAAAGCCGCCGTGGACGATTATTACCTCGCATCCCCAAAGTAGAGTGTCCTATAATGCCGCTCGTTACCATAAGTTCTAATAATGGTCGCTAAAGAAAACACAGCTGGAGGAGTTCTATGGCAAAGCTGAAGGAAGCGTTATTAAAGAAGATTCAAGAGGACCGTCCTCGTGTTCAAAAGCTGGTCAAGCAGCACTCCGACGTCAAAGTGGGCGAGGTGACCATCGGACAAGCGATTGGCGGCGCGCGGGGTATCCGCTGCCTGGTCACTGACATCTCGTACCTGGACCCGTTCGAGGGTATCCGGTTCCGCGGCAAGACGATTCCCGAAACGTTTGCGGCGCTGCCCAAGGTCCCGGGCTGCGAATATCCTTACGTAGAGGCGTTATGGTGGTACCTGCTCACCGGCCAGGCGCCGACCAAGGAAGAGACCCTCGAGGTAGTTGAGGAGTTCAAGAAGCGCCGGGCGGTGCCCCAGTATGTGATCGATGTGCTGCGCGCCATGCCGCGCGATACGCACCCTATGACTATGTTCTCCGCTGCCATCCTCTCCATGCAGCGGGAGTCACTTTTCGTTAAGCGGTACAACGAGGGTATGAAGAGAGATGAGCATTGGGATCCGATGTACGAGGATTGCTCCAATCTCCTCGCCAAGCTCCCCTCGATCGCGGCTTACATCTACCGCATGAAGTACAAGGCCGACGTTCACATCCCGCCCAATGACGGCCTCGACTTCGGCGGCAACTTTGCCTGGCAGATGGGGTTTGGGAAACCCTACGACGATGTAGCCCGGATGTACTTCATCCTCCACTCCGACCACGAATCAGGGAACGTGTCGGCGCACACCGTCCACCTGGTAGCCTCGGCCCTCTCTGATTGCTACTACGCCCTCTCTGCCGGCATCAACGGCCTGGCGGGCCCGCTCCACGGTCTGGCCAACCAGGAAGTGCTGCGATGGATCCAGTCGGTGAGGGAGAAGCTAGGCGGCAAGGTGCCGACTGAAGAAGAGATGCAAAAGTTCGTCTGGAACACTCTGGAATCAGGCCAGGTGGTTCCGGGCTACGGCCACGCGGTATTGCGCAAGACTGATCCGCGCTATATGGCCCAGCGTGAGTTCTGTCTCAAGCATCTGCCTGACGATCTTCTGTTCAAATATGTTGACCTGCTGTTCAAGGTGGTTCCTCCGATTCTGGAGAAACAAGGCAAAGCCAAGAATCCGTGGCCGAACGTGGATGCGCAATCGGGCGTCATCCAGTGGTACTACGGCCTTAAGGAGTGGGACTTCTACACGGTGCTGTTCGGTATAGGCCGCGCCGTTGGTGTGCTCGCTAACATCACCTGGGACCGCGCCCTTGGCTATCCTATCGAGCGGCCCAAATCCCTCACCACGAAGATGCTGGAGGACGTGGCTGCACAGACTATCAAGGCTGAGGAGCTCCCGGCCGAGTAGGAGTTTACGTCTGGATCACGCAGGCGCCCGGGGCAGCCCGGGCGCCTCTATTTCCTTTCCGTCGCTGATCCGGGCCGCTTCAATGCTCATCGGTTATATTGGTTATCCCGAGAAGGCTAAGAGGCTGGAAATGTCGCTGACGTTTGCGGCCTGTACGAGAAGAGGATCGTCATCACCTGCCGTTCAACCGGGGCGATGGGAGTCGAGATCACAGACTACATCATGGATCAGCTCAACAACCCGAAACTCAAATAAACATGGGAAGAGTACGTATATGTAGAGGCTTGATTTATAAACTATTGAGGAAGGAGATCCTTTCATGCGAAAGAAAATCGCGCTCATTGGTGGAGGCCAGATCGGGCAGATCCTGGCCATGCTCGCCTCCCAGAAAGAATTGGGGGACATCGTAATCCTGGACGTTGCCGCCGTTGAAAATCCGATCAAAGGCAAAGCCCTTGACCTGATGGAAATGGCTCCTCACGGCAACTACGACGCCAGCATCATTGGCACATCGAACTACGAAAGCCTCGAAGGCGCCGATGTCATCATTGTCACCGCGGGCAAACCCCGCGAGGCGGGCATGACCCGTGAAGACCTGCTCAACGTCAACATTAAGATCATCACCGAAGTGGCCAACGGCGTAAAGCGGTATGCCCCGAAGGCTTTCTGCATCATCGTCACCAATCCCCTGGACGCGATGGTGTATGTCTTCCACAAAATCACTGGCTTCCCCAAGCATCAGGTTGTCGGCATGGCGGGCACCCTGGACACCGCCCGCTGGCGCGCGTTTATTGCCATGGAGCTGGGCGTATCAGTAGCTGATGTTGCAGGAACTGTCTTGGGCGGCCATGGTCCCGACATGGTCCCGCTCCCTCGTTTAACCACGGTAGGCGGCGTGCCGCTGAATGAGATCGCCACGAAAGAACAGATCGACAAGCTCGTCACCCGAACCCGCGAAGCCGGCACGGAAATCGTGAAGCTCTTCGGCAAAGGCTCGGCCTTTTTCAGCCCGGCCTGGAGTGCGATCAGCATGGCCGAGTCCTATCTAAAGGACAAACGGCGCATCCTTGCCTGCGCGGCGCTCTGTGAGGGCGAGTACGGCATCAACGGTCTCTTCATCGGCGTGCCCGCTATGATCAGCGCCAAGGGCGTCGAAAAGATTTACGAGGTCAAGCTCACCGACGAGGAAAAGGCCATGCTCTCGAAGACCGTCGTCGGCGTGACGAAGACCGTCCAGGAGTGCAAAATCTAGGGGTCAGCCAGGGTCGATCTTCACACGCAAACGGCCGAAGATACGAGGGACTTCATTATTCTTCTGCGTGCGAGCAGATCGACCGGGCAAAATGACGCCCCAGCTGCCACCAATTAAGGTACGCACACGTTCAGCGCGGCGCTTATCCGCCAAGCGGGCCCAAGAAACATCTTGCTGATTCCGAGGGTTGGGATCACGGCGTCCGAGTGCCATGTCGTGATCATCGATCCCCGGTTCAAGCCCAACCCCAATAGGCACTCGACGCGTTGCGCTTTGACCGAGACGTCCAAAGTCCAACGTCATCAGCCCAGGTTGGTGATGTTGGACGCATGGTTCGTGGTTCCCCACAATTGGTTTGGCTCACGAAGACGAGAGTGCTATCTTGGGGGCCTCCGAGAATTGCTTTTTCTGTGATAAGGCCTCGAAGGTTCCATCAGCAGGAAGCGTAATGAATCCGACCTGGATCACGACCGAGCACCCGTTCCGTGACCACAATATTTCGCGAAACTAGGAGGCTACGCATGGCTGATGTATTTAATCATGACCTCGTCATTTTTGGGGCGGGGCTGGCCGGATTGCGTGCCGCAATCGAGGCGGCACGGGTGGCGCAGGGGAGAATCGATATTGCCGTCATCACCAAAAATCAAATGATGCGCGCCCACTCTGTTGCCGCAGAAGGAGGCACGGCCGCCGTAATGCGCCCGGAGGACGGCGATAGTTTCGAGCTGCACGCCTGGGACACGGTGAAAGGCAGCGACTTTCTTGCCGACCAGGACGTTGTGGATCTTTTTGTCCGCACCATGCCCTCGGAAATATTGCAGCTCGACCATTGGGGCATACCCTGGACGCGCCGTGAGGACGGCCGCATCGCACAAAGGCCGTTTGGTGGTCACAGCTACCCGCGTGCGGTGTCGGCACAGGACAAGACCGGCTTTTTTGAAATGCAGACGCTTTACGACACGCTGCTCAAGTACGGTTGTACCAAGCACTACAACGAGCACTTTGCCACATCCATCCTGGTCGAAAATGGCGAGTTTTGCGGCCTGAGCGTTATTGATATGACCACGGGCCAATTCAAGCTCATTCGCGGGAAGGCGCTGATCATCGCCAGTGGCGGTGCGGGTACGCTGTTCGGCTTTACCACTTACTCCCAGACGGTCACGGGGGATGGAGTGGCCCTGGCCTACCGCGCGGGCATACCCCTGGAGGATATGGAATTTCTGCAGTTTCATCCCACGGGCCTCGTTCCTTCGGGCATCTTGATTACCGAAGCGTGCCGCGGCGAGGGCGGCTACCTGATCAACAACAAGGGTGAACGCTTCATGAACAAGTACGCGCCGTCGAAGTTGGAGCTGGCGCCGCGCGATCTGATCTCCCGCTCGGAGATGATCGAGATCGAAGAGGGGCGTGGATATAAAGGTCCGCGCGACCTCGACTACATTCACCTCGACCTGCGCCACCTCGGAGCGGACCGCATCAACGAAAGTCTGCCACTCATTCGCGAGGTCTGCATCGAATTCAACGATCTCGATCCGATCAAGGAGCCTATCCCATGCAGGCCGGTAGCTCACTATTCCATGGGCGGCGTCGAGACGGACATCACCGGGGCCACGCGCGTCAAAGGCATCTGGGCTGCCGGCGAAGCCGCTTGTGTGAGCCTGCACGGCGCCAATCGCCTCGGATCCAACTCGACCGCCGAGTGCCTGGTGTGGGGAAAGATCACCGGCGCGGAAGCCGCGCGCTATTGCGGGGAAAAGAATCAGCTGCCCGCGGTTTGCGAAGCCAAGCTCGAGGCCGAGAGGAAGCGGATCTATGGCGATCTCTTGCCGAGGAAGGGTAAGGAGAATCTCTACGACATTCGCCGCGAACTGCGGTCCATCATGGATACCAACGTCGGTGTCTTCCGGACCGGCGAGGAGCTGTCCAAAGCGCTCGATATAATCCGCACTTTGCGGCGGCGCTATGCCGACATCAACATCGAAGATAAGAGCAGCGTCTACAACACCAACCTGTATCATGCCTTGGAGATCGGCAATCTGCTCGACCTCGCTGAGGTGATGGTCACAGGAGGCTTGGCTCGAGCCGAATCCCGCGGCGGGCATGCCCGCCGTGACTATCCCAATCGCGACGACGAGAACTGGTTCAAACACACGTTGGCCTTCCATACCGATCAAGGTCCCAGGCTGGACTACAAGCCGGTCACCGTCACAACCTGGCTGCCGGTCGAAAGGAAGTACTGAACTGAATACAACTCGAATCATGGAGCAGCGTATGCAGCTGAAACGCAAGAACAAACTCGGGCTTTGGGGCTGGCTTGGTGGAGGGCGATACGGTGCGGAACGCTACGCCTATGCCCTGCATCGCCTGAGCGGTCTGGGTATTCTGGCCTACTTCATTATGCATATCTTTGTGACCGGCACCCGCATGGGTGGCCCGCAGCGATGGCAGAGCACGATGGCATTCTTCGGCGCGCCATCGTTCAAGCTCGGCGAGTTGCTGGTTTTCCTTGCGTTTGTCTACCACGGAGTCAACGGTATCCGGCTTGTTCTGGCAGAGCTTGGCTATACGATCGGCAGGCCGGGCCGGCCGGTTTACCCATACGTCTATTCAACGATGCGGCAAAGGCCCCTCTTCATTGCCCTGATGATAATCGCCGCCGTGCTCATGATTATTGGCAGTGCAGACTTTTATCTGATTGCAAAATAGGAGGAGATTATGCGCGAATCGAAGCTATGGTTCTGGCACATCCTTTCGGCCGCCATCATCCTCGTCATACTGGGCGTGCACATGGCCATCATGCATATGGGCGCAAGCCTGAGCGCAATTGGCCTGGGATTTAGAGAACCTGTCGCAGCCGCTGCCGTCTTCCAGCGCAGCAAGCAGTTAATCTTCATGGCTACCTACATCATCTTGCTGGGGGCGGCGCTGTTTCACGGACTATACGGGCTCCGCAGCATGCTTTTTGAATTATCGCTGTCCAAGACCTTAGAGAAGGCAATCAGCCGGGTGTGCGCCCTGGCTGGGATATGCCTGTTCGTCTACGGAAGCTACGCTGCCGTCTATGTGTTCACGATGAAGGGGGTAACACCATGACCGAACCGGCACTCCATGATCAAAACAAGGATACAAGGGTAATAAAGACCGTGATTTTCGAAGTGCTTCGCTACGACCCGCAGGACGGAGGCCCGCGCCTGCAGGAATACTCTGTGCCGGTCACCAAAGGGATGACGGTGCTCGATGGCCTGACCTGGATTAAAGAGCATCTGGACCGGACGTTGGCCTGGCGCTCGTCATGCCGCATGGGAGTCTGCGGTTCTTGCGGGATGTTCATCAACGGATTGCCGCGCCTCGCCTGCAATAATCAGATAGTGCACCTGCATTCGGACCGCGTGACCATCAAACCATTGCCCAATTACGACGTCATCCGCGACCTGGTCCCGGACTTGGAAGGATTCTTTGACAAGCATCGTTCGGTAAGGCCTTATCTCATTCGAAGGGATCTCGCAGAGCAGAATCTGCCCACCGGCGAGTACTTTCAGTCGCAGGATGAGTTGCTGAACTACATGCAATTCGCCTACTGCATCAAGTGCGGGCTTTGCCTGTCAGCCTGTCCGACAGTGGCAACTTCGGAGAGCTACACAGGCCCGCAAGCTCTGGCCCAGGGCTGGCGTTATACGGCCGATTCTCGCGACGAAGGAGCGAAAGAGAGAGAGAATGAGGTCCTCTCCAGCCATGGGGCGTTCCGCTGTCATTTTGCCGGTGCCTGCTCTCAGGTGTGCCCGAAGGGAGTGGATCCGGCCTTAGCCATTCAACTGCTCAAGCAGGACATGTTCATAAGGACACTAGGCTTTCGCAAAGATCGGCCCCGCGCAACGGTAACGCCTCCGGTGAAAGATTGGGTTGCACAGAGCGGCATTCCAAAGGCGCCGGCCCCGACGGTGAAGCGCTGAGGGCTCGTGTGCGCCTGTGAACCTGATCTGGATATGTTCCCTCTGAAGAGCGAGCGAGCTGGAGTTCGCCTGAGGGAAGGGAAAAGACTTGATGTTAGAGGAGAAAAGGCATGGAGCAGGAAATCAAGAAAAGCAAACAGGCTCGAGGCCAGGTGGTGATCGACGCAGAGCGGTGCAAAGGTTGCGGTTTTTGCGTGGAGTTTTGCCCAACGGAAGTGCTCGAGTTTTCCAACGAATTCAACACCAAGGGTTATCACCCGCCATACGCGGCAAAGCCCGAAGCATGCTCGGGATGTGACTTGTGTGGAATCTACTGTCCGGATTTCGCCATTTTTGGCATCCGGATCAAAGCTGTTGCCTGAAAGGAGGCCCAGTGTGAGAGCGGATCCAAAAGGAGTCCTGACCGGACCTCACTTCCTGGATGGGGATCACGCATGCTGCGAAGGAGCTCTTGCTGCAGGATGTCGCTTCGTTGCGGGGTATCCCATAACGCCGTCCACGGAGGTCGTGGAGAGAATTGCCGCTCGATTTCCGTATGTCGGGGGCATCTTCATACAAATGGAGGATGAGATTGCCTCCTCCATCGCCATCCTCGGAGCTGTATGGGCCGGGGCAAAGGCCATGACGGTCACGTCCGGCCCCGGATTTTCACTGATGATGGAACATATCGGCCTTGCTGCCATGCTCGAAACTCCCGCGGTCTTCGTGGATGTCCAGCGGGGTGGGCCTTCGACGGGGCTGCCCACGCTACCGGGACAGGCAGATATGATGCAGGCGCGGTGGGGAAGCCATGGAGACTATGAAATCATCGCGATTTCTCCCAACTCTCCGCAGGAGTGTTTTGATTTATGCATCGTCGCATTCAACCTGGCTGAACAATATCGCGTGCCCGTCATGTTCATGATGGATGAGTGCGTTGGGCACATGACGGAAAAAGTCATTATCCCTCCGGCGGAAGAAATCGAGGTAACGGAACGGCGCTACACTAAGAAAAAGCCAGGCGAGTACCTTCCCTACCTCACCAACGGCGACATGATCCCAGAAATGGTAAAGGCGGGGGACGGCTACAGATTTCATGTCACAGGGCTGACACACGATCAGAGGGGTTACCCCGTGATGAACCCAGATTGCCAGGAAAAGTTGGTGCGAAGGCTTGTGGAAAAGATAAAGCTAAATGCCGACAAGATCATCCGTATAGAGGAAGACGAAACCGACGACGCCGACGTGGTTGTCGTCTCCTACGGCATCACGTCGAGAGTGGCGCTGAGAGCCATTCAGACGGCAAGGGCGCAGGGCATCAAGGTCGGCCACCTCAGGCTTATCACCGTCTGGCCGTTTCCCGAGCGCAGAGTGCGCCAGCTGGCAGAACGCATCAAAGCCTTCGTCCTGCCCGAACTCAATTACGGCCAGATGTTCCTGGAGCTACAACGCGCGGTTGAGGGAAAAACCAAGACCTACCTTGTCCCTCACGGAGGAGGAACCGTGCACCGGCCCGAAGTCATTTACGAGCAGATCAGGGAGGCAGCAAAGTGAACGAGACCAACCCGGTTGAACAGTACCTGAGAATGGATCGCATGCCGCACATCTGGTGTTCAGGCTGCGGACTAGGCACAACGGTGAACTGCTTTGTCCGGGCCCTCGAGGGCTGCCAGATTCCCTTGGATCAGATCTGCGTCGTTTCGGGCATTGGATGCACTGGGCGAGTAGCCGGTTACTTGAAGCTGGACAGCTTTCACACCACGCACGGCCGCCCCATCCCGTTTGCCACCGGCTTGAAACTTGCGAATCCAAAGCTTAAGGTTGTCGTCTATAGCGGAGATGGCGATCTCATCGCCATCGGAGGCAACCACTTCATCCACGCGGCCCGCAGAAACATCGACATTACGGTTGTCTGCGTGAACAATTTCACCTACGGAATGACGGGAGGCCAGGTAACACCTACCACTCCCATCGATGCGACAGCTACGACCACTCCTTACGGGAACTTCGAGGAACCTTTCAATTTGCCCTACCTTGCAGAATCTGCTGGAGCCGTTTACGTAGCCCGCTGGACCACATATCACATAAGGCACATCACGAAATCCATCAAAGAAGCTCTCCAGAAAAAAGGGTTCAGCTTTGTCGAGATCATCAGCCCCTGCCCGACACTCTATGGCCGGAGGAACAGGCTTGGAGACGGGTTAGAAATGATGAAGTTTTACAAGGAAAACAGCACAATTAAGAACGGCGCCGACACCAGGGAAGTCGGCCTTGCTTTCAAGGGGCACATTGTTTGTGGAAAATTCATCGACCGGGAAAGGCCTTCCTTCCTTGAGATGTACAACCTGAAAATGTCGGAGAGACTCGGGTCTTCCTACAAAACATACGAGGGGATCCAATGAGCACAGCAGAGATAAAATTCGGAGGGTTCGGTGGCCAGGGAGTCATTCTTGCAGGGATGATCATCGGAAGGGCCGCCAGCATCTACGACAATAAGTTCGCAACGCTCACGCAGAGCTTCGGTCCCGAGGCGCGCGGCAGCGCCTGCAGCGCCCAGGTGATCGTGTCCGACGATAGGATCCTGTATCCCTACGTGACGAAACCCCAAATACTCATGGTCATGTCGCAGGAGTCCTGCAACAAGTTCCTCCCTGAGATCACGGAAGATGCAACCGTCATCATAGAGGAGGAGCTGGTCAAGCCCAAGGGGCTCAAACCGGGTATGAAGTTGTTTGCCATCCCCGCCACACGCTTTGCGGAGGAACTGGGCCGAAAGATGGTTTTGAACATCGTGATGGTAGGTTTTTTCACCGCCGTCACCAAGCTCGTCGACTGCAATGCTGTCCGAGAAGCGGTGAAGACTTCCGTCCCAAAGGGAACAGAGAACCTGAATTTGCAGGCTTTCGATCGCGGCTACGAGTATGGGATTTCACTGGTCCAGGGTTCTGCGGCACCGGTGATCCAGTGACTCATGAGGTTGTTCGGATTCTCGAGAGGTCTTCATGGAATACTATCCAAGAACAGTGAAAACCAAAGATGGTACGAGTGTCGTGATTCGGCCCCTCGCGCAGGACGATGGCCCCGCCCTGCTAGTCTTCTTTCGAGCGCTGCCGGCTGACGATCGCCTATTCCTCCGGGAAGACGTCACGAAGAAGGAGGTGATCGACAGATGGATAACGCAGCTCGACTATGAGGAGGTTCTTCCCATTGTTGCCGTGAAGGATTCGGCCATCATCGGCGACGCCACGCTCCACTTCCACCTGTATGGCTGGCACAGGCACATGGCGGAGATCCGGTGTGTGGTCGCAAGGGAATATCAAAAGAAGGGGCTTGGGACCATTCTGATGCATGAGCTCGTATCCCACGCCAGTCAAAAGGGTGTGGATAGAATCCGGGCGGAAATGATGGACACCCAGATTTCCGCCCAAAAAGCATTTCGCAGGCTCGGCTTCAAAAAAGAAGCGGAGCTGAAGAACTTCGTCATCGATATTGACGGAAAATCCCACAACCTGGTGATCATGGTCAATGATGTCTCGGAGCTGTGGAAGAAGATGGAAGATCTGCTCATCGACTACGACCTCAGTACCGAGCATTGACGTAATGAATGGGGTCGCATCTGTAGAATAGAGTTTTCAGATTAGAACCCCGTCTCCCTACTACGTGGAATTACTAAGCTGTACGCGTCCCTCAACGCCAGCGGGTATCGACTGTGGATGAGTCTCTAATCTAGAATAAACTGCGGAGGCGGGATCGACGGAGATGGCTGCTGGCTGTAAGAAGAGCTATTCATCAGGCAGAATAAGCAAGAAAGCAATAGATACATATTCCGCTTTTCCATTGCGAAGAACACATCTGGTGCTTTTTGAGCATAATCATAGTCCTCTCCCTGCAGCGTTGAGAGAACCAATCGCTTCTGACTCACCCGTTTCTGCAACTCTGCTCTCGATTTCCTCATCCTTGTAAGTGAGAGCGAGGACGGCAAACCAAATTGTCTCTACAACATTGCTCCATCCGCCCCATAGCGGGAGGCCAAGCGGTGCGGGCACACGGACGATGGCATATTCCAACCAATAGGTGAAGAGCGGGCACAATAGAACTGTCCAGCGGGGCACGCAAGCCTTGTTTTTCAGCGTCAGAAAGATCCAAATCACAAGGCCGATAGCGCCGACAATCATTTGGCCGGTTGTCAATATGTCATTCAGCTTGAAGATCTGAGCGACCGCGTCACTGCTGCGCCCGCAATCGCGGATGGCAAACCCCAGTGGCCCAAAGATGCCATGCTGCAGTAATCCGGAGAGGTCATTTGCATACATGCAGGCCAGCATCAACGCGGCGAGGCGAGGCGCAGCACGCCGACAGCAGAACCAAAGCCCCAGCATGCCGAGCAGATCGAATCCCATGCCAACCGGACCGGTTATTGAGCCGAGATGCAGTCGCCACAGGGCTACACTAGCCATCCTGGATAAGAAATAGTCGTGCGACCACGATCGGGCAGAACCCCAGGCACCATAAAACAACATGTCCCCGGAGAAGAGCACGACACCACCCAGGCAGCCGGACCACAACAGCAATCGGATTTTTCTTGAGTTCAAGAGGGAATCTTCTTTCTCCTTTGAACCGCTCTCACAAAAATCGTGTCAGTAGTCTGGCACTATTATCACCATGCGTTATCACCGCTCTGGGCGCAGGTGCATGTCCATGAACTTCAGGAACTGGTCCCAGTCTGATGGAATGGTTCCGTGACCGCCGGCGTGCATGTAGTAGCCGATGGTGTGCAGGATCGGCTGTCCGGATGCCGGCCACTGATCCGTGCCCAGCCCCTGCTTGCCGAGCAAACGAAATACCGGCTCTGCCGCAACCGCGGCCAGAAACTCGCCCTTTGGATCCGACCAAAAATCCTTGTCCCCGGTTTGCAGCAACACGGGGCGGGGCGCAATAAGCGCGATGAGCATGTGTGCGTCCACGGGGAATTGATCGACGTGATCTGCGAATTTCTGGTAGTTGGCGCAGAACTGGTATGAATACCGGGTTGGTGCGGTCAGGTGCGCGATGGTTTCGCCATAATTGCGCCGGCTCAGGGCGGCGCCTCCCTCCCCCGAGCAACTGGCGATCACCATGGCGAAGCGCGTATCGTGAGCGCCCGCCCACATCACAGTCTTCCCCAGCCGCGATACTCCCATGATGGCGACGCGCTTCGCGTCCACGCCCGGATCGGTTTCCATGTAGTCCATAACCCGGCTCAAACCCCATGCCCAGGCCGCGATGGAGCCCCACTCGTCCGGCGCGGGTTCCTTCTGCCCGGGCTTTAGGTATAGCGTGCGCACACCAAAGGAAATCCCGCCCTCGAAGTCGGGGTCGATGTCGCCATAGTAAACCGTGGCAAACCCGAATCCTCTGTCCAGCAGACGGACCACGTCCATTCTTCCGAAGCTCATCCCCTGGCCGGCGGGGATCTTCTTCTTATCCCGGCCCCAGACTTCTCCTACTTTGACGCCCGGGTCATTTACCGTACTGGAATTCGCGGAAAAACTCAGGTTCAGCAGCAACGGCACCGGCTTCTTTGCGGCCGCAGGCACGTAGATGAGCAGATCCATCTTCGGCCCGTTCTTATCCGAGGAGAAATATACCGTCACCTGCCTGCGGATAGCTTTCCCGTCGAACGCAGGCGTACCCTTATCGAACAGGTTGAAACTCATGCCGGCGGGACGGCCCGGGCTGCGGCCGTATTGGTTCTCTTCGAAGAGGCGCACGATCTCGGGCCGACGCTTCTGATGCCAGGTCTTGGCATCGCGCACCTGTTTCCCGTTGATGAGCACTAGCGGGTTCGGGAGGGCGTAGCTTCCGACGCGCGCCTCATCGTAGTTGACCGGAATGCCTGCCACCATTGTGGCCGGCGCACTCGCGGTCTCAACTGAGACCACCGTCACGGGACCGATCAGCCCCGATTCAGGCGGAGTCTGAGGTCCGCGTCCCGAGCCGCCCATCATGACTCCAGCCGTGGCTAGTACTCGCTTTTCCACGGGAGCCAGTCGATCGCCCATCTGTCGATTGGTCCATTCGTTCGTGACTTTGATCTCCAGCTGATTCGCTCCGGGTTTCAGCACGCCGGTCACGTCCACCTGGCACGGCGGCTTCCACCACGTTCCCAGCATCTTGCCATTGACTGAGACCTCGGCAAGGTCCTTTACCATCCCGAGATCGAGCAGGATTTTTGCCTCTGGACGGAACCAGGTCTGCGGCACTTCTATAGATTTGATGTAGGTGGCCGTCCCCGAGAAATACTTGACACCGTCATCCTGGTTTGCCGTCCACGGCTCCAGCTTTTGCAGCTGGATCTTCGCGGGCGCCCCCAGGTTCGGAGGGAAGCTCACCTCCCACGGCCCGCTCAGCGCCGCCATGATCGTGCTTGCTGTGCGTGGCAGCCTGCGTGAGGGCGACGATGACGCCCGCCGGAAGACCACGAACACGGACTCGCGTTCCGCAAGACGCAAGGGCACCGTGGTGCGGCCGTCCGCAATGGTGTACTCCGCCGGCTCAATGACTCCCGTATCGGGGTGCCAGAGTTCCGCCGCCTTGCCCCTCACGCGGAAGCGCGCCTCAGTGTCCTGGAAACGATCTGTCCGGTTGGTTACAAAGAAGATGTCGGTATCGCCTGCCTGCCGATGGATCCAAGACATTTCGGAATCCAGCGCCCGGCTGTATTCGAAGTCTCTGGGGACACGCAGCGATGCGAGCACTTCCGCCAGCGGCAGGCCCCAAACCACCTTTCCCTTTCCAAAGACGTGCCGGGTGGTGGCGCTCCCGTCGGTGTCGCCCCAGAGATCTGCTGCCAGGGCCTGCACCTCGTGATCGGCGCTGGGATACTCGGCCAGGCTGGGCGACTTCACTGGCTTTGGCCCGACCACCGTCGCGCCTCCCGCTACCAGATCGCGGATCTTGCGCAACACCGGCAGCGTCATCCGGTCGATCTCCGGGAGTACCAGCATCCGGTAGCTCATGCCGTCAGGCAATATCAGCCTGCCGTCGTCCTTCACTGACATGCGGTTGAGCAGGACATCCGTATTGATATAGTCGTAGTCGTAGCCTTCGGGCGGCGCCGGCTGCAGCCCGGCTCCCCAGAAAGACATGGTTGACGGAGCGCCTTCGGGCAATAGGTAGGCGAGATCGGCCACGAAAAGCCCCTGTTGCAGCATGAACGAATTCCGAGCCAGATAGGTCATGAAAGGCCCGGCTTGTTCCGCCCAGGTGATGTTGCGGTTGATGTGCGTCCCGACCATGGTATTGCCTGGCTTGGTGTCGAGCGGCTGATGTGCCGAGGTGTGGAAGACAATGCGGTTGACACCTTGCGCAAACCAGTAATCGCCAACCTTCTTCAGCGAGTACGGGGCCTCGTAGGCACCGCCGGTGAACGATTCAGTGGCGACCAGGGTCTTGCCGTAAACATGGGCCGCCGAAGCGGCCGCGCGAACGTCCACATAGTACATGGACTCCGGGTGAAGCGCCCGCATCCAGAACTCGCCCATCGGGATGTCCACTTTGCTCTTGTTCAGCAGCGTGTCCTCGAGAATCTCGAGCGAGATCCCCGCCGCCTCCGCGTAAGCACCCAGTCCACGCTGGTGCAGCAGTTCCTGGAGCATGCCGAAGTGGCAATCTGCGAACATGTCAGCTAGGGTCCGGCGGAAGTCCCACAAGAAGCGGTCGCTCGCCTCTGCGCTCTCGACCATGCGGCCGGCCAGGGCAGGCAGGTAGGGAATCGGGTCATAGCCGCGCCGCTTGCGGAACTCGCCGATCATCTCATCCGTCCAGTTCTGCATTCCGGCTTCCCAGCTATCGATCAGGAAATATCGCAGACTCTTGCCCAAGAGCGGTCCCAGGGCCTGGGAGATGGGATCGGTGAAGCCATGGAAATAGGCTTCCATGTGCTTCCGGCTCAGCTTGTCGGCCTCGTATCCGAGGCCCGACGGCACGGCCGGACGGTTTTTCGCCCCCGTCAGGGAGTAGCCCATGCGCAGAATCGTCCACTTGCCGGCTGGAACGTCCCAGTTGAGGCTGCCATCTTTGGCCATCCTCGAGGTCAAGTCGACGATGTCTGTGCGCCCAATCGCTGCGGCAGATGGAACTGTGGGAGTGGGGCTCGATTCGTACTCGAATAGAAGGCTAAAGCCGGCTTTGTCTTCCCAGCGGTGTACGCGCGCGCTGGAATACAAAATCACTTCTGTCAGGGTGTACTCCTTGGCTGGCTGCGGTGGGCCCCCGTTCATGACGGCCGCGGGGGACAAGGGCGCGGCGCTCAACTCCAGGCGGTAGAATCGTGCGTGCGTCTCGGGAAACGCAAACGTTCGCACCGAACCGCCGCGATAGCCCTGCGGGCCGGGTAGCACCGCCAGCGTCTGGAAGCTCGTGCCGTCGTCGCTCGCCAGCACGCGGCCGACCGGTATGCCTCCGCGGCCGGCGATGGATACGGCACGCGCCTTGAAGGGCTGCGCGAACTCGTATTGCACCCAGGCCGGGCCGCCGCCTTCGGGAGCCGGTATGGTAACCGCGGTGTTCAGGTCATCATCTAGCAGGGCCGCTGCGTCGATGGCGCCCGTGTTCGTGGTCACCTTCGGATGCAAGTCCGCCAAGTTGACCTCCGCGGCCGGCGTGCGATAGGCCACCACCGCGCTGTCGCCATAATAGGTGGGATCCGGCGGAGGGGCGGGCGCACCCGCAGGCCTCCCGCGCCCGGCGCCCGTCGACAGGTTCCGGATGGGCCCGTTGTTGGAAGGCGGCTGCGGTAGCTTCCCGATGAAACTCCGCGGTCCTTCCACGGCGGTCTCGCTCCAGACGAGTTTCTTCATCGCTTGCTCGGGCTTAACCCATGGCCCGCCCGTTTCGCTCCAGCCTGCTGAACTGAAGATCGCCATCTCCAAACCCAGCCGGTCGGCCTCCGATGCCGCGTGGCGGACTGCGTCGAGCCATTCCGGAGTTCCGAACGCGATCTTCGTGTCAACAGCCTGGCCCGAGCCCATGCTGACGTCGGCCAGCTGAAATCCGGCGATACCGGCACGCTTCATCCACTCCAGGTCTTTGGTGATGCCTTCCTTGGTGATGTTGCTGCCGGTCCAGTGCCACCAAGTCCGTGGCTTGGCTGAATCCGGGGGATTCTTGAAACCCAGTTCGAGAGCATCGCCCGGGCCCTGAGCCAGAGTTCCACCTACTATGGCCGAAAGCGACGCGAGGGCTGCTGCGGAGACGATTGCTTTAAGTGTTCTTATCATGTTCTCTTATCCCCAATAACCATAGGCATTTCTATCCTCGAGTGGGTGCCGAGAGCAAGCGAATTACCGCGCTGTGACCTCCGTGTCTCTGCGGTGTTTCCCTCCCTGACCTAAGGGTCTGTCACGAAATAACAGGCCCACTTTGCTGCTGGCCCCCAGGCCCGCTGGCGAGGCGCGAGCGACGAGCATACCCTCTGCGGTATGTAAGGAGCGAGCAACAAAGCCAGCGGGCCGCAGCCCGAAGGGGCGCGGCGGCGGGCGGGCATCTGCTGCGTTGCCGCTCCTCGACGATGTGCATCGACATCGCCTGCGTCGCGGCGCCTTGCATCTGCCCGCCCGGCGCTCGCGCCAAAGTGGACCTGTTATTTCGTGACAGACCCTAAGCACCATTTGTGGCTGTCCCCTCAATTCCGGCGGGCGCATCAGGCCGGGGATATCACCCTTGACGTGTTACGTGGTGAGTATGAGACTGTGGCGGTGATCAGGTCCTTTAAAGACAAAGAAACCGAGCGCCTCTCAAGCGCTCGATTCTGGAAATACGATGTAGTCCAAGGTCAAAGTCAAAAATCACCGACAGAGCGATTTTGCACATTGGACACTGGATATTGGGACTTTGCACCTTCCGGAGGGGTAATGGAAACGAGTTACGATCAGATCGCGTATTCCGGTTATGCTTATCCGCGGACACACCCCGATCGCCTTGCAACGGTGGCATATCTGCATGGAATGGCTCCTGCTCCCATAGAACACTGCCGTGTGCTTGAACTCGGATGCGGCGACGGGGCCAACGTGATTCCCATGGCCTTGCAGTTGCCTGAAACCGAATTCTGGGGGATCGATCTGGCGGCCTCTCCGATTGAAAAGGGGTGCCGCCAAATTCAGCAACTGGGCTTGGCCAACATTCGTCTCGAACAAGGCGACCTGATGGAGTTCTCGCCGGCCGACGCTTCCTTTGATTACATCATTGCCCACGGGCTCTACTCCTGGGTATGCCCTGCTGCACAGGAGAAAATCCTGCAAATCGTCCAGAATAGCCTGGCTCCGCAAGGCGTGGCATACATCAGCTATAACGCGTTGCCGGGATGGCACCTTTCGATGATGCTGCGCGAAATGATGCAGTACCACGTGCGCGACCTGGATTCGCCCGAGCAGGAAATGGAGCGCGCGCGCTCGTTAGTTGAATTTCTGGCGGGCGCCCAAATCGAGGCGGATGCCTGGGGAACTCTTTTAAAGCAGGAGTGGGAACGCATGTCCCGGCGGGCCCCGTGGGCGGTATTTCATGATGAATTAGGCGAGTTCAATACTCCGCTCTATTTTCACGAATTCATTGCGCGTGCGGAGCGTCACAGGCTGCAGTTCTTGTCGGAAGCCGGCTACGGGATACTTTCGCCGACGGAAGGGCACTCTGTGGACACACAGTTGCGCAATCTTCATCCGCGTGTTCGCGAGTCGCTGAACGAGCTGGGCAAGGACTTCGTGGCCCGCGAGCAATACCTGGACTTTCTCAAAGGCCGCCGCTTTCGCCAGACGCTGCTTTGCCATGAGTCGATTCCGGTCGATCGGAACACGCGCCTGGACAGCGTAATGAACCTGCT